>Ga0129342_1000441_pt1 | contig 17661 bp, 16 predicted proteins | sample CPBDNA_5_FD_94426 | JGI IMG/M metagenome (GOLD analysis project Ga0129342, IMG submission 94426) | Freshwater to marine salinity gradient microbial communities from Chesapeake Bay, USA - CPBay_Sum_15_0.2_DNA | ecosystem: Environmental > Aquatic > Marine > Coastal | place: USA: Chesapeake Bay...
GAAATTAATAATGTTTTTCTAGAAAATAATATTAAGTATTTTATAGATAATTATTATATTGGATGCCTAGAAAAAATAAATTTTATTATCAATATTAGAGAATATATTATTAAGGCGTACTCACTTAATAATAAAATAAATGTAAACGTATTTAATAATACTTCTTTAGTTAAAATAATAAATAAATATGTAAAGCCAAAATCAAAAAAAAAAGATTGATAATAAAATATTTAATTTTGAAAAGATATCTTTGAATATAATAATTAAGATATGGAAAATCTACTTTTATTACTAATAATACTAGTGATTATTGTCATTATATTTAATCATAAACATAACAAAGAACCATTTTATAATACAAATAATGTTTTAATAGATAAATTAACAAAAATAAAAACTTTATTATCCAGTGTAGAAAACCAAAACGATGATAATATTGAATATACCGAATTACAAATGACAAATTTAGAATCTTCGGTAAATGATATAATTACGAATACTGACATTACACCAATAGATTTAAATGATTTAAATGATGAAGTTGAATTTTTGGGGAGAGAATTTAATAATATAAAAACAACAAAACCACATTCTTTAAAATCGTATAATAATGGAGCAGCTTTAGCAATATCGAATATAAAATCAGATAAGTATTTAGTCCACTTAAATAACGGATGTTTGGGAGCAACACCGGATAATAATTATAAAGTATATAAATGTAATTCAAATGACGCAAAACAAAAATTCCAAATAATTCCTATATTTGACGAATCAAATTATAATTACAATCTAACTCAAGGATTAGATAAAGTAAACCCAGATGATAATTTAAAATATCCGTTTAGTATGGTAAAATCGGTAAATAATGAAAATTGTCTTTCAAATAATCATAATAAAATAACTATCGAACCCTGTAGAGTTCTTAAATCACAAAGATGGAAAGAAATGGATACAATTATAGACAAATGTTTATAAATAATATTATAAATCTTTATCCTTTATTTCTCCTTTTTTTTTCTAATTTTATTAATAATAATGAAACTTTCTTTTGGAATGTTGAAAAATGACAAAGTAGTAGTATTAGTAATTTTAATAATAATAGTATCATTAGTAGTATATCGTTTATTAAATAATAATAATTCACATGTAAGTAATTTAGAAGAGGGGTTTGATGATTTTTCAGTAGTTGGAAATTCTCTTATTGATTCAAATGGAACAAACTTAGAAACTTCTAATTTTGGTATGGAAACTGCTAATGAAAATTTGGTGTTAGGTAATATGTCTAAGAATAATACTTCATTACCAGAAGGTGTTATTAAAGTTGAATTAGATTTACCTCAGGTTATATATGGAATTAAACTTAAGGGTATGGATAAGTTTACAGTAGACTATAGAAATAACAACAACGAATTAGTGTCTGTTCTTCATAATGGAAAAAAAAATATGGTAAATGAAGTTCCAAAGGAATTATTAACATTAAAAAATCTAGTAAATCCAAAGGGTGAAAAAATTCTTACTAAAGAATTACATATTAAATATAATGGAAACAAAAATTCATCACCTGTCCAATTACAAGTGTATGGATTGCCTGAAACTAGTGATATTATGAATGAGTTAGATAAATCTAAATTAATAAAAGAAACAAGGTCTTTTCCAGTGACTACATTAAGTGATGAAGATGACGGAGGTTATCATTTGAAATTAGATTTGGGAGATGATCATTTAGTTACTCATTTTAGTGTAAAAGGAAAAATGGAAACTTTTTCCATTAAATACGAAAATAGCCTATATGACGCTATGTATTCATTACCTTGTGGAAAAAAATATAATGGTGCATTTAATGATTATCAATCAAGAACAATTTACTTAGATACTCCAACTCTAATGAATAAATTAATGATAGTTCCTGATAATAGTGATGAGAATATGATTAATAATCTTAATAAAAAAGGAGTAAAAGTATATGGGAGAAAGATTACTCAAGATAAAGAAAAATATGGCGACCAATCAATCCCAAAATGTTTTGAGAGTTTTAATAATGTGAAAAAAAATAAAGACACATTTCATGATATAACATATACCAATAGCGATCTAGAAAGTGTAACTAATATGACAAGATTATGTTCTATATTAGAAAATCAAGATAAAATAAAATATAATAATGCTAAATTAGAAAAAAACAAGCAATATTATTTAAAATTACAACAACAAGAAGAAGAAATTGCAGAATTGCAAAATGCAATTAATGTTCTCAAAAATAAGAGAAAGAAAGCGGTTGAACATAATGATATCATTAATTTATTAAGATATCAACAACAAGATGGAGATGAAGCTAAGGTTGCTGATTTAGTTAGAAATAGATTAAAACATCAACAAAAATCACAATTAGAAGTAGATGTTAATTTAAATCCAGTGTAATATTTTTATTAAACACAATTATTTTTTAATTTTTTCTGTTTATTGTAAAAAATATATTATAAATTATTAATAGTATGGAAATATTAAACTTATGTATAATAAGTATTATTATAATTCTAGTAATTTTATTTTATAGAAATTTTCATAACAAACAAGTAGAAACATTTATAGATATGAATTATCCCGATGAAGATAATGTTGGGGAATTAGGAAACATTCAAGAATTAAATGAAGACCTTATATCTAGTTCAAAATACAAATATGAAATGGTTTGGAATAACCATTTTCAAGAAAAAAAAGGACTAGAACAACCTTTTAAATTGTATAGTATTAAACATGATGAAAGGGGTGGACTCAACGATTCACAAATATTACGGTATGTTGGAGATAATTATGGAGTAGATGGAGTTAGTAAACCAAAAAATAATACATTATTATTAGGACCAATGACAGGTAATTTGGCAGAAAATAATGATAAAACAACGACAACATCTAATTACGAAACAGTATTTGAAATAGGTGAAATATTTGTAGATAATGATATTAAAGATGATATATCACCATTAAAAAAAGATTTATCCGAGTTAATAGAGAAAAAGGAAGAAGAAATACAATTAAAAGAAACTGCAATATCAACAGAAGAAGCAAAACCCCAAAAAAATATTGAAAATATAAATAACTTAAAAAGTAATTTAGAAGAAGAACGAAAAAAGAAATTATATTTAGAAAACTATCAGAAGAATTTTGAAAATGGTGATAAATATACATATTTAAAATGTATCAGACCAATACCTCCAAAAAAACACGTTGTTATCGGTGATATTTTTACTAAAATAAAAGATGATACCCAAGATAATAAAACATTAATTAAAACACGTGTAGAGCAATATTATGCTTGTATTCCAGAACATTGTTATCGTAAAGTAAGAGATTGGGAACTTTCCGATAGAGTATATTTATCTACACAAGGAGAAAAGGTCGGTATTTTCAGTAATCCATTTACTAATACTCTCACCGGTGTTAGTGGTGATGGTTTGCCTGCTGGTTTCGTAGGTAGAATTATTCCTTGTCCAAAAAAAGATTATAATATAGATATTTTAATTGATAGAAATAAAAAAATTAGAAAACAATGTATGAATATGAAGACTATGATTGATGAAAATCCTACTATCTTAACACAATTTGAAGATGAAAAAGATTCCTATGTAAGAGAAAAAATATATAATCAATCTAAAAAAATAGAAACTTTAAAACAATATTTGAAAAAAATAAAATTAGAAGATACTAAGGGAGAAATTGTTAATAGAGAATATAATAGAAATAAATTACAAAAACATTTGAATACTCAATACAATACTATACATGATTCACTTAAAAAATTACAAGATGGTGGAAATAAATTATTAGTAAATGTAAATTATCCATTGAAATTAATTGATACAATTCAAGAAATAATTAAAAATAGTGAAACTATACCTCATCAAAATAAGGTAGAAACAATTACTAAATTAGAAAATTTGAAGGCTGCTGGTCTAACCGATAGAGATTCTATAAATGATGCATTGAAATCCTGCCCTGAATTCAATATGGATGGATACGTCAAAAAACCAATCCCTTGTTACAGATGTCAAGGAGTTACAACAGAATAATTTGCTCCCATTTACACCATTTTTATGTATCAAATTTAATTTGTCTATTTTAATGCATTTTTATTTATCTATATACACATTTATGTAGTTATTTTGTTAAAAATAAAAAAAAATAAAAATTAAATTAACATTTCAAAACGTTGCCACATTTTTTTGGTTCGCAGAACTCCCATTTTTTATTGCGATCATTTGTATAACACCAAATTGTATCAGACCCGTCTGGATTGCGACAATAATTATGATCTCCTAAACCCTTACCAGGTTTACTATTAGGAGTATTACTATGTTTATGAGGAGCTTGTTCAGTCCATTTTTGACATCTTTTACCAGATACTGTTCTATCCTGATGACCTCTATACGATTCCCCATTATCATTTAATAATTTTTCTCTTTCGAAACAATTTCTTTGAATATCACATTTATATTTATTATGTGGTTTATTTTCAGATAATTTTATAATAATTTCAGTATCATCTCCAGTTTGACCTTTACTTCCTTTATAACCCTTTGGTCCTTCAACACCTGTAAAGTTTGTGAGAACATAATTATTAATAACATGTAATAATATAATGAAGACAACATTCATCATTAAAAGACCATAAAACCAAATATACATATTATCTCCAAAACTATTATTATCTTTAACAGAATTTACAACTTGTTTAATAGTGGTAAATCCTAATATAATTATAGCTAATATTATAGTGCTAATAAGTAATAACATTTCTAATTTATTTTTAGAAATTAATTTCTTGATACAATTTATAATGAGTGATTTACAAAAAACTCAAAATGTTGTTTCTGGTTTGATGGACGTTAAGAATATGAAATTGGACAATCTCTTGCTAAATTTAAAAATTATTTCCAATTTAAAAGAATATGATAAAATTTCAGTAAATTCAGAAAATATTATTATTGATACACCATCTATGTTTCAAGGTATTTATAGAACATGGAATGGTGATAGTAGGAAAAATACAATTGGGATAATTGATTCTATCATTAACCGGATATTTGAAATAACTGATGAACTTTTGGACGAAGAAACTTGTAATCAAAATAGAAATCACATTATAATAACGATGAATAATAAACCTTTCAAAGATAATATTATATCAACATTTCAAACAATAGTAGTCCAACTATCCGAAACTATAACAGGATTACAAAATCTTAAAATTACGTATTTGAAGGATGTATCAATTACAGCAAAAATAGATTTAATTATAAGCAAAATCCAAAATAGAATTAACAAAATAAATAATTTAATGAATATTAAAACTTAAAGATATACTATAATAAATAAATTATAAACAACAACTAAAATTCTCAAATGCCTGAACTCCAAGTATCTGAATTACCGGAACAAAGTGTTTCCCAAAATGATAATGTTCAAACAGAACAAGGCAATACACAACCTGATAATACCACTCGTCAGGTTAACATCGGAAATGAGTTGCAGATTTTAATTAATGCTGTTAATGTAGCTCAAAAAAGAGGTGCTTTTAGTCTTAAAGAGGCTAGTGTAATTGGAACAGCTGTAGAAACAATTGAAAACTTTACAAAGCCCCAATCAAGTTAATTTTTCACTTACTTTTTAATCTTTGTTTTAATCTATTTTTGAACTATATTTTCCCAATTTATTTTATAGTTTAAATATATTACAATTCAAATACGCTAAAAATGTATTTAAAACAACTTTAATATGTTTAAAAATATTTACAAATTAATGAAAAAAATCACAACAAAAATATTTACAAATTAAAAATCTTTTGGCAAGCCAAGGCAACATTTCCAGGTTCCAAAATAGTCATAGTAGGAACTTTGCTTGGGCATTGAAGGGTAGAATTAATATTAACCATCATATCAACCTTATCCTTAAATGGAGGGCAAGCCATAACCGGGAATTTAGAATTTGCTGCGACGACTCCACTTAATGCATTACTTCTACCCGCAACTGTAACCCAAATAACACGTCGGAAATTTTCCTCAGTTGATTTAATAATATTCATCACTTCAAGAGTATTCTTATGAGCCGATGAATAATAAACATTCGCCACAATTCCAACATCAGATAGAGATTTAAACAATTTTTCAACGTGTGGTTTATCAGATACAGAACCTGCAAGAATTACAACCCTGGACAATGCCGATGAATTAAGACAATAAGAAGCAACTTCTTGAGACATTGTTTCCATTACATCATCCATCGAAAATGTTTGTGTATTGACAGTCTCTCCGGAAAGTCTTTTATGAAGGTCTTGGTATGATTCAATTACTGTTTGATGAACCAATAGCGGAACTTCCGGGATTACTACATTTCCTTCACTGTCTTTGTTATTCTTATTAAATCCATTTTCCTTTAGATAATCTCGAACAGCATCTTTATCCAATTTATCGGGGACGATATCTACTGGTTCTCCACTACTATTAACCGGATGAGTAGTTGGATAAGTCTCTTTTTTCCAATATCTACTAGAATCTGCCGTATGAACTTCGTCCATTAGTGTAATCACTCCATTTTTATCAAATCCAAATTCATATTTAGTATCAACTAAAATAAGATTTGATTGTTCAGCAACACACATTCCAAAACGGAACATTTCTAGAACTTTACAGGAAATATAATCCCATTGTTCCTGTGTCAAATAACCTTGTTCAACAATTTGATTTGCAGAAATAGGTTCGTCTACTTCACCCTTAGTAGTAGGAGTAATAATTAGATGAGGAAGTTGGGTATTTTTTTGAAGTCCATCCGGCAATTCTACACCGCAATATTCACGATTTCCTTTACTATAATGATTCCACAAACTTCCTGTAATATAATTGCGAACAATAATTTCTAATTTAATTGGGAGACATTTCTTAACAATCATCATATTTCCTGTATGATGAAGATAGTGATTCGGCATAACATGACCCATTTTTTTAAACCACCATGCAGCAGTTTCTGTTAAAATACTACCTTTACCTTCAATATTACAAATATGATGATCAAAGGCACTGCAACGGTCAGTTTGCACAATAACTAGTCTATCATCTTGACTACAATTACTCGATGATTGAGATACAGTATACACATCTCTAACTTTGCCAACATACGGTTCAGAATTGAAATTAAATAGGGATTCAACGTTGTTCATTGTATTAAATATTTGGTATTGTATTTTCTTTATTGATTTTAATAAACAAAATTTTTCTTTATATTCTATAATTTTTTTTACATCTAATAAACTCATATTTTCTCCTATTTTAAAAGAGACAGAGCTTATAACTTTACCAGAATCTAGCTCAGGTATTACCCAATGAGACATACAACCAGTATGAGTAATTTCACCTCTTAGAAAAGCATTATATGCATCTTCTTTTGCTGTAGCACCTGGAAATTTTCCTGGTAGTGCGGGATGTAAGTTAATTATATTTGGATGTTGTCTAATAAAATTTTCTGGTAGAATAACCATCCATCCAGCACATACAATTAAATGATAATCGTATTTAGAAATAATATTTCCTAATATGTCACCGTATTTTTCTCTGATCATTACTTTTCTTTTAAATGGTAAGTATAATGTTTCTATTCCATTATTAATAGCTCTTTCTAAACCGTATGCATTTTTTTTATTACTAATAACAAGTTTGATATTTGCATTTAAATCTCTAGATTTAATTCTATCAATCAAAAATTGTAAATTTGTTCCATTCCCTGATATTAATACAATCAGATTAATTTTATTTTGCATATTTTAATATTAAAATCAGCTAGATTTTTTAAATATTTAAATTAATAAAATGTATTATAGGAAATATAATGTAAAAAATATATGATAATGTAAAAAATATATGATAATGTAAAAAATATATGATAATGTAAAAAAATATATGATAATGTAAAAAATATATGATAATGTAAAAAATATATGATAATTAAGTTATATTAAAAAAATTTTTATAATAGATAATAAATAATATTATGGATAATGCATTTAATATGAATGTTATAAGAGAGCTGTACGCTAGTAATAAAAAATTAAACGAAGCGTTAATTTTACTTACGGATAAAACAAACAACAATTTTTCAAAATTAGAAAATATTATGCATCAGCAAAATAAAAAATTAGACGATATTAGACAACAAAATGAAGTTATTATAAACATAATTCAATCTGGAAATCAAAGCACCAACCTCAGTTCGGAATTAGATGCACAATTGCTGGATGTTCAAAATAAATTAAGCCAAATTGAAAATTTAAATAACCATAATTTAAATTCTATTGACAGTGTAAATATTAATGGAAATATGAATCAAAATTTAAATCAAATTATGAATCAAAATTTAAATAATGATACTGATACTATATTAATAGACGAATTTCAACATGAATTTGAAAAAGAATTAAATGACGAATTACAAAAACGTTTAACTAATAATATAAATAACGATAATTAAATATACTGTTTAATTAAATAATAACTGTTCCCCGTTCCTTTCTTCTGTATGACCAATAACAAATCCTCCTAGATTCATCAAATATGTCATTTTTTCTATATTATTTGAATCTTCTTTTGAAATAATAATCATATAACCAACTCCACAATTAAAAACCTGCAACATTTCTGACCAGACCATATCTGTAATTTCTTGAAGATCAAAATAAAAATGTGGCATATGGTTTTCTTTCCATTCATTCCAATTAAAATTAACAGAAATATTATCTGGAATAACTCTTGGTGGATTATCTAACCAACCACCTCCTGTAATATGTATATGGCTTTTAATAGTTATATTATTTTTAATAATACTACTAACTGTATCTAAATAACTACGATGTGGTTTACAACATTCCTCAATAAAAGCTCGCCTTTTTTCTTTATCCCAAGAATTAAATATATCTGATTTAATCCCTCTTCTTACTGCTGAATAACCATTAGTATGGAGTCCATTGCTTGGAAACCCAATTATTACATCTCCTGGTTTAATTTCATTTTTAAGTCTATTTTTAGCTTCACTTGTTAATTGATAACCTACCATACAACCAACCAAATCACAACAATTTGTATTATAAATATCAGGCATTTCTGCTGTTTCACCACCGAGTAATACAACATTTCCTTTTTTACAAGCTTCCGACACACCTTCAATAAAATTATAAACCTGTTTAACACTAAGATTACTACTAGCAAAGTAATCTAAGAAAAATAATGGATTTCCACCTCCCGCCAAAGTATCATTAATACAGTGATTCACAATATCGTGTCCAAGATTAATAAATCCACCATCTCCGAGAGATTCTTTTACTAATTCGGATTTTGTTCCTACACCATCCATAGTAGCTGTTAAATAAAAATCGTTATTAGGAATATTTCCGGGGAATGGAAACACACCACTATAATTTCCCAATTTAAATATAGGATTGTTCTTCATCTCTTCAGAATGTGTAGATTCAACTAAACTTTTAATACTAGAAACAACACGTTCATTTTTTTCAACACTAACACCACTTTCTTGATATACGTTATTTTTCATAATATAATATTTATTAGAGTGTTTATCAAAGTTTTTATCAAAAGTATTTATCAGAGTATTTATCACAGTTTAAATTAAAATATTTAAATAATACTTAAATCAAAATTAAAAGAAACATTAAAACATATTAATTTAAAATTGATTTTTGATTATTAAAACAATTATAATATAAAGACATATAACTAGATATTAATATTCGATAAAAAATAAAAATGGAAAACAGATATTTCGTATTTGATTTGGAAACAACTGGTTTGCCCAAAACTACAAAGAGGACAAAAAGTAAATATTACCCACCAGAGGAAATCCAGTATTACGACAGTGCTCGAATTGTTTCTGTAGCTTGGATGGTATATGATGAAGATGGAAGTGTCGTTAACAGTTCTCATATTATTGTAAAACCAGACGGATTTACAAGTAGTCCAGGTGCTTTAAAAGTTCACGGAATTACTGATGATTATGCTACTCAATATGGGACACCTATTCACGATATTTTTGATGAATTATATCAAGATTTGAAAAAATGTAATATTGTGGTTGGATATAATGTAAAATTCGACTACAATATTCTACTATCGGAATGTTATCGTTATCATCGTAAAGACATTATTAATATTCTTAAAAGAATTAAACTTAATAATAGTGTTATTTGTGCCCAAAGGGAATCTATTAAACATATTGAAGATTTACCGAATCATGTTAGACGTAGATTTTATCCTCGTCTAGAAGAGGTTTATCGTTATCTATTTAATAAACCAAATTTCATTACTCAGCACGATGCATTGGATGATACACTTAGATGCGCAGAAATTTATTTTAAATTGCGGGATAATTATATTAAATGTTAAAAGTAAAATATTAGAAGTGAAAAGTAAAAATATTATTAATTACAAATTTACAAATTTACAAATTTACAAATTTACAAATTTACAAATTTACAAATTTACAAATTATATATTTAGTTTTATATATTCTAGTTTATTGTTTCCAATAGAATTATTAATTACTTCTATTTGGTTATCAACCTTTTTTTCTAATTTTTTAAAAAGCCATTTTTCGACTTCTGGAGTTACAAAGTAGCCATCCGACTCGTGAATAATTGCGAAATTTCTAGATTTCCCAGGTTGTAATTCATTATTAATAGTTCCTGATAAATCATTATCAATATTTGCCCAATATATATTACTATCATAACACCATTCATCAATTGGAATAGTAAAACTATTGTCAGGTTTTGTAGGATATCCTGGAGTAACTAGATATTTTGCCATCGTGATATTATCTCTAAATAACCATTGTTTACATTTCAAGTTATTTTTAGAAATGTCAAATAAAATGTTATTCAAATTACTTTCTAGTGTGTGCATCAAATTAATACTTTCCGGGTCTCCTAACCTGCAATTAAATTCTATTACTTTAACTCCGTCCTTCGTTTTAATAAAACTGCCATATAAAAATCCGTTGTATCTTATGCCATTATTTTCATATAATTCATAAATAATTTCTTCATTGACATTACATGCTGTGTTATAATCATCTACATTCATAAAATACGGTATTTTATTTCCATAAGATACAGTTGCCATTCCCCCAGTCATCGGCGTTCCTATTCCACCCAATCTTTTATTATCTTGTATAATATTACTATGAAGACATCTGATTCCATCTGTTAATGTAAAAATACTGAATTCTTCTCCTTGTAATTTCTCTTCAATTAATATTTGAGAACCAGAATCTATTACATCTTTTATATACTGTAATGCCTCGTCATAAGTTTTTAATTGTTCTCCATATATTTTAACTCCTTTACCACCTGTTAGTCCTGTGGGTTTTACTACAAATTGTTTTTTGAATGCATTAAAGATGGAAATAATAAATATTTTGTCCGAATCATTATCATATTTTGATATTAAAAAATAATTTGGATTGCATTTTCCCAAACTGCATAATTTTAACATCTTTCTTGCATAATGTTTATCAGATTCAATCATAGCATTTTTTTTATGTGGACCAACAACTAAAATATGTCGTTCTTCTAGAAAATCAACAATTCCATCTACTAATGGTTTTTCTGGACCAACAAAAACATATGTTATATCCCAATCTAAACATTTTTGGTATATCCAATCAAAATCGGATAAATCACCCACTTCAATATCTTCACATATTTTTAAACATCCAGGATTGTAATTAGAAGCACAATAATATATTTGTGTATTATTTTCCTGACTAAGTTTAAGACCAACTGCATATTCCCTACCACCGGAACCAATTATTAAAATATTTGTAATCAACATTATTTTATATATATAATTTACTAATAATTATTAACCTTATACTGAACAATAAAATACTAAATAATAAAATACTAAATAATAAAATACTAAATAATTTTAATATTAAATATTAATAATTTTAAATTTAAAAATATATTTTACTAAATTATTAATAATACTGTTATAATAATTAAATTCTGGGTTAGTTGATTTACAAATTTGAAAATATGTCGGATTACGTAATTGCTGAATATATTTGGCTAGATGCTAATAAGAACCTGCGATCCAAAACAAAAACTATTTTTTATAATAGTAATAAAATTGTTCTTGATAAGAAACCATTGAATCTTGAAGATTATCCAATATGGAATTACGATGGTTCTTCTACTGGGCAAGCAGTAGGAAACAATTCTGAGGTTTTTCTGAGACCAGTTAAAATTTATAGAGACCCTTTTAGAGCTAGTAATAATAGTGTTCTTGTTCTTTGTGATACTTGGAATGAAGAACTAGATGTCGCCAATTTCTCCAATTCTAGAGCTCGTGCAAATACAGTTATGAGTAATCAAAAAGTCGTAGATGCAAAACCATGGTATGGATTTGAACTAGAGTTTTTTTTGATGAGTAAATCAACACATAAACCACTTGGATTTCCAAAGGATGGAAAATCACCAACCCAAGGAAAATTTTATTGTTCTATTGGAAGTCAAAATGCATTCGGTCGTGATATTATTGAAAAACACTATCAATATTGTTTGAAATCCGGTATTCAAGTAACTGGAATTAATGCGGAAGTAGCCTGTGGACAATGGGAATATCAAATTATTGGGGAGGGTATTGAAGCAGCAGATGATGTATGGATGAGTAGGTATATTTTGGAGAGAATTTGTGAACAGTTTGGTGTTTATTCTAATTGGGAACCCAAACCCATTGAGGGTGATTGTAATGGCAGTGGAATGCATACAAATTATAGCACACTTAAAATGAGATCCGAAAATGGTATTGATACTATTTTCAAGGCAATTGAAAAATTGGAAGAAAGGCACCATGAACATATTAAAGTATATGGGGATGGAAATGAAAAGCGTTTGACCGGGAAGCACGAAACTTCTTCAATGGAAAAATTTAAATGGGGTTTTGCAAATCGCGAAGCATCTGTTAGAGTTTCAAATCAAGTCAAAAAAGATAAAAAAGGTTATTTGGAAGATCGTCGTCCTGGTAGTTCTTGTGATGTGTATGATGTAGTAGCAATTCTAGCAGAAACAACTATTTTATTGTAAAAATAATTATTTTTCTTGGGCGGCTTTTCTTGCTGCTAATTTAGCTTGTAATCTCTCTTTTGTAGTGGTATTTCTATTATTTAAACGACTTCTAATTTGGTTTTGTTGCCTTTTATTTGCTCCCATCATTTGGGCAGCCTGTCTCATCATTTCTTCCTGTGACATTTGACCTCCAGTCGCTTGTTGCATATTACCCATTTGGCTAGCTAAACCTTCCATACCTCCCATCATTTGAGTTGTTTGGCGTAGTAATTGGCTTTGGTCAATATTACCAGATGCAATATCTTTTTGGAGTCTACCTCCATATTTACCAACTAATTTCATTAATTTTGCTGGATTATCTCCAGACATAAAATTCTTAAATGCAGAAGCCATGTCGACTTCACCATTTTCAGCTTTTTTTTCTGCTTCACTAAAATCAAATGTTTCAGACATTTCCTTTGCTAAATCTCCAAATAGTCCGCTATTAAATAAATTACCTGTTGCATTTCCGTCATTTGAACTATTGGTAGTTGTTCCATTATTTTCGGTATTTTCTTGTGTATTAGCTTCTTCTGATGAAACTTCTTCTACATTAGCTTCTTCCATATTTTCACTACTTTCATTACCGTCCATATTTGCTTGATCCATACCCTCAGCAATATTCTTTGATATTTCTTCCAAATTAATATTAGACATCATTTCGGTTAGACCTTTTGCCATATCTCCAAGTCCGGCTAAACCTTCTCCTCCCCCTCCTCCTATGAGACCACCAAGAGCACCTAGACCACCTAGACCACCTAGACCACCATCACCTCCTCCCATTAAACCTCCAGCCATATTTAATAAACTACCCATATCCAAACCACCACTTGCAGAATTTTCTTGTAAATCGTCTTGTTGTGGCTTTTCTTCTACCTTAGTTGGAGCATTAATGACTCCTCCAACTTTATTCATCATATCAACAATTTCCTGTTTACTTGGAACTACCTTTCTTCCGAGTAATGTAAGTAATTGTAAATATTTCCAAATTGCTTGACGGTTAGTAGGATTAGATTCCGGTGATTTCCAAACTGCGCTCATATCGACACCTTCGATTAAATATAAATGTTCTTTTTCGTATAATGATTCATCTTTTTTTGCAATATGTGTCAAATAGTTGTTAACTTTAACAACAAAATATTTAACATAAAGGTCGCTTTTTTTATCATGTCCTTCAAGTAATCCTCTGTAATTATCAACAATTGCTTTTTTGGTAAATGGGAAATATGATACTAGTTCATTTAAAAATTGTTTTAAGAATGAGTTAAAAAAGTCTAAATAAGTTTTATCCATATTGTATATTATTCTTGATTATGAAAAAAAAATATAAAATGATACGCAACCTATATTGCGTCTCTATAATAAATAGTAACTGAAGGTTCGCCTTTATGATAACTAAATGCAAACCAAAATAAGTATTTGTCACTGTGTTCTTTGACCCAATCCTTTAATTGATTTTTAATTGATTTAGAACAATTTAAATTATCAGCACAAGATAATATAAATTTGTCAAAATCACCAACCTTTTTATATTTTTTAGTTTGGAAATAATATGATGCTAGTTTCTTTTTTTCACCTGCTCCTATAAATTTACGATACCCTATTCCATTGATAATAGAAACTGGAAATTCTTTTATTATTTTTTTATTTGGATAAAACTTATTGAGTATGTCTTTTGCTTTATCTTGGACATTTAATTCAACATTGTATACTCTAGGAGTATATTTAGAACCAATTTTTTCTAAACCATAAATGTGTCCTGTGCTACCATTAGAAATGTATATTTTTTCTCCTTTTATAGAATTATCTAATGCATATGCAATTTCCCCAGTATTCATTTTAGTTAATTTATCTTCTAAAAAATCGACCAATTTTGGATCAGCACTAAAATAATTTTTGACGTATTTAGCCCGTTCTTTTAATTTATCATTATCATGGTCAAAACAGATTCCAATATCTAGTCTATTAGTATTCAAGCCATTTTTTGATATTTTACAAGAACGTTCTATTTTAAATTCGCCATCTACAAATTTTGCTAGTTTTTTTCCATTTTCAATTAATGTATTTTCTGTATCTTCAAAATTTTCTTTCGAGAATTTGTTTTTAACTTTTTGAACACTGTTTAGAGAGGCAAAATCTTCTTTTGTGAATTTACTCTTTTTACTAGATTTGAAATGTTCTGTTATTTCTTTATTATTTTTATTATCATCATTATTATTATTATCATTATTATCATTCATAATTTGATAATGTTCCTTTATTTTGTATAATGCTATAATACCAAAAATTACGATTAATGTATATAAAATATACTTTGTGTCCATTATTAATTTAAGTATATAAAAATATACAGACTTTTTTTCATAAAATTAAAAAAATAATTAACATAAGAAAAAATCTAGTTATATTTATTAATAGTTTAACCATATTTACTAGATTAAATATATTATTTATAACAGCATAGAAATATATTTTGACTAATGGAATATAACATGGCATTTAATATACTAACTCAGGAATTTATTGATAAGCTCAAAGATACATTCCCAGAAGATAGAGATTTCAAATTATTTGATAAGGGATTTAGATTAATAGTAAGAGTAAATAGACAAAAACCAGCACAGTTATTTAAAGATTATATTAATTTATATAGAAATTATATACTAAACCGCGATGATTCGTATTTTATGAATAATAATACAACAAATATCATTAATAGCGACATCAACTTTAGTTATCAAAACAAAGAAAACACATTTATTATTGTTAACAAATTAAAGAATTATTGGACAACATTATCAGCAAACAACAAAAATGTTATTTGGGAATATCTAATTCAAATGCTCAAATTATCAGATTTCATAAGATAAATAATAAAAAATAATTAACTAACTAAATTACACTCGCATTTGGGATATATGATTAGCCATTTCACTATTACGCTGTTGCATCATTTGTTCATACGCTTTATCCATTGCGGCGGTTTTACTATTTTGATTATTCGATTTTGATAAATCGGTTTGTTTTGCTCCATGTTGAGTAAAAGATGGTAAATTACCAGGGTTATCTTCTAAATAAGAATAACTATGATGCATTGCTGTTTTGCTAGATTCATCTTCAATAAAAGAATAGTTGTCGGAGAAACACGACCCAATTTCATTTTTGTGAAAAGCCATGATATTTTGATCCCCTGTTATATCAGCATTAGTAACAGTTCCCTGGGAACCGGAATTTTGGCTTTGTTTAATTTCTGAATTTAACCACATAAATAACCCATCATCTACTAATATTCTCCTTTCATTTGCTATATAAAGAGTTGGAACACTTGAAACAAATTGTGGTATATTAATATCTGGATTGTCTACACAACACATAACTATTGTATCTTTTAAATTTGATTTGTTAAATTCCTCCAAAAATCTTTTTGAGTGTTCACAATAGTTACTAAAAAATAAAAATTTTTTACTAGCCATTATTTGTTTTATTATTTATAATTTATTTTTCATTTTTATACGCCTTATTTAACAACATAATTTTTGAAATTAAATAAAAATTGATTTAAAAAACAAATAATATTAATTATATTATATAATGACAACACCCAAAGTTAATTCAAATATTATTTCAAATATTGAATATCCCAATAGTAAGAAATGGGATGTTTCTAATAATTTGGTAACCTTAGATTTTAAAAATGTTTCTTCCAGTGTGGTCAATGCAATTCGAAGAACTATTATAAGTCAGGTAAAATCAGCAGGATTTAGGACAGAACCATATGAAAAATGTCAAGTGGAAATACTACAAAATGATACACCATTACATAACCAATTTATGACTCATCGTATTGGTATGATCCCTATTAATATTCCAAATGTTGATACATTTGATTTTGACGATTATGAATTTATTTTAGATGTAAATAATACAACAAACTTTCCAAAAGATATTACTACAAAAGACATTAAAATTAGAAAAGTATCAGAAGATAGAATTTTAAATGAAAAGGAAACAAGAACATTGATTCCACCTGATCCAAATTCTGGAGATTATGTTTTGATTTCAAGGCTTAAACCAAAATATTATAAATATGCTCAAATTAATAATGAAACCGTTGATAGTATTCGCAAAGAGTTAGGAGATGGTCAAGTTGCAAATACACTTCGGTTTTATATGAAAGCGAAATGCTGTTCTAGTAATGGTGAAGAAAATGGTAGTTTTAATCCAAGTTGTGCAGCTTTTTATATTAATAAAGTGGATGAAAATAAGGCTAAGATTGCGGAAAAGGAATATGTAGATGTTGAAACAGAGAAATATGTTAAAAATAATCTTAAACCATTAACAGAATCCGAATTACAAAAACGGTTTAGGACTTCACATTATGCAAGATACTTTCATACAGATAAAAATGAAGAACCTAACTGGTTTACTTTTACTGTTGAATCAGTTGGTGTTATTCCACCACTAGTTATTATTCATCGTTCTCTTAATATTTTGAA
>Ga0129342_1000442_pt1 | contig 17661 bp, 20 predicted proteins | sample CPBDNA_5_FD_94426 | JGI IMG/M metagenome (GOLD analysis project Ga0129342, IMG submission 94426) | Freshwater to marine salinity gradient microbial communities from Chesapeake Bay, USA - CPBay_Sum_15_0.2_DNA | ecosystem: Environmental > Aquatic > Marine > Coastal | place: USA: Chesapeake Bay...
GAAGATTGTGTTAGGACTGCTTGATTTTTGGTCTCATACAAATAAATCTCTTCCTTCAACAGGTATTTTTAATGGCTTAACAAATTTTGTAATCTTTTCTATTGGTATATTATTTATTCTGCAATCTTTTGGTATATCAATAACACCTTTAATTACTGCTCTTGGTGTTGGTGGTTTAGCAGTTTCCTTAGCATTAAAAGATACATTGTCTGATTTATTTGGAGGAATTAACATTCTCTTGAGCAAAACAATGCAAGAAGGTGATTATGTACAGCTAGATAACGGATACCAAGGGTACGTTGAAAATATTGGATGGAGATTTACTACAATTAGAGAAAGAGCTAACAATATGATATCAATACCTAATTCTGTGCTTTCAGGTTCAATTTCAAAGAATTTTACATCAAAAGATGCTGCTTTTAGAGTTCCAATACAAGTTGGGGTTTCGTATGATAGCGATCTTGATCACGTTGAAAGGGTTGCCTTAGATGTAGCAATGGATTTATACAAAAACTTGGATGAAGTTTCGAAATCATATGAGCCTGTAATTAGATTTAGAGAATTTGCAGATTCAAGCATTAATTTTTTTATATATTTTCAGGGAAATAATTTTGGTGATCATAATGTAATTCTCAATGCCTATATAAAAGCGTTGCATAAAAGGTTTAAAGAGGAAAAAATTGATATTCCTTATCCAATTAGGACTCTTATCCATAAAAATGAAATTAAAGATTAAACCTTTTAACGATAGAGCTAAAGAGCTATATGAAAATCATTCGCATTTTCATTCCGGTGATGCAGGATTAGATCTATTTGTTATTGAAGACCAAACTATTTCAGCCAAAACTACTCAACCAATTCCACTACAAATAGCATGTGAAAACTTAGACAATAAAGCCTACTATTTATTTCCAAGATCTAGTATATCAAAAACACCATTGAGGCTTTCCAATTCAATTGGTCTAATTGATGGTGGTTATAGAGGTGAGTTAGTTGGTATGGTAGATAATATTTATGATGAAGACTTTCATATTAAAAGGGGAGAAAGATATTTTCAATTAGTTGCTGTTGATAGTTCTCCTATTGACTTTGAATTAGTGACAGAGTTGTCTGAATCTAGCCGAGGAGAAGGCGGATTTGGTAGTACAGGAAGATAAATAATAATTTTATTTGTTATTCTTGTCAGAGAATTTTAAAATTACCCTGTTAAAAATAAGAAAAAATATGACATTTTTGCATATAAGCTACTCAAAATGTAAATTGGCACATTTTTTGCTATAATAATTTTAGATTGTTTAACTAATTAAAAAGGATGATAAAATGTCACTAAAAATTAAACCGCTCGAAGATAGAGTTGTTGTTGAAGCAATGGCTGCTGATGAAACAACAGCTAGTGGAATAATACTTCCTGATACTGCTCAAGAAAAGCCTCAGCAAGGTACAGTTGTTGTAGTTGGTCCAGGAAAAAATAATGAAGATGGTACTACCATCAAAATGTCTGTTAAGACAGGCGACGTAGTATTATATGGTAAATATTCAGGTACAGAAATCACCTATGAAGGCAAAGACTTGCTTATCATGAGAGAGAGTGATATTCTGGCAATTTTATAAGGAGGATTAAATGGCTAAAGATATCGCATATAATTCAGAAGCTAGAGGAGCTCTCAAAAAGGGCGTTGATAAACTAGCTAATGCTGTTAAGGTTACCTTAGGTCCAAAAGGTAGAAATGTAGTAATTGAAAGAAAATTTGGATCACCGCTTGTAACGAAAGATGGAGTTTCAGTAGCAAAAGAAATTGATTTAGAAAATCAGCTTGAAAATGTTGGTGCTCAAATGGTTAGAGAAGTTGCATCCAAGACATCAGATGTCGCAGGTGATGGAACAACAACAGCAACAGTTTTAGCTCAATCAATTATTGCAGAAGGATTAAAAAACGTTACTGCTGGAGCTAACCCAATGGAAATTAAGAAAGGAATAGATTTGGCAAAAGATAGTGTAATTAAATCTATATCAAAACTATCAAAGGATATTCCTGACTCAAAACAAATAGCTCAGGTAGCAACTATTTCAGCAAATGATGACAAAGAAATTGGTTCGAAAATTGCTGAAGCAATGGATAAAGTTGGTAAAGACGGAGTTATTACAGTTGAAGAGTCTAAAACTGCTGAAACTTATTTAGAATTTGTAGAGGGTATGCAATTTGATAGAGGATATCTATCCCCATATTTTGTCACAAATTCTGATTCAATGGAAGCAGATTTAGATGATCCTTTTGTTTTAGTTCATGATAAAAAAATTAGCAATATGAAAGATTTATTACCTCTTCTTGAAAAAGTAGTTCAAGCAGGTAAGCCAATCTTAATTATTGCTGAAGATATTGAAGGTGAAGCATTAGCTACACTAGTAGTCAACAAATTAAGAGGAACTTTTAAGGTTTTAGCAGTAAAAGCTCCTGGATTTGGTGACAGAAGAAAAGCTATGTTAGAAGACATTGCAATTTTAACTGGGGCAACTGTTATTTCTGAAGAACAAGGCTATAAACTTGAAAGCGCTACACTTGATTATCTAGGATCATGTAAAAAGGTTGTAAGTGATAAAGATAATACCACTATTGTTGATGGAAGCGGAGATAAATCTGCAATCAATGCAAGAGTAAATGAAATTAAAGTTCAAATTGAAAAATCTTCATCTGACTATGATAAAGAAAAGATGCAAGAAAGGTTAGCTAAGCTTTCAGGAGGAGTTGCAGTTCTTAATGTTGGAGCAGCAACTGAAGTTGAAATGAAAGAAAAGAAAGCTAGAGTTGACGATGCATTACATGCTACTAGAGCAGCTGTTGAAGAAGGTATTGTACCTGGAGGTGGCGTTGCATTGCTTAGAGCTAGTATAGATTTAGCAAAAGTAAAAGCATCTGTCTCTGAGCAGGTTGGAGTTGATATTATGAGACGTGCATTAGAAGGTCCAATAAGACAAATTTGTTCCAATGCAGGTGTTGAAGCTTCAATTGTTGTTCAAAAAGTTCTTGAAGGAAAGGATGATTTTGGATATGATGCTCGTCAGGATAAATACGTTAATATGTTTAAAGCTGGAATTATTGATCCAGCCAAGGTTGCAAGAGTTGCAGTTGAAAATGCTGCATCAATTTCAGGGCTGTTATTAACTACTGAAGCTGCCATCACTGAACAACCAGAAGAACATTCACCAATGCCAGGCGGTGCTCCTGATATGGGCATGGGCGGCATGGGCGGCATGATGTAATTGATTTTTCTGATAAAAATAAAAATAAAATACAAAAAACCCTCTATATTGAGGGTTTTTTGTATGTAAAATAGCATTATGTTTAAAAATAAAGTTTATTTATCTATAGGGTCGAATATTGGAGATAGAGAATCAAATATTGCCTCATCTATTGTAATGTTGGGTTCATATATCGAAATTTCAAAAATAAGATCCTCGTCATTTTACAAAACAGAACCTCTTTATAATGAAAATCAATCTTCTTTTCTTAATATTGTTTTGGAGCTTGAAACTACTTTAACTGCTTTTCAACTTTTAGATAAGATTCGTGAAATCGAAAAAATGTTAGGCAGAGAAGAAAAAAGACAAAAAAATCAACCTCGAACAATTGATATTGATATAATAATTTTCAAAGATAGTTTTATAGATACTCCAAATTTACAAATACCACATCCAGGGGCTTTATTAAGAAAATTTGTTTTGATTCCCTTGGCAGAATTAGTTCCAGATGAAATTTTTCCTAAAACTAATATTAAAATTGTTGATTTACTTAAAAAGTGTCCTGATACTTCAGTAGTTCAAAAATATATTATTGATAAGAAAGCATGAAAGAATTAGATATTTATATTGCAATTGAAGGACCGATAGGCGTTGGAAAAACAAGTCTTGCAAAGCTCATTGCGGACAAATTAAACGCAAGGAAAGTTTTTGAAAAATTTGAGGAAAATCCTTTTCTAAAAGATTTTTATGATGATCCTGAATCAAATGCATTCCAGACACAAATTTTTTTCCTTCTTCAAAGATATCAACAGCAACAAAAAGATATTAGACAATTGAATCTTCTGCAAAAAGGGGTAGTTACAGATTATATGTTTGAAAAAGATAGACTTTTTGCAGATTTTACTCTGAACTCAGAAGCAGAATTTAAACTTTATTCACACGTTGCTGATATATTAGAGAAAGATATCGTTAAACCTGATTTGGTAGTTTATTTACAGGCAGATACTCCCAGGCTTATGAAGAATATTAAAAAAAGAGGTAGAGATTTTGAAAAGCATGTAACACAAGATTATATCAATCAAGTTAATGAACGTTACCAAGAATTTTTTGTTAATTATGAAGAAGGTCCATTATTAATTATCAATACAAATAATATAGACTTTGTAGAAAATTCAGAGGATTTTGAAAATCTTCTTAATGAAATCCATCAGCCTCATCAAGGTATAAAATATTTTAATCCATCATAATATGATAAAATTCATTATCGCAGTAGCAGTCTTATGGTTTTTATACAGGATTTCAACGAAAAAAGATGAAAAAATTGCTGTTAAAAAAGATACAAAAATTGATTTTAAAAAAGTAAAGGATGCTGAGTTTGAAGATAATGAATAAAGCTATAATTCTGTTAATAACCATCTTAATGATTGGTTCATTGAATGCGCAAGATAAGATTCAAAATATAAATTTTCTTTTTGCAAATAATGGATATGGATTTGGGTATGAATATGAAAAATTTCTAAGATCGAACGTTTCAATTGGTTTAGATTTAAGATTTTATGATGTAAGAAATGATGAATATCCAATTTATGATCCATTCTATAATCAGTTCACAGTTGCCGGAGAAAAAGATATTTTACTTTTTCCTTTATTTTTTAGAACAAACTATTATTTGTTTGATGGTCAAATAGCAAATAGTTTTAGGCCATATATAACATTTTCACTTGGACCTTTTATTGCTGTTGATGGTGATGAGACAATTTCAAGTTTTTCAAAAAAATGGAGAAGCACCGAATCGCAAACTAATTTAGGTGCCTCTCTAGGATTTGGCGTTAATTTTTCTCAACCTTCAGGTAATACATTATCTCTTGGGCTAGGTTATGACCACTTGAATGTAGATAAACCAATTCATTCTAAAGATGATTTTGGAGGAGGTTATCTTTTCTTAAAGTATCAGATAAATCGTGAGTAATTTTTCACATATAAATAAGGAAAACATCAAGAATTCAACCTTTGTTCTTGATGAAAGAGAATCTCATCATGTTATTTCTGTCCTTAGACTTAAAGAGAACGATCAATTAACTCTTACAGATGGACAAGGAACTATCTATAAAGCTATTATAAATGAAGCGCATAAAAAGGCTGTTAAAGGTAAAATTTTAAATAAAGAGCTTATTAAAAATGAAAGAAATTATAAAGTTCATCTTGCACTGCCTTTAATTAAAAATAGTAGATTCAAGATAGCTCTTGAAAAATCCGTTGAGCTCGGAGTTGATGAATTAACCCCAATTAGATTTGATAAATCTGTAAAATCTTCAATAAATCACGATAAGCTTTTATCTTTGATTCATTCTGCATGTAAGCAAAGCATGAGAGCTTATTTTCCAAGGTTAAATAAATTAAAAAATTTTACTGAATGGTACGATGATCAATCTGTAAATATTGTATGTTTTATAAATTCAGATAAAACTATTATTGAACAAATAGATACAATTAAAAATTTATCTAAAAATAAAAAAATTAATTTAATTGTAGGCCCTGAAGGTGATTTTTCAGACAATGAAAAAAAAATAATAAATGAAAAAAATTTCATTAAAGTTAATCTTGGGAGAACTATATTAAGGACTGAAACTGCTATAGTTTCTTTGATATCAATCATAAATGAATTATTGATAAATAATGAATAAAACAATTTTCGAAAAAATAATTTTAAGGGAAATCCCTGCTACTATTCATCATGAAGATGATGATTTAATTGTAATTGATGACATTAATCCTGTAGCACCTATACATCTTTTAATCATTCCAAAAAAGAAAATCGAAACATTAAACGATTTGAATGTTGACGATACTGAATTAATTGGTAAAATGTTTCACGCAGCAAAAAATATGGCAATCAAATTTGGTATAGACAAGTCAGGATATAGGACTATTTTTAATTGTAATGAAGATGGAGGTCAAACAGTTTACCATATTCATCTACATTTCATTGGAGGTAGATCTTTAGGATGGCCTCCAGGATAATAAAAAATGCATATTTCAAAATTAGAAATTTTTGGTTTTAAGTCTTTTGCAAAAAAAGAAACTGTTCTATTCAATTCTGGAATTACAGGAATAGTCGGTCCTAATGGTTGCGGTAAAACAAATATTGTAGATGCAATTAGATGGGTTTTAGGCGAGCAAAAGACTAAAAGATTAAGAAGTTCAAAAATGGAAGACGTGATTTTCAATGGAGCTTCCAATGTAAAGCCCTTAGGTTTATGTGAGGTTTATTTAACAATTGAAAATAATAAAGGATTGTTACCTATTGAGTACTCAGAAGTTGAAATTGGAAGAAGATTATATAGATCTGGTGAAAGCGAATATTTTATAAATAAAAACAATTGTAGATTGAAAGATATTTCCAATCTTTTTGTTGATACAGGATTAACCTCAGATGCATACTCTGTAATTGAATTAAATATGATAGAACAAATATTGTCTGATAAAGATGATAGTAGAAGGCAAATGTTCGAAGAAGCTGCTGGAGTAAATAAGTACAAAGCTAAAAGAAGATCTGCTATGAAAAAGTTCGATTTAAATTCAAGAGATCTTGAGAGAATCGATGATATAATTGTTGAAATTGAAATACAAGTAAAGGCATTAGATTTACAATTAAAACGGTTTAAAAGGCATGAGAAACTAACAAATGAATTAAAAGAATTAGAATTAGATTTAGCTTCAGCGAGGATTAATGATTTAAATAATATAATTCGCCCTTTAGAAGAGATGTTAAAAAAGAAGAATAATCTTTTACAAAAAAATACTTCAAAAAAAGAGATTGAAACCATCGAATTTGATAATGCAAGAGATAAATACTTAAATGAAAAAGAGTCGCTCTCAAAAATGAAAGCAGAGGTTGATAAACTCACAGAAAAGCTACTTTCAGAAATTCAAGAAAAGAATCAAGAATCATCCAAGGGTGTTGGATTGCTTGAGGATGAACTTCAAAAAAAGATTGAACAACTTAACCAGTTTGACACAGATTACATTAAGATTGTTTCTGAATGTGATGAATGTGGAAAAAATATAATTGAAACAGATAAGAAGTATGAAAAGCTTAAGGCCAGTATTGAAGATTACAGAGACAAAATAGATGAATATAAAAAAGAAAAAGAATTTGATTTTTCTAAAATGGATGCATCAATAAAAAAGATTCAAGATCAGATTAATTCAAATAATCTTGAGCTTGAAAACAAAGAAAATGAAGTGAATAAAGCTTTTATTAAGATGGAGTCAATAAGAGCAAAGCTGGATTCAGAAAAATTTAGTAAAGATGATCTTTTTTATGAAATCAAAGAAGCTGAAATGAAAATTGCAGAATCAAAAATTAAAAAAACTCAAATTGAGCAGAATATTTTTGAAAAATTTGGAAATGATGTTCTTATAAGTGATTTGAAAGAATATAACATTTCTGATATGGTTTTTAGAGTAGAAAAAATTAAAAGTAGTATAGATTCTATTGGTCCAATTAATTGGGCAGTCAAAGATGAACATAAAGAAAAAACTGAAAGATTGAATAATCTTTTGCAGCAGAGGTCTGATTTGATTGATGCTGAAAATAATTTAAAAGAAGCTATTAAAAAAATTGATATTGTAGCTGAAGAACAGTTTTTAGATACATTTAATCAGGTAAAGGAAAATTTTGAGAAAATATTTACAGTTTTTTTCAATGGAGGTAAGGGTAAAATTGAATTATCTGATCGAAATGACCCCTTAAATTCAGGTATAAATATTTTTGCTCAGCCTCCTGGAAAAAGAAATAACTCCCTTAAGATGTTATCTGCCGGAGAAAAGTCCTTAACTGCAATTGCATTACTGTTTTCTATTTATCAATATAAGCCAAGTCCATTTTGTATTTTAGATGAAATTGATGCTCCTCTTGACGATATAAATATTAAAAAGTTTACCGATGTGATAAAAGATTACAGTAAAACTACTCAATTCATTATGGTAACTCATAATAAATTGACAATGGAATCAGCAGATTGCATTTATGGTGTAACAGCTGAAAAGCAAGGAATTTCAAAACTTATGTCCATTGATTTTTCATAAAATAAATCATTTGTAGTATTCATTAGTTTTAGACAAATTACGCCTGTTTTAATAACAAAATTAAAAAAAGAGAAAAATAGTTTATGGCAACAAAAATTAGACTTAAAAGAATAGGTCGTAGAAACAGACCTTTTTATAGAATTATTATTATTGATTCACGTAAAAGAAGAGACGGCTCTGCAATAGAGCAAGTAGGTTGGTATAATCCAATTGAAAGCAATAAAGAGAAAAATTATGTCTTAAAAGAAGATAGAATTCTTGAATGGTTGAAGCTTGGTGCGCAAGTTACAGATCCTGTAAACAAATTAATGAAAAGATCAGGATTAGCATACAGATGGCATTTAATTAAACAGGGTTTATCAGAGATAGAAATAGATAAAGCTGTTGAAGAATGGAAAAAAGAAAGAGATAAGGTAATCCAAGATAGAATTAAAGCCATTAAGGACAAAAAAGAAAAATTAAAAGCTGAGAAAGCTGCTGCAAAAGTTGCCGAAGAAGCACCTGCTGAGGAAGAAGCTCAAGACAAAGCACCTGCAGAAGAAGCTCAAGACGAAGCACCTGCTGAAGAAGCATCAGTTGAAGAGACTTCTGCTGAAGAAGCTCAAGACGAAGCACCTGCAGAAGAAGCATCAGTTGAAGAGACTCCTGCTGAAGAAGCTAAAGAAGAGACTTCTGCTGAAGAAGCTCAAGACGAAGCACCTGCAGAAGAAGCATCAGTTGAAGAGACTCCTGCTGAAGAAGCTAAAGAAGAGACTTCTGCTGAAGAAGCATCAGTTGAAGAGACTCCTGCTGAAGAAGTTAAAGAAGAGACTCCTGCTTAAGAAGCATCAGTTGAAGAGACTCCATCAAAATAAAAATAACTACTATTTAATAAATCTATTTAGTTAAAAGATTTTATGACTGAAAGTCCGACAAATCTTAACAACAGAATTGAAACGCTAGACGTATTAAGAGGCTTTGCAGTATTGGGTATCCTTTTATTAAACATTCTAATGTTTGGTCAAGTATCTTTCTATTATTTAAATCCATCTGTTATTCAAGGAACATTAACTGATTGGATAATTTGGGCACTTATTGACATTTCAGCAGAAGGTGCAATGAGAGCATTATTTTCAATTCTTTTTGGCGCTGGCGTTTTATTATTTACTAAAAATAAACCAGCTTCTTTTCACTTTAAAAGGTCTCTATGGCTTTTATGTTTTGGAATTGTAGATGCATATTTTCTTTTATGGTTTGGAGATATTCTAATTTTATACGCTTTAATTAGTTTTGTTTTATTTTTCTTTAAAGAGCTAAAGCCTCAAACTTTATTAATCATTTCAATCGTTTTGCTAGCATTTAATTCGCTTATCTCGTTTGGTACTGGGAAATTTTTAAATGAAATAAAAGATATTGATCAAAAAAATACAATTTTTAACCTAAATATATCTGAAGACAAAAAAAAAGATCTTATTGAATTAAGAGATTTAATTTATGGAGTTTTTAATCCAACACCTGATGATATAAGAAACGAATTAAATCAAAGAAAGGAATCATACACCTCTGCTTTTATATGGAATATGCATGAAAAGAATTTGGCTATAAAAAGCTATATTTTTTCAAGTTTTTGGGATGTTATATCTGTAATGATATTGGGAATGTCTTTATTTAAATATCGGATACTTCAAGGAGGTTTAAGCAGCTTATTTTATTTACGATTGATGATTGTTGGTTTTCTTGTAGGAGTTTCAGTTAATAGTTTTGAAGTTTGGTCTGCATTCGAATCAAATAATAGTATTTTTGCTTCGCGTATAACTTCTTTAACATATGATGTTGGAAGACTGGGTATGGCCTTTAGTTATCTTGGGCTAATTATTTTAATTATCAAATTTGATAAGGCTTTAAAGCTTCGATACCATTTGTCAAATGTAGGTAAGATGGCTCTTACAAATTACTTGTTTCAATCTATTTTTGGTTTAATCTTATTTTCAGGGGCAGGGTTCAGTCTTGTTGGAGAACTTTCAAGGTCTCAATTATATATTGTTGTTTTTTGTATATGGGTATATCAGTTGAACTTTAGTTCTTGGTGGATGAGTAGATATAATTTTGGACCATTTGAGTGGATTTGGAGAGGATTAACATATTCCAAATTTCCAAAATTAATAAAAGCAAAATAGTAAATAATGGGATAATTTATACTTTATAAATGAAAATTTTTATCATAACACCATTTCCAAAAGTAATTAATATATTAATTGAGAATAATATTGCTAATCAGGGCATTAAAAAAAATCTTTTTGAAGTAGAAATAATTAATCTAAGAGATTTTGCAAAAGATAATTACAAAAAGATAGATGATGAGCCATATGGAGGAGGAAGTGGGATGGTAATGATGTGTCAACCTTTATTTGATGCTATAGATCATTGTATAGACCTATCTGTTGACAAACCTCTAATCATATTTCCTTCACCTAGAGGAAAAAAATTAAATCATGATATTAGCAGTAAATTGAGTAATGAGAAGTCGTTGATTTTCATTTGTGGTCACTATAAAGGTATAGATGAAAGAGTTATTGAAAAATATGTCGATTTAGAAATATCGATTGGCGATTTCATTATTTCTAATGGCGAATTATCAACAATGATTATCTTTGATTCAATTGCACGACTAGTTCCAGGCGTTTTAAATGATTTAAATTCAGCAATGACAGATTCTTTTGTTGACGATTTACTAGATGCTCCTTATTTTACACGGCCTAATGAAATTGATGGATTAAAAGTTCCAAAAGTATTATTATCAGGCGATCATAAGGCAATTGAAAAATGGCGTAATGATAAGAAGTTAGAAATTACAAGAGACAAAAGACCTGATCTTTTGGAGAAAAAATAATATGAGTAATATATTAAGAGAAGATATACCAAATTTTAAAGCAGGAGATGTCCTTTCAATCTATGTTAATGTTAGAGAGGGACAAAAAGTTAGACAGCAGTTATTTAAGGGTACTGTTATCGCTCGAAAAGGCTCCGGTATTGCTGAAACAGTTACTGTAAGAAAAATTTCTAATGGTATTGGAGTAGAAAGAATTTTTCCACTTCACTCTCCATCAATTGCATCTATTAAAGTTGATAGGGTAAATAAAGTAAGAAGAGCTAAATTGTACTATTTACGTGGATTGTCTGGTAAAGCTGCTCGTCTTGCAGAAAAGAAATAAATCTTGCCTTCTAGATTTATCCTATTTGTTTTAAGTTTATCTCACATGTCAAATCACATCATTATGATGTTGATTCCAAGTATGTATATTAATTTAATTGATTTTTATTCTCTAAATGCAGCCGAGGTAGGACTAATATTTGGTATTGTGAGTTTCTGTTTTGGTGTCGGTTCCCTTCCAATGTCTTTTTTATACAACAAGTACGGACCAAAAAAATTAATTGTATTTTCTCAACTGGGAATTTTATTTTCTGCGCTTTTAGTAAGTGTTTCAGATAGTGTTTTAATGTTTTCGTTAAGCAGTGTTCTTTTGGGACTTTTTGCAAGCATTCATCATCCTGTTTCTTTGACATTAATTTCAGAAACTTTTGACAAAAATATTGCAAAGGCAAATGCATTTCATGGAGTCTTTGGATCAATCGGAGTTTCTTTAGGTCCTTTAATATCATATTTTTCTGTATTGTATTTTAGTTGGCATTATGCATTTATTTTCACTGCAATTTTAAATGCTTTTTTACTACCTCTTTCAATGAAATTTATTCCGAATACTGAAAAAATAGATATTATTAGCCTAAATGACTTTACTGATAAAAAACAGAACTCAATTTTATCAATTTTTTTCCTAATTTCATTCGTTGTTGGTTTATCATTTACAGTATTTAACACATTCATTCCTTCAGTGTTTAATTTAGATTTTGGCTCGAATGCAAATTCTATTGTATCAGCAATTATGTTAACAGGTTTTTTGGGACAAATTCTATCAGGATATCTTGGAGATAAGTTTGATAGAATTAAATTATTGTCAATAGTTTTTCTGTTACTTCTTCCTTTATTTATAACAATAATATTTGTCGGAAAAACTTTGCTTGTAATTGTTTCAGTTCTATTGGCAATTATTATGTACTCAATTCAACCATTAATTAATTCCATAATTAAAGATATCACTCCATTAAGGATAAGATCGGTTGTCTTTGGTTTAAACTTTTTTTTAATGTTTGGTCTTTCAGGTTTAGCAGCATATTTAGGAGGATTAATAGCAGATAACTATAGTTTTAAATTAATTTTCCCTATATTTTCACCACTGTTTACTATTGGAGTATTATTACTTTATTTATTGAACTTGAAAAGAAAGGTTGAAGCATAATGTTAGTTAGTATGACAGGTTTTGGTTCTTCGAGCTATGAGGATTCCAGTCTTTCAATAAATATTGAATTAAAATCTTTTAACTCAAGGTATTTCGAATTGAATACAAAATCCTTCGATTTATCTGGTCCACTTGAATACAAGATTAGAAACTATTTAAAAAAACAATTATTGAGGGGTTCAGTTACATTGTTTATAAAAGTAGATTCAAAAGATGCCTTCAAATTTAATAGTCAAAAAACATCGAGCGTTTTAAAAGCATATAAAGAAATTGAAAAAAAGTACGATATTGATTTGAATTATAGCCAATTGCTAAGAAATAATGATATTTTGAGCTATGTACCACATAGTAATTCAATTCAAAAAAAGATTTTTTCATCATTAAAAATTGCAACAAAAGAATTGATTGATATGCGCAATAAAGAAGGAGCTATAATAGAAAAAGAATTTTATGGGTATTTGGATATAGCTAAAAAAGATCTTTTGGAGATTGAAAAAATTCAAGAAAAAGTACATGCAAGTAAAATAAATTTAAAATCAAATAATGACATAATTGATGAGATAGAAAAGATTGATATTTCAGAAGAGATTGATAGAATCAATAGTCATTTAAGCCAGATATCTCAATCAATTAAATCAAAGCAATTATCTGGAAAAAAAATTAATTTCATCTTACAGGAAATTAATAGAGAGTCTAATACAATATTATCTAAGTTTTTAGATAAAAGAGTATCTAAGCATGCAATAAGCTTAAAAATACAAGCGGAAAAATTAAGAGAGCAAATAGGAAATATTTTATGAAAAATTTTATCATTATTTCCGGATCATCGGGCTCTGGTAAAACTACTCTACTAGAATTACTTTCAAGAGATTTGAACATTGAAATTTCTGTTTCATATACAACTAGAAATAAAAGAAAGTATGAAATTGATGGTGTACACTATAATTTTATAAATAAAGAACAATTTGAAAAAATGATTGAAGAAAACCTATTTCTTGAGTATGAAAATGTTCATGGAGATTTATATGGCACTGCATTAAGTAGTCTGGAACAGTACATTTCTAATAATAAGCATTTATTTTTTGAGCTAGATGTTAATGGGGCAGTTAGTTTAATGAATTATTATCCAAGCAATACTATATCAATTTTTTTATCACCTCCCAATATAGAGGAACTAAGAAAAAGATTAGTTTTAAGATCAACAGAAACTGAAGATGAAATTAATAAAAGATTAAGTAGGTTTGAAGAAGAGGATAACTTAAAAAAAGAATTTGACTATAATCTTATTAATGATAACTTCGAGACCACGTTTGAAAAAATTAAAGAAATTATAATTAGACACAAAAAAGAGGATTAAAATGGCTGTAGACCCAATTTCGTTTAGCAAGCTTTTAAAAAAAACAGATGATATTTATGAAGCTGTTGTTGTCTCATCAAAAAGAGCAAAGCAAATTCTTCAAGATAGAATTGTTAAGCAAATGATTGATGAAAATGAAGAAATTTCTGAAGATGGTATTCTTGCAGAGCCTGTTATTAGGGAAAATATTGATTTTGACAAGGAAGAAAAAGTCACCTCTATTGCCTTAGATGAGTTCTTAAACGGTGATATTGATTGGATTAAGACCGAAGAATCAATTGAGCACTAAATCTTTAAAAAAGACATTTATCAATCAAAATAAGCAGTTGTTCGGTAATGAGATATATCTCAACCAGCTGTCACATGCAAATATTCAAAAAAAAGTTAAGATTCATGATTCATGGTATTCTGAGCTTGAGGAAGAGTTTAAAAAGAAGTATTGGATAGAACTCTCAGCTAAGGTTAGAAATTCTTACAAAAACAAAATTATTTATCCAAAACCTTCCTTAATGTTTAATGCTTTTAATTCGACACATTTAAACAATGTAAAGGTGGTAATAATTGGACAAGATCCATACCATGGTCAAGGTCAGGCAAATGGTTTGTCGTTCAGCGTAAATGACGGTATTGCAATTCCGCCATCACTTTTGAATATTTTTAAAGAACTAGAATCTGATCTAAATATCCCAATTCCTAATTCAGGAAATTTGCAATCATGGGCTGATCAAGGAGTTTTACTTTTAAATACTGTATTAACTGTAGAAAAAGATAATGCGAATTCTCATAAAGACTTGGGATGGGAGATCTTTACAAAGAAGGTAATTGAAATAGTTTCTTCTAAATTAGAAAACATAGTTTTCATTTTATGGGGCAAGCAAGCACACTCAATCGAAGATGTAATAGACACATCTAAGCATTATATAATTACTTCAGTTCATCCTTCACCTCTATCAGCTCAAAGAGGATTTTTTGGATCAAATCCATTTTCTAAGACAAATAAATTTTTAAAGTCTAGAGGCATTACACCGATTAATTGGATATTAGATAAATGATCCTGTTATTAAGGATTAGCTTGTCAGATTATTAAAACATCATTAATCTATTAAAATAAAAAATTTCAATTGTTGAAAGAGTGTGGATAAATAAAAATGGCCGAAAACAATAATACTAAAGGTTTAAATTTACAACCTCAAGCGCTTGAAGCAGAAGAAGCAGTATTGGGTTCAATGATGATTGATGAGGATGCTGCAAATAAGGCTATAAGTATCTTAGGTTCTAGTCATTATTTCTATAAAGATTCTCATAAAAAAATCTTTGAAGCTATGCTCGTTTTAATGAATAATAACTACCCTATTGATACAGTTTCTGTATCTGATGAACTTAAAAAAGGTAAAAACTTGAAATCAGTTGGAGGAATTTATTATTTAACAGGTTTAGTTGATAAAGTGCCAACGTCTGCAAGAGTCGAAACTTATGCTGAAATCGTTAAAGAAAAGGGCATATTAAGAGACTTGATTACTACTTCACATGAAATTTCTAAAAAAGCTTTAGATGCTGGAGATTCTGTTGGATCAATTCTAGATGAAGCTGAACAGTCAATTTTTAGTTTAACTGAACAGAAAGATTCAAAAATTTATCAACATATTGAACCAATTCTTTCAAGTACAGTTAAGAGAATAGAAAATATAGCGGCAAATCCAGGATCAATAATTGGAGTCCCATCAGGTATTATTGATTTAGACAAGTTGACAGCAGGGTTTCAGAATGGTGACTTAATTATATTAGCTGGAAGACCTTCAATGGGCAAAACTGCCTTAGCTTTAACTATTGCAAGGAATGCTGCAGTTGAAAATAAATCTGCAACTGCAATATTTAGTTTAGAAATGTCAAGCGATCAACTTGGACAAAGATTGTTAACGTCTGAAGCTAGAGTAGATAATGCTCTTGTAAGAAGAGGAAGTCCAAATATAAAATGGAAAAATATTAATATTGCTTCAGGAAAACTTGCTCAAGCTCCTCTTTACATAGATGATACACCTGCATTGTCAATATTAGATCTTAGATCAAGAGCTAGAAGATTAAAAAGAGAAAGAAATATAGAATTGCTTATTGTCGATTACTTGCAGTTAATGCAGGGACCAAAAAATTCTGAGAATAGACAAAATGAAATTTCACAAATTACTCAATCTCTTAAAGCTTTAGCTAAAGAATTAGATATTCCAGTTATTGCACTTTCACAGCTTTCTAGAGCTGTCGAGCAAAGAACGAAAAAAGAGCCAATGCTTTCAGATTTAAGAGAAAGTGGTGCAATTGAACAAGATGCTGATCTAGTAATATTCCTTTACAGACCAGCAGTATACGATAAAGAAGATCAAGATTTGAAAGGTCTAGCTTATTTGATTGTAGCAAAACAAAGAAATGGTCCAACTGGAAGAGTCACTGCAACGTTTATAGATACGTATGCAAGATTTGATAATCATCAAGAGTTTTAAACTATGAGCAGTAATGTTATTAAAAATAATGACGAGGTTATTGTTAATAAAAGTAAAGCTCTTCTAAAAAGAATTCCTACGAAAAAAAACAGAAAGCAAGTTGAAAATGCACTTCAGTATTCTATTAAAATGCATGAGGGTCAAGTAAGAAAGTCTGGACTTCCTTTTGTAAGTCACTGCATTGATGTAGCTAATATTTTAATTGATTGGAATATGGATCATACAACTGTTGTAAGTGCTTTATTGCACGATGTTGTTGAAGATACTGAAGTAAAATTATCCGATATTGAAGAAGAGTTCGGTTCTGATGTTGCTTCTCTTGTAGATGGTGTTACAAAGGTTGAAAATATTGCTTTTAGATCTAAAGAGCATAAACAAGCTGAAAATTTCACCAAATTATTTCTTTCTCTTGCAAGAGATTTAAGAGTAATTATTATAAAGTTTGCAGATAGACTAAACAACATGGAAACAATTCAATATTTATCTTCAAATAAAAGAATAGAAATTGCATTAGAAACAAAAGAAATATTTGTGCCTTTAGCGCATAGATTGGGAATGGCAAAGTTAAAATGGCAATTAGAAGATTTGTCATTAAAATGTTTAGATTTAAAAGCCTTTAATAGTATTAAAAAGAAAATTGAGACCTCAGCTAGATTAAATGAGGATATTTTATCTAATACGATAAGACCAATTAAGACTGAACTAAGTTCTTATAAAATTGAATCTAATATTTTTGGTAGATATAAATCAATTTCATCCATTCATAGAAAAATTGAAAATACAGGTAAAGAGTTTGAAGATATCTATGACTTGTATGCAATAAGAATCATAGTTGATAAAATTGAGGAATGTTACCTTGCTCTTGGTGTAATTCATAGTATTTATCCTCCATTGCAAGATCGATTTAAAGATTTTATAGCAACCCCAAAAACCAATGGATACCAATCAATCCATACAACAGTATTAACTAAAGATAATAGGTTTACAGAATTTCAGATTCGAACAAAGGATATGGATCATACTGCTGAAGTTGGTGTTGCTGCACATTGGCTTTATAAGGGCAATGATGAGATGGAAGAATTTGATTCACAAGTATTATGGTTAAGAGATTTATTATCTATGCTTAATAGTGATAGTTCAGATCCTGAA
>Ga0129342_1000447_pt1 | contig 17621 bp, 20 predicted proteins | sample CPBDNA_5_FD_94426 | JGI IMG/M metagenome (GOLD analysis project Ga0129342, IMG submission 94426) | Freshwater to marine salinity gradient microbial communities from Chesapeake Bay, USA - CPBay_Sum_15_0.2_DNA | ecosystem: Environmental > Aquatic > Marine > Coastal | place: USA: Chesapeake Bay...
TGTTAAAAAAAAACACAATGCTAAATTTTTCATAACTTCACTATTACAAAAATTATGCAAAATTAAATAAATAAGTATGACAAAGCCTATATTATTATTTTTTTTATCCTTTACAATTTTTAGCTGTTCAGTTCCCAACATGGTTGTTGTTGAACTTGAATCTAAAAACTCATCAGAAACTAATGGATTTATTGTTTTTGTTGAAAAAGATTCAAAAGTAACGATGGAAGCTCAAATCAAAGGTTTAAACCCTGGTGAACATGCAATCCATATTCATGAAAAATCAGATTGTTCATCATCTGATGGTTCATCAGCAGGAGGTCATTGGAATCCGACACTAGAAGCGCATGGAAAATGGGGCGATTCAACTGGATTTCATAGAGGAGATATAGGAAATTTTACAGTTGATAATGAGGGTAATGGAGCTGTTACGTTTACAACGGATTTGTGGTGTTTGAATTGTGATGATATTTCAAAAAATATTTTAGGTAAATCAATTATAATTCATGAAGGTTTTGATGACTTTAAATCTCAACCATCAGGAGCTGCTGGCTCAAGAATAGCATGTGGAGGAATAATTGAAGAAAACTCATTGATTGATTAAAAAATAAGTTACCATTCTCTTTGTTTGTTAGTCTTTTCTAATTCTATTAACTCTTTTTCTGAAATAACTTTTAAAAAAGAAGGGTGTTGCTCTATTGCGTATTCAATTTTTTCAACAATACTTTCAACAGATTCGTTATGATAATCTATTTCTAATGGTTTTTTTATTTCCATAGATTGAAGAATATCTCTTTTTTTTATTCTAATTCCTTTTTTATCAAAAGATCTTCTAAAACCATCAATAACTATGGGAATAACAATTGGTTTATATTTCTTAATTATATGTGCTGTCCCTTTTCTTATAGGTTTAAAAGGAGTTGTTGTTCCTTGAGGAAAGGTAATAACCCATCCATCTTTTAGAGCGGTTCCAATATTACTTATATCACTCATTTTAACTTGTCTGTTAATATCCTCACCTTTTGATCGCCAAGTTCTTTCAATTGAAACAGATCCAACATATGCTAAAATTCTTGGAAGTAATCCTGCTTTCATTGTTTCTTTAGCAGCAACATAATATATATTTAATTTTGGTTGCCATAAGTATGTCATATTTTTTATTGAATCAACCCGTCCACTTAAACTGGCATTAAAGACATGAAACATAGCTGTAACATCAGCAAAATAAGTTTGATGATTAGAAACGAACAAAACATTATTGTCTGGAAGAGATTTTAAAACATCAGATCCTTCAATTTTTAATTTATTAAAACGATTAAATCTTTGATGAGTTAAGACGCCAAGAATACGTATTAACCATTTCTTTATAAATAAGTAATGTCCAAAGGGATTACGTTTAAAAATATTCACATGTTATTTTTGGTTTGACAAATGTATTAAGAATTAAGAACATGTTTAAACAATAGTTTAAATTCATGAATCATAATTGCGGTAGCTCCCCAAACTATATGATCATCAATTATATATGAAGGAACCAACTGCTCATCGTTTTTTAATGTAATTTTTGATTTGATAATTTTCAAATTCAATAATGTTTCAAATGTTGGATTAATTATTTTGGAAACTTCTTTAGAATCTGGAAAAAAAATAGGCTCATAATCAATACAACCTATAAAAGGATAAACATTAAAATTACTAGGTGGTATATAAACAGGAGATAATTTTCCTACTTGAAAAATATCATTTTTTATTACACCTATTTCCTCTTCACATTCACGAACTGCAGTATCAAATAATGATCTGTCCTTCTTTTCAATTTTACCTCCTGGAAATCCAATTTGATTAGAATGAACTCCATTATAACTATTTCTCAAAATCAATACAAACCTAGTTTCATTTTTATGATCAGGATAAAATAACAAAATAACAGAAGCTGTTTTGGCAGAATCTGGTATTTTAAATGACTTTAATGTTTTAATTCTAGATGGTGGAGCAATTTTTAATAAATAATCATGACCAGGAAGTTCATAATCTCTTATTTTTAATAATATTTTTTTAAAATTCTTAAAATGCACTTTTTTAAAATACTTTTTATTTTTCTTTTAGCTGTTTCATGTAAAGATATAAGTAATAAAGAAAAAGTTAGTAATCCTAAGCCAATTCAAAAAATTATAAAAACTGAAAATAAAATAGTAAAAAAAGAATTTGTTCTTGATGATAAGAATGCAATTCCATTCTTGTTTGAATATGGAAAAAAAAATAAAGAAAATAAAGTAAGAATATCAACATCATATGGAAATATTGATATTTTATTATTCAAAAACACTCATTATCATCGATCTAATTTTATATACTTAACTAAAAAAAAATATTTCAATGGGGAATTTTTTCATAGAGTTGTCAAAGGTTTTATCATTCAAGGTGGAAATTCTGATAATATAAGTACATCAATAAAAAGAAGGAAAATTGGGAGGTATTTGTTACCGACAGACACAAAAAAAGGATATAAGCATCACAGAGGAACAATTTCAATGCCAAGTAGTGAAATTGAAAATCCACATAAATTAGCATCTCCATATGAATTTTTTATTGTTCAAAAAATTGATGGAGCATATCACTTAGATAAAAATTATACGGCTTTTGGTAAAGTAATTAAGGGAATGGATGTTGTCGATAAAATCTCAAATTTAGAAACCGACAAAAGAGAATGGCCACTAGAGGATGTAAGATTTGATGTTCAAATAATAGAATAGATTTTTCTTATTAAATTCATATTTTTATAGATATAAAGAATTATGACAATAACGCAATTTAACTATGTATTAGCATTAGATAAGTTTAAAAATTTTACTAAAGCTGCCAAAGCATGTAATGTAGCACAACCAACTTTAAGCATGCAAATCAACAAATTAGAAAAGGAATTAGGAGTAATAATTTTTAATAGAGAATCGAAACCATTAAAAAAAACAAAAATTGGAAAAAAACTAATCAATCAAATTAAACTTGTAATAACTGAAACCTCAAAAATCAAAAAAACTAAGGAGTTTTATATAGACATATTTTCGAAAAAATTAAGTATTGGAATTTCTCTTGGTTTTGAGTCAATTGTAAATTATTTACCTATAAAAAAATTAAATAATCATAATACAATTAAAATAATTGAGGATAAAAAAAATAAGCTATTAAATTACTTAATAAAGGAAGACCTAGACTTTTTGATCACTGACAAACCAAAAAATTCAATTGACTTAATTTCAATACCCTTTTATTATGAACCGTTAATGGTTCTAATTCCTGAGAAACTCAAAAAGAATTACAATAAAAAAATAACTTTAAATGACATATCCCCATTGGATATGATAATTCAAGCAAAATCAAACAACTTAACAAAAAGTATTTACAATATTTTTAGAAATAAAAAATTTAAAAAAAATATTATATCTAGCAATTTAGATACTATAATAAAATTATCTGACAGAGGAATGGGATTATCCATTATCCCCTATTTAAAAGTTCAAGAATTAAGTGATTCGATAAAAAAAAATATACATCATTTTAAGTCACCATATCCAGCCAGAGAAATATGTTTTGTTTATAAAAAAACCAATCTGAAAAAGGATTATATTTTAGAAATCTTAGAAATTATTAAAAATGAATTAAAAAAAGAAAATTTTTTTTCGGATGTAAAAATAATTTGAATACTAAATTATTGCATTATAAAGATGAGGGTTTTGAAATGTATAATTTTTAACCCATATCATAAGCTCATTATATTCATGTGGAAGCAATCTTTTTGAAGCTTTTAATAATTCTTTTCTAAACAGCTTTGGATTAAAACTTACTTTTTTTAAAATATAAATAGTGTATTTATAAAAAGACCTTGACATTAAATTACAATACAGATCTAAAGTATAAATTATATTTAAAAAAAATCTAAAAAAAATGTTAATAGTTATTTTTTTGATCGAAGTTTTATACTCCACATAAAAGAGAACTCAGAAACAACATCGCCATTTTCATCAATTCCATTAGTTTTTATTGAAATTGTTTGTGCTTTTTTTGTAATAATAGCATCATTTAAAAATTTATCTAAATCTTTACCTTTATCAAAGGTGAAAAAAATTTTTCCAACTGCTTTTTTTTTAAAACTAGAGTTAGAACCAATTAAAAGCATGGCCACGCTATGGCCACTTCTTTTGATTTTTTTCATTAATAATAGACCTCCGGGCATTTCCGCAGCCATCCCTTGTACTGCCCAAAAAAGTGAATTAAAAGGATTTTTATTAAAAAAATTGTGTTTAACACCTACTGTACAAGAATTAGAATTAAGACTATCAACTTTTACTCCACAAAACCATGCAGATGGCAACCAAAAAAAGGACATTTGATTTCTAACAAAAAGTTTGAATTTGCTCATAAAAATCTAGTATAAATATACTAATAATTATTTATTTTATTGATGCCAAATACCTTTCAGCGTCAAGAGCAGCCATACATCCAGTTCCAGCAGCTGTTACTGCCTGACGATAATCTTTATCTTGAACATCTCCAGATGCAAAAACTCCAGGTTTATTAGTGTGGGTTGATTTACCTTTAGTAATTATGTATCCTGAATCATCCATAGTCAGTTGATTTTTAAAAATATCAGTATTTGGCTTATGACCTATTGCTATAAACAATCCCGTTACTTTAACATTTTTAATTTCGTTAGTTTGATTATTTATAATACTTACACCTTCAACAATATCTTTACCTAAAACTTCCTTAATTTCAGAATTATACAAAATTTCAATATTATCTTTAGAATTAACTCTATGTTGCATAGCTTTAGAAGCTCTCATCTCTTCCCTTCTAACAATCATTGTGACTTTAGTACAAATGTTTGATAAGTATGTAGCTTCCTCAGCTGCAGTATCACCTCCACCAACTATTGCAACATCTTGACCTTTGTAAAAAAAACCATCACAAACAGCACAAGCAGACACTCCTCCACCCCTAAGCCTTTGTTCTGATGGTAATCCAAGATATTTTGCTGTGGCTCCAGTTGATATTATAACACTTTCTGCCTCAATTTCTTTATTATTGTCAACAATAATTTTATGAACTCCTCCAACCGTGTCACTAAAAGTGACGGAAGATATCATTCCTATTCTAACATCAGTTCCAAATCTTTCAGCTTGCTTTTGTAAATCGACCATCATAGTTGGACCGTCTACACCATTAGGGTAGCCTGGAAAATTATCTACTTCTGTTGTAGTTGTTAATTGACCACCTGGCTCTAAACCAGTATAAAGCACTGGTTTTAGATCAGCTCTAGAAGCATAAATTGCAGCTGTATAACCGGCTGGTCCTGAACCAATTATTAGAGTTTTAATTTTTTCAACTGACATTATAATATTTTAATAGCAAATTTAATTTTTTTGAGTGTTAGATATTGAAAAATCTTTAAAAAGTTATCAGCAAAATTTATTATGAATAATATCAACTATTATTTGATGATTTTTGAAATAATCCTATATTTGCTGGCTAATTTTCGGGGTGTAGCGTAGCCCGGTTATCGCGCCGCGTTTGGGACGCGGAGGTCGCAGGTTCGAATCCTGCCACCCCGACAACAATCCTTGTAAGTCAATGATTTACAAGGATTTTTTTGTTGAATGAATCTAAATAATTAAATGACATTAACGTATTTTTTTCATTTTTATTCTTTTAGTAAGTTGTCATCTACTTATATATCAATAATTCTATATTTGTAATATCGGGATGTAGCGCAGTTCGGTTAGCGCACACGGCTGGGGGCCGTGGGGTCGCAGGTTCAAATCCTGTCATCCCGACAATAAAATATCTAAAACATATATGAAATATTTTTGCTGTAAATTTATGTTTAGACATAATTAATCTAATTTTAGTTGTTATTTATATTTTAAACAAAAGCTTTTTTAAACTAAAAATTAAAATCTATGAAAAAAATACTATCAATCTATCTTTCCTTGACTTTTTTTCTTTTGAATTTTTCTTGTGCTCAAGAAATAAAACCTTTAGATAATATAGGAAGTTCTAAAGTTGTTGATGAAAAAAATTATGAAATGGAACTTGTTTTTGAAGATGAAAATTTAATTTGGGGGTTAGAAATTTTAGAAGATAACTCAATTTTAGCTTCAATAAAATCGGGTTCAATAATTCATTATAAAGATGGAGTTAAAAAAGAAATAAAAGGTGTACCTGAAGTTTATTTTAGGGGACAAGGTGGATTGTTGGATTTAGAACTACACCCTGATTTTAATAAGAATAGACTAGTTTATTTATCATATGCTTTTAGTAAAAATAAAGACGATGGAGGAAATACTGCAATAGCCAGAGCTAAATTTGTAAATGATTCTTTAGAAAATTTAGAAGTTCTTTACGAAGGATCACCTGTTTCTAGAAAAGGTCAACATTTTGGTAGTAGGATGGTATTTGATAATGAAAAATATCTTTACTTTACAATAGGTGACAGAGGAGATAGAAACGTTAACCCACAAGATATTTCTGTTGATGGTGGTAAAGTTTATAGAATCAAAGATGACGGAACTGTTCCTAGCGATAATCCTTTTTATTATACTCCAAATGCAAAAAAGGCAATATATTCTTATGGACATAGAAATCCTCAAGGGATATTTAAACATCCTGAAACTGGAAAAATATGGACTAATGAACATGGTCCTAAAGGAGGTGATGAAATAAATATTATTGAAAAAGGAAAAAATTATGGTTGGCCGAAAATAACCTTTGGAATAAACTACAGTGGAACTACTATTACAAAAAACAAAAGTCTTCCTGGAATGGAACAACCACTTTATTACTGGTTACCTTCAATAGCTCCAAGTTCCTTTGAATATATATCTAGTGAAGTTTACCCTAAATGGAAAGGCAGCTTATTAGCAGGTGCCTTAGTTTTTAAATATATTGAAAGAATTGAAATTGAAAACAATAAAGTTATATCAAGATCAAAAATTGCCGAGGGCCTTGGAAGACCTAGAGATGTTGTACAAGGTCCAGACGGATATATTTATGTTTCAATTGAAAACAAAGGTGTTTATAAAATTTTACCAAGAAAATGAAAATTTTAAATTTTGTTTACCTGTTATTACCTTTTGCAATCTTTTCTCAAGACATTAAATTAAATGAATCTATAAAAAGAGGCAAGTCATTATATGAGGATTTCTGCGTTCGATGTCACATGCCAGACGGAAAAGGTCAAAAAGGAATCATCCCACCAATAGCTGAATCCGATTTTTTATTTAATCATTTGGAAGAAAGCATTAAAGCTTTAAAATTTGGGGGAATTGACGGAGAAATAATTGTGAATGGAGTTAAATACAATTCTAGAATGGAAAAAATGGGGCTCTATGACGATGAAATTGCTGATATAATGAACTACACTTTAAATACATGGGGAAATAAGTATGAAAAAATAATTGATGAAAAATACGTTAAAAGTTTAAAAAAATAATATGCCTTTAATTGGTATTTGTGGTGGAACAGCATCTGGCAAAAGTACTCTTGCAAATAAAATCAAATCATCTTTCTCCAAAATCGGTGTGGTTTGTATTGTATCGGACTCTTACTACAAAGATCATTCTTTATTAAATTTCAAGGAACGTTCAAAAATTAATTTTGATCATCCAAATTCAATTGATTTTGATCTTATAATAAAGAATTTAAAAAAAATTAAAAACAACAAAAAAATCAAAGAACCGATATACTCATACAAAACTCATAAAAGACTTAAAAAAACTAAAATAGTGTTACCACAAAAAATTGTTATTGTAGAAGGTCTACATATTTATTGCAATGATAAATTATTAGAATTATTAGATTTTAAAATTTTTTTAGATTTGGATTCGATAACTAGACTTAGAAGAAGAATTGAGAGAGACGTAAAAGAAAGAAACAGATCTGTTGAGGAGGTAAAAAAACGTTATTTTGATATGACTGAACCCATGTATGAAAAATTTATATTACCATCAAAAAATAAATCTGATTTAATTATAAATGCAAATAATTTAAATTTAAAAAAAATTATTAAAAAAATAGATGAACTACTTTAATTCATACTTAGATAAAATAAGAACCAATAAATACGTAAAAGCACTTATGAATTTTTACATAATTATAAGTTTAATTTTTATAATATGGATGTTATTCATAGACACCAACTCATATATTTTTCATAGTAAATTAAACTCTGAAATTGAAGAACTGAAAATTAAAAAAGAGACTTTACAAAGAGAGATTATTAAAGACCAAAAATTTATTGATGACATGAAAGATTTAGATAAATACGAAGCTTTTGCAAGAGAAAAATTTTTTATGAAAAAAGATAGTGAAGAAATATTTATTTTAGAATTCAAAGACAGTATTAAAAACTAGTTAACAAAATCCGAATTCTACTCAATTTTCTGACATTAAAAAATTGTATTTTTAAAATAAATATTTTTTGATGAGTAAAATAATAGCTGTTTCAAATCAAAAGGGTGGAGTTGGAAAAACAACTACAGCTTTAAATCTTTCTGCATCTCTTGGTATTTTAGAAAAAAAAATTCTGTTGATTGACTTAGATCCTCAAGCCAATGCTACGTCTGGAATAGGAATAGATACTAATAAAGTTGAACTCTCATCATACCATCTATTAGAACACACTCAAAAAGTTGATGAAATAATTAAACCCACATCCACCCCTAACTTAGACATTATTCCTTCTAATATAGATTTAGTTGCTATAGAAATTGAATTGGTAAATCATTACAATAGAGAATTTATGCTAAAAGAAGCCATTGATTCTGTAAAAAACAATTATGATTTTATAGTAATTGATTGTGCGCCATCGTTAGGCTTAATTACATTAAATGCTTTAACTGCATCTGATTCAGTATTAATACCTATTCAATGTGAATATTTTGCTTTAGAGGGTCTTGGGAAATTATTAAACACTATCAAAAGTGTCCAAAAAATCCATAATCCCAATTTAAATATTGAAGGTTTACTTCTAACAATGTACGATTCAAGACTTAGACTTTCTAATCAAGTTGTTGAAGAGGTTAGAAAACATTTTCAAAACATGGTTTTTAAAACTATTATACAAAGAAATGTTACTCTTGGTGAAGCTCCAAGTCATGGTAAAAATATTATCGATTATGATTCCACAAGTAAAGGAGCAAAAAACTACATTAAACTAGCACACGAGATTATAAATAAAAATAAATAAATGGCAAAAGCGTATAAAAAACAATCTTTAGGAAGAGGTCTTTCAGCTTTATTAAATGATCCTAATAAAGATATTAACTCAATTGATGATACAAATGCTGATAAACTTATTGGAAACATCATAGAACTTCCAATAGATCAGATTAAGGTAAATCCTTTTCAGCCCAGAACTAATTTTGAGGAAGAAAAAATAAGTGAACTATCAAAATCGATTAATGAATTAGGAATTATACAACCCATAACTGTAAGGAAAAAAGGATATAAATCTTATGAAATAATTTCTGGTGAGAGAAGATTTAGAGCAATATCATTTTTAAAGTTAAAAACTATTCCTGCTTATGTAAGAATTGCTAACGACCAACAGTCGCTTGAAATGGCTTTGGTAGAAAATATTCAAAGAAAAAACTTAGATCCAATCGAAATAGCATTTTGTTACCAAAGACTAATTGATGAAGTTATGCTTTCACAAGATGAATTAAGCAAAAGAGTAGGAAAGAAAAGATCAACAATTTCTAATTATTTAAGGTTATTAAAATTAGATCCAATTGTACAAACTGGAATTAGGGATGGGTTTATTTCAATGGGGCATGGAAGAGCATTAGTTTCTGTTGAAAATATTGAAAATCAATTAAAAATTTACAAAACAATTGTTTCAAATTCTTTGTCAGTAAGACAAACAGAAAATCTAATTTCAAACAATCAACAAAAAAAATCTCCATCAAAAAAACAAAACCTTCCTTCAAGTATCCAAAAGGATTTGAATTTTCTAAATAAAAAATTAAAAACTGAAGTTAAAATATCGTTAAAATCAAATAATAAGGGTACAGTTTCAATTCCATTTCATGATATTGATGAATACAAAAGAATCATAAAGATTATAACTGGTGAAAACTAATTTTATAATATCAATAATTATTTTTTTTATTTTAATTAAAAGCTATTCTCAGAATCAAGAAATTGATTTTGATGATTTAGATCCAGCAGCGCCATCAAAGGCTGCATTTTACTCGGCTGTTCTTCCAGGTTTAGGTCAAATATATAATAAAAAATATTGGAAAATACCTGTTGTTTATGCTGCGATTGGTACTTCAGTGTATTCTTATGATTTTAATCAAAAAAAATATTGGGATTATAGGAATGCCTATAAAAGTAGAAAAGCTGGCTATGAAAACGATCCTTTTCAAAATTTAATAATCGATGATAATCGACTCTTAGACGGAGCTAAATTTCATAAAAAAAACAGAGATTTATCTATGGTTTTTATTGTTGGGTTTTACATTTTAAATATTTTGGATGCCAATATAGATTCCCATCTAAAACAGTATAATGTAAATGAATCTTTAACAATTAATCCATATATTAATAATGATCTTGAATTTCATGAATATTCAATTGGAATATCATTAAATTTGAATTTTTAAAAAATGAAAATAGCTTTATTAGGGTACGGTAAAATGGGTAAAGAAATTGAAAAAATTTCTATTACAAGAGGACACACCATATCTCTTATTAAAGACAAAAATGATTTTGTAGAATCAATTAACAATACAGACGTAGCTATTGATTTTAGCACTCCAGATTCTGCTTATGATAATATAAAACTTGCATTGAATTCTTCAGTTCCGGTTATATCTGGCACAACAGGTTGGTTAAAGAATTATGATAAAATTGTAGAATTTTCCAAAAAAACTAATACCTCTTTTTTATATTCTTCAAACTATAGCCTTGGGGTTAATTTATTTTTTGAATTAAATAAAAAATTAGCAAAACTAATTTCTAATCATAATGATTATGAAGTTAGTATAAGTGAAACACATCATTTAGAGAAATTAGACAAACCCAGTGGAACTGCTATTACTATTGCTGAAGATATTATCAATAACTCAAAATACCAAAGTTGGGCATTTGAAAAAAATAATAGTTCAGAAATAAAAATGGAATCGTTAAGAATAACCAACGTTCCTGGAACTCATATTGTTAACTACAGCTCTGAAATAGATTCAATTGAAATAAAGCATATTGCTCACAATAGAAAAGGTTTTGCTGTAGGAGCTGTTGTAGCAGCTGAATGGATTATTGACAAAAAAGGTGTTTTTGACATGTCTGATGTAATAAAAGACTCTAAACTTAATTTTCAAATATGACAATTTTTGAGTGGCTAATATTTTTTGTTATTATACAATTTATTCATGGATTAGGAACATGGAAACTTTATAAGTCTGCTGGATTTAATTCTAGTTTGGCTTTTATTCCTATTTATAATGCTATTGTGATTATGAAAATAATAAGAAGACCTGAATGGTGGGTCGTTTTATTATTTATTCCTATTATTAACCTACTTATTTTTCCTGTTATATGGGTTGAAATTGCTAGAAGTTTTGGAAAAAACTCTATTACTGACACATTATTGACAATATTTACATTGGGTCTGTTTCTATATTCTATAAATTATTCATCCAAAATAAATTATATAAAAGATAGAAGTTTAATTCCTAAATCAGCTTTTGGTGATTGGATTAGTTCCATAATATTTGCTGTTGTATTGGCCACTTTTGTTCATACATATTTTATTCAACCCTACATTATTCCTACAGGTTCTTTAGAAAAATCCTTACTTATTGGAGATTTTTTGTTTGTTAGTAAATTTCATTATGGAGCAAGAACTCCTCAAACAGCGATCTCTTTTCCTATGGTTCATGATACTATTGTAGGAACTGGAATAAGATCCTATCTAAATAAACCTCAAATACCATATTTTAGATTACCAGGCTTTCAAAAAATCAAACGAAATGAAATTGTAACATTTAACTGGCCTGCAGATACTGTAAGAAAATTTTTTGTTAAAGAAAAAGGAGTAAAAAAACCAATTGATAAAAAATCTAACTATGTTAAAAGATGTGTTGGCATGCCATCTGATACACTTGAAATAATTAATGGTAAAATATATATTAATGGTGAAAAAAGTAAAATGCCATATAGGGCTAAGCCAATTTTTAATTATACAGTATATAATAAAAAAGGTGTTTCCACTTCAAAATTATTAGAAATTGGCATAAGTGATGTACAAAGAAAATTTAAAATTGATGAAATAAATCAAGCAAAATTTGAAGCTATAAGACCCTATTTAATTTCTTTAATCGACAATAACCCTAATAATTTTCTTGTATTAACTAAATCAGAAGGAATTCCGTATGATGTTAGATTAAAATCAAGAATTTCAATGGTAGAAATAACTGACTATGAATTAAATATGTTTTTAACAGAAAAAGAAGCAGAATTAATTAGAACATCTAGTGTTGTAGACAGTATAAAAAGAAATTTCAAAGCAATAAATTCATATAATACTGCATTCTTTCCCAACGATATTAAATTCAACTGGAATGAAGATAATTTTGGTCCAATTATAATACCCTCAAAAAATCAAACAATCAAACTAAATAAATCCAATCTTCCTATATACAAGAAAGTAATAAGAGATTATGAAAAAAACAGTTTGGCAATTGATTCCAATGAAAATATCATAATTAATGGTGAAATAACATCTGAATATACTTTCAAACTAGACTATTATTGGATGATGGGTGATAATAGATATAAATCTGAAGATAGCAGAAGTTGGGGGTTTGTTCCAGAAGATCATATTGTTGGTAAACCAGTTTTTATCTGGTTTAGCATTGAAGGTATTAATGATGGTTTAAAAAACTGGAAAATCAGATGGGATCGTGTATTTACAACAGTCAATTTAGATGGTGAACCTAAATCTTATAGATGGCATTTTTTAATTGGATTAGTAATTTATTTGATTTTCGTTGAAATTAAAAAAAGAAAGAAGAAATAAGTTTAAGCTTTGGTGCTTCAAAAGAAAATTCTAATACCACCCTACTTTGGTCCTATTTCACATTGGATAGAAATTTATAATTCTATAATTTTATGGGACATTCATCAAAATTATGAAAAACAATCATACAGAAATAGAACTTTCATTCATTCAGCGAACGGAATTCTTAAACTAACTGTTCCTATCAAACATTCGATAAATAAATTTTCTTTAAAAAATTCAATTATTGACAACTCTTCTAAATGGCAACTTAATCATTGGAAATCCATTAAAACAGCCTATAGTTCTTCTCCTTATTTTGAATACTACATTGATTCCATACAAGAATTATTCAATACTAAATTTAATAATCTATTAGACTTAAATATTAAAACCTTTGAAATAGTATGTAGTTGGTTAAATGTTAAAATAAATAATGAAATGTCATCTATGTACAATGAAAAATATTGTAATAATATAGACCTAAGACATTTAATAAATCACAAACTGGAAAGAAAAAAAATAATTAAAAGATATATTCAAGTTTTTTCAGAAAAAAATGGATTTATAAATAATTTAAGCATAATAGATTTAATTTTTAATGAAGGACCGAATAGTTTAAATTTTTTAAGATAAAAAGCAGGCCATAAGCCGGATTCTGTCGTGTCTTATCATTTATCTAGACAAAATATTACTATTTTGTTCAAACCGTCTACCCTCCAACATCGAACGAGCAGCTCTCAAGCGTTGGTTTACGTGACGTTTCACCTTATAGAGTTTACATGATTTCACTACAGCCGAACTGTACATTCTTTCTGTTGCACTTGTCCTCTATTAAAAAATAGTGACGGGTGTTACCCGCTATAATGCTCTACGGTGTCCGGACTTTCCTCTTTTAAAAAAATAAAAGCGATAAGAAGGCCTGCTAAAACAAAAATAGATTAAAAATATGTTGATAAAAAAATATTATTTAATATTTAAATTATCACAAATCAATGGTGTATTTTTATATTTGTACAAATGGAAAATTTTACTGTATCTGCCTTAAAATATAGACCAAATAGTTTTGAAAATGTTATAGGTCAAAGTTCAATCACTAAAACCTTAGAAAACGCTATCCAAAACAATCAACTTCCTCAAGCAATGCTGTTTTGTGGACCAAGAGGAGTTGGAAAAACAACATGCGCTAGAATACTTGCTAAACAGATAAATAATTCTGATCAAATACTAGATTATTCCTATAATATCTTTGAACTAGATGCAGCATCAAATAATGGAGTAGATGATATTAGAAATTTAATTGACCAAGTAAGAATCCCACCTCAAACAGGACATTATAAAGTATATATTATTGATGAAGTGCATATGCTTTCAGGACAAGCATTTAATGCTTTTTTAAAAACACTTGAAGAGCCACCAAATTACGCAATATTTATACTTGCTACCACTGAAAAGCACAAAGTAATTCCAACTATTTTGTCACGTTGTCAGATTTATGATTTTAAAAAAATAAATATAATTGATATTAAAAATCATTTAGAATCTATAGCCAAAAAAGAAAACATCTCCTATGATGAAGATTCTCTTTTTTTAATAGCTAGCAAATGTGATGGAGCCTTAAGAGATGCCTTATCAATATTTGACAGATTAGTAAATTTTACTGATGGTAATATAACAAAGGATTTAGCCTATAAAAACTTAAATATTTTAGATCATGATACCTATTTTAAAGCTACCGATTTAATTTTAAAAAATGATATAACAAATTGCCTTGTTCTATTTAATAACATAATAAATTTAGGTTTTAATGGTCAACATTTCATAGATGGATTATGTATGCACTTTAGGGATTTACTTATTTCTAAATCTTCTGAAAGTCAAAATTTATTAGAACAAAATATAAATCTTAAAAATCTATACATAGAACAATCTAACAAAGTTGATAATAATTTTTTATTGTCTGCAATAACCATAAGCGAGGATTGTAGTTTCAGGTATAAAAACAGTATAAACCAACGACTTCTGACAGAAATTTGTTTAATGAAATTGTGTTCGATCAATAATATTGAATTAAAAAAAAAAATTAAAATTCTAAGTAAATTAGAAATATCAAATATTCCATCAAAGCCATATAACAAAGTAGAAATTAATGATCGTAAACTCACTGCCTCAATTGAAATTGAGAAAAAGTCGTCTTTCAAAAAAAATATTATTCCTAAAACAGATATTTCAGGACTATCATTATCGTCTCTAAAAGCAAAAAAATATATTCAGAGTGTAGTTTTAGAGAAAAAAAAGGAAGAAAAAAGTAGTAAAATTAAAAATTCAAAAATTGATCAAAAATCACTTGAAGAATCTTGGAATAAATTTCAAATAAAAATTAACAACTCAGGAAGAAAAAATTTAGCAAGCATTCTGTCTATTAGTAAACCTAAACTTAAGGAAAAAAATAAAATAGAGTACACCTTAACTAACAATACCAGTAGACTTGAGTTAAACAAAAATATAATAGAGCTAATAGATTTTTTGAAAAAAGATTTAACAAACGATAACATTTCAATTGAGATTAAGATTAATAAATTAAAAGAAAAACAATTATTGTATACACCTATCGAAAAATATGAAAAGTTAAAAAACATAAATCCTAACATTGAAATATTAAGAAAAGAGTTTAAATTAAATCTATAATTTTTTTAACAATTCAAAAACCATCCCGTCAGCTAAACCAATTTTAGGTACTAAAATCTCCTTTGAATTTAATTTATTCATAACAAATTGATAAATTTTTCCGGCTGGAACTATAACATCTACACGATCTGGATTTAATTTTAGTTTTATTATTTTATCAAAATCGGACATTTGAACCAAGTTGTCTATTGTAATATCTAATAAAGTTTTTTTTAGGGGAGACCCAATATTGTTTCCAGAAATTTTAAAGATTTTATTAATATTACCACCTAGACCAACAAGTTTAATATTTTTATGAATTTTTAAATTTTCAGATATCCATAATTCTAGTTTATCCCAAGCAGAACTATTTACTAAATCATTAATTATTCTAACTCCTCCGATTTTAAATGATTTAGAAGCAAAAAGTTTATTATTTTTAAATAGTATTAACTCTGTACTACCACCACCCACATCTAAAAAACAATATGTTTTTTTAGCTATTAAAAATTCATTATTGTTAGTAATAATTTTTGCTTCTTTTGATCCACTAATAATTTCTACATTAATTCCACTTTTTTTTGAAATTTCTTTTATAATATGTTCACTATTTGATGAACTTCGTAATGCAGATGTTCCATATGCTAAATATTTTTCAACATCATGAATTTTCATAAGTAATTGAAAAGATTTCATGGTATCAATTAATCTTGTAATATTAATTTTAGATATTTTTCCATTTTTAAACGCGTCTTGTCCTAACCTTACTGGTACTCTTATCAAAGAATTTTTAGTAGTGAAAAGCTTTAAATCTTTTTTATAAATATTAGATATAAGTAATCTTATAGCGTTTGAACCAATGTCAATTGTGGCAAATTTTTTAATTAATTTCAAGTTTATTTAGATAGTAATTATACATCATTTCTTGTGATCTAAAATCTATTTTAGATATAGTTTTTTTTGTAGGCCTATTTGAATTAAGAAATGTTGACTTTCTATTGTCTTTCCAATATATATCAAAAATTTGATTTATTTCTTTTTTTAAATCATCCTGTAATATAGGACATGTAACTTCTACCCTATCATCAAAATTTCTAGTCATCCAATCCGCTGAAGAAATAAAAACCTTATTATTATTGTTGTTATTAAAAATCATAAACCTTGTATGTTCTAAAAATCTATCGATAATACTAATAACTTGAATATTATCACTCATATTTTTAACCCCAGGAACAAGACAGCATATTCCTCTAATTATCATTTGTATTTTAACACCATTTCTACTAGCATTATATAATGATTTAATAATACTTTGACTTGTAAGATTGTTAATTTTTATTTTTATCCATGAAGATTTACCTTTTTTTGCATTTGATATTTCATTTTGAATTAATTTTTTTATCCTAGATTCAGTATTTATTGGTGAAACAAATAGATTTTTGAAATTATACTTTTTATAATTAGCAGTACAAAATCTAAAAACATTAGAAACTTCACTTAAAATCTTATCATTAGATGTAAATAAAGTTAAATCAGTATAAATTTTTGCTGTAGATTCGTTAAAATTACCAGTACTTATGAATCCATATTTCTTAATTATTCCATCCTCTAATCTTTCTATAAGACATATTTTACAATGAACTTTTAGATTGGGATGACCATAAATTAACTTAACTCCATTTGACTGCATTTCTTTTGCATATTTAATATTAGCTGTTTCATCAAATCTAGCTTGAAGTTCTATTTGAACTCTCACTTTTTTTCCATTTCTAGCTGCATTTATTAAAGCACTAGCAATTTTTGAAAACTTTGATAATCTGTAAATAGTAATTGAAATTTTTTTAACCTTAGGGTCTATTGATGATTTCATCAACAAACTAATTATGTAGGAGAA
>Ga0129342_1000452_pt1 | contig 17473 bp, 26 predicted proteins | sample CPBDNA_5_FD_94426 | JGI IMG/M metagenome (GOLD analysis project Ga0129342, IMG submission 94426) | Freshwater to marine salinity gradient microbial communities from Chesapeake Bay, USA - CPBay_Sum_15_0.2_DNA | ecosystem: Environmental > Aquatic > Marine > Coastal | place: USA: Chesapeake Bay...
ACTGGTCTTGAAAACCAGCGTGCAGAGATGTACCGGGGGTTCGAATCCCTCTCCTTCCGCTTTCTATTAAGGAGTTGATAAATGATTGAAGTAACATGGTGCGACAAAATGGATAAACGAGCCTGCCATCTACCGTCAGGGTGTACCCATATGGGTATGAGGGAGGGCAAAATCACCAAAGCGTTTGGGATTAGCTCATCTACTGATACTTTTTATGAGTTTGTGGTTGACTCAAACTGTAGTTTCCACGAGGTCATAAATCTTAAATCGGGGCAATTTTCCTACACATTGGTAGAAGAATGGCTCAGGAACGATATGATAAAGGAAGCAATAAGAACTCTAGACAGAAAAATTAAAAAAGGAGACGAAAATGTATGAGTACCGAGCAAAAGTAGCAAGGGTAGTCGATGGCGACACTGTTTAACACCAATAAAAAATCCAGTGGCATCTACTCACAAGGATATAATATATTGTGGGGTCAATTTTTCACAAGGAGATAGAGATGGTCTATAAGACATCACTACAACGTAGTCCGGCTGCTTTAGCGGACCTGTTCATTAAAAACTCGATAGGTTTTGATCCAATTTTTTCTACTTTAAAGAAAATGGATGTAAACTATCCACCTTACAACATCATTGATTCAGATGATGGAACTTGTATCGAGGTAGCCCTAGCTGGCTATTCAAAAGATGATATAAATGTTTTCATAGAAGATAACATCCTGCATGTGTCATATGAAAAAACAGAAACTAATGAAGAGAATATGCGGTATAAGGGTATAGCAAAACGTAGTTTTAAACGAACTTTTGCTTTATCTGATGCAATAGAAGTCAAATCTGCAACAATGATAGATGGGCTTTTAAGGATAAAACTAAAGGAAATTACTCCAGAAACTAAAAGAATTTCTGTAACTATTAATTAATTCTAGCCCGACCCCACAAAAAAATAGAGAGTAGGCCAAACGGTCTACTCTCTTTTTCCGTTTAAAGGACGAAGTATTATGATTTATGCTGCAATTTTGTCAGTAAATCTCTATCATTATTGGTTTACCGATTTAATTAGAGAACATAATATTGTGCGGTCCCAATATGGTCTTGTGGCGCTATCTATTGATGAGCAGTTAATGCGCGAGGCAAATAATCATGCTCTTTGGATGGCACAAAATGAGGCGCTACAACACGCACATATTCGTTATGGGGCAGAAAATATAGCACAAGCAGAAGTAAAACCGGCGAGGGTAGTGCAGATGTGGTTAAACTCTCCCGGCCATAGAAGAAATATGCTTAATCCAAGATATGACAGGATTGGTGTTGGTGTTTATAAGAGTAGAAGTGGACGGTATTATTGGTGTATTAGGTTTAAATAAAAAAGGGGCCAGGTTGCCCTGACCCCCAAAAATCTACACTACTAAATGAGAATCTGAATCTGGACTAAACCAGATGATCCGTTGAATTTAGAAGTCCTTAAATAAGAATATTTCTTGCATCATCAGAAATTAAATGCCGAGGACGATTTACCGGGTCCATTACAGTGTATTTCTTCTCAATACCGAGGTGATCAAGAATTGTCCAGGCTAAATCTTTCGGTTCATAATTTCCATCTACGACCTGCAAGCCAGTTTTATCAGTAGAGCCAATGACTCTACCATGATTATATCCTCCACCAATTATCATACTGCTGTTTGTTGAAGGCCAGTGGTCTCTACCGGCATTAATGTTGATTTTGGTACGACTAAATTCACTAACCGTAACAATCATTACATTATCTAACATCCCACGCTCTTTTAAATCAGTAATAAATACTGACATTGGAATATCAAATCCCGGAGCATTATTCTGAAAAGCAGCATCAATACCAGAATGGTTATCCCAACCGGCATTGCTATTGAGTGTAACAACTCTAGCACCATGTTCAACAAGTCTTCTAGCTAACAGAAGATCTTTACCAAATCTTGATGTTCCATATGCCGCTTTGATATTTTCTGGTTCATTGTCAGTTTTAAATGCTTGTGATGCCGTACCTTTAATGATACCAACTGCTTGATCTTTTACTTCTGTCCAGCCCTGACCGAGGTGTTGTAGATTTCTTGTGGAATCCACACCTTTTAAAACGGAAAGTCTCCGTTCAAATTGCTGGTCAGGAATTGAAAGGGTCATGTTGGAGACCATCTGGGCATCTGCATCAACACCAGCGTAGCGAATGCCCATCCATGCGGCATCGTCGCCACCTACCTGCCGCAGCTTGACATAGTAGGGCACGCCCTCTCTGGTCACTGTACCGTGCTTACGAAGGAAAATAGAGCCATATGACGGCTCCTTCTGGCCGACGTTTGGTACATGCTTGTGGCTGGTCATCCATTCGTATGTGGCAGATTCATGATTTGCATCTCGCCCTTTTAGACCACGTACAATAGAATAATCATCACTTAATTTCGCCAATTCTTTAAAATCAGCCCCAATATCAAACCCTGATTTAGTTATGGTATAACCACGACTTGATTTATATTCAGAAGTTCCTTCTGGCAAAGGATTTATGAAATCTACCGCAGAAATCCCCCCTTGCATGTGAATTAAAATCACCGCTTTTTCACTATTTTGTTCTGCCAATGCTTTATTTAATAGGGGACTTCCTAAAAATAAGCTGGTAGAAGCTAGAAAATCTCTTCTATTCATGGTTAGCTCCAAAAAAAGGTGTTTATTAATTATACACCTATAGGTCTATCCTCATGCAATTTTCAGATAAATACATTCCGCAATTAATATAGAATGGAACATTCTTATTACTGCAATCTAATATAACTTTATAACACCCATTCTTCCTGGCATATTCTATACAGTGCTCTACTATTTTTTGACCAAGACCACTGCCACGAGCATCTTTATCTACAACCACATCTTCAATATGACCAACCTTACTACCACAATGTAAAAATTTACTTTCAATTAGAATAGATGAAGTAGCGACTATACTGGCCGGTTTACCGGCCTCTTTTATTTCATCAACAAATGTAATATGATTTGGGTTTTTTGTATATTCATTCCATAAAATATCTGAATCATAAGATGTAACTTCTCCAGAAAGCTGGGGCAGTAAAGAAAAGAAATGGTCAGTCAAATCTGATTTTTTAATTTCTCGAATCATTCCGGTATGACCTCCACAAGAAGTACATTATTCGTCATTATATAAATATGCGAACCATTTTTAAGTTGGAATTTGGTCATTTCACCCTGTTTTATACTGGATGAAATCACCCCATGAAAGGTTCTCTTAACGTTACCCTTGAAGTGAATAATCTGGGTAACAGTATCTCCCACATCTTGTACACTTGAAAAGCAAGTCATTTAAAAAAGTCCATTGCGTTAATTGCCTTATCATCGATCCAATAATCGTAAACCGGTTTATTAAAATAAAGTTCGTGGTATTTCACCCCCCACAATCGAAATTGTTCTTCTGTTATCCTTCTCCAGTCTTTACCAGTCTTAGTACCTCTGGCAGTCCAATAGATTATTGAGTGTCCATCATCAAAGAGACGATTAATCACCTCAATATTTTCAAGTATTGGTTCAGCGTTGCTGTAATCCTGATCCTCACATTTACCGCATATTGTTTCATCAATATCTATATAATATATCATTATATTAAATTAATAAGTTTTAAATACTTTAAAGTATCCAACCAGTTTTCAAAACGAATCCCTTTGTCGTCTATATACGCCACAGCCCTTGGTTTATCGCTTGTTATATCTTTAACAAATTGATCCATTTTGTGTTGTTTTAACCATTCCCACACAAGTTCTGTCCCAGTTTTTCCATCTATCTTTTGTCTATCTTTTTTGGCTTTTACTGTATAAATTATAATGTCATAATTTTTTGAGATGGTTTCTAAAGCCTCATATGATCCATCAATAGGATCATCATAGATTGTGCCATCGTAGTAACCTTTTGAATTTTTATGTATAACACCATCAAAATCAATTCCAATATTAGTTTTTTCATCTTCAAAACTATGTTCACGTATATTATTGTCGGGCATTATTATTTTCCTTTAATAAAAGTTAGTATATTTTTAACGCATTGTTCTTCCATTTTCTTTCGAGTAGAAGAAGTATAACTTCCAATATGGGGGGTCAAAAAAGCATTAGAACACTCCTGTAATTCTCCAGAGTAAGGTTCTTTCTCATAAACGTCTAAAAAGACCTGAGCTTCTTTATTTTGACGAAGCCAATAAACAAGATCCTTTTCATTTAATAGTTTACCACGAGCTGTATTAATCAAAATAACATCTTTTTTCATCTTAGATAATTGATTGTAGTCAATTTTTTTATCAAGATCTGGAACATGTAAAGTAATTACGTCACATGTTTGAATTATATCGTCTATTGAGTCACTGTTTTGATATAGTTTATCGTTTATTAATATTCCTTTAGGATTAAAACTCTGAATTTTCTCATAAACTGATTTTCCTATCCTTCCAAAACCTATAATTCCTATAACACACTCTGAAATATTTTTACCCTTAACCTTATTCCAAATTTGTTGTTCTAAAATCCTTTTTGTGCCCATTAGGATCATTGATATTGTTAGTTCAGAAACCGCTTCTGTTGGGGCTTCTGGCGTATTCATAACCACAATATTTCTTCTATTGACCTCATTAAGGTCTATAGAATCTATACCAACACCAAGACGTGCAATCATTTTTAAATTGGTATATAAATCTAGCTGATCAACACTATATTTTTCCGTCCCAGCAATTATGATGTCTGGATTAACTTCTTGTATCTTATCTGTTACCTCTTGCTGCGTGTATTTTTTTTTCTTATCATTATAATGAATTTCATACCCTAGATTTTTCAGACTCGTTACATCTGCATTAAATGGATGTGTGGTTACTAATATTTTCATTTTCAATCCTAATTGGTATATAAATTGTCTAATTTAGATCCAAAATCTGCATAGGTATACAAGTGAAAATTAATTTCAGGATTATTTTTAATATAATTTTTTGTAAATTCCTTAGCAACAATTCCTTTTTTTGGTTGATAATGTTCAACATCACTTTTTCTGGTAAGAGAATGCCAAGTGTAATAACCAGCCTCAAAAAAATCAAGACCAAAAACTGTAACTTGCGTGGCTTTATAAGTCACAACAGCCGCCACCATTGCAAGAACACCAGTACTAGGAAATCCCCCTTTTCCATCAATCGATGGACCAATCATTTCTTCGCCCATACATTTAGTATTTATTCCTCGATTCTCTAATTGTCTCCTCATTCCTGTATTTTTATCATACTCTTCTTTAAGAATATTCAACTTACAATATGGGATGTTAAACTCTTGATGTTCTTCTTTTGTTGGAAGCATCGGTCCACTTCTACACATATATTGTATAATTTTTTTACCTTTTAGAAAACTTTTAAAAGGTTCATTCTTCATCTGTTCCGACCACTCGTTAACAATTAAAACTAAATCAAAATCATCGTTTTCAATCTGATGTATTTTATCTAATGATTTACCTCTACATAAAACAAGAACGTTCATAAAACCACCTAATTTATAGATTTATTTCTAGAATCTGATCTGTCCCAATCCCAACCAATAATTTTAATTTGTTTAGAGTCCAATATTGATTTAAACTGTTCTGGGAGTCTATCTATCATATATTTAGGAGAAATGTACCATTTGGCTTCAGGTTTAGATACACGAACCAATTCATTTATAACATTGCCCCAACTACTATCTACGCATTTACTTAATGATGCTTTTGCTACTATAGAATCAAAAAAATCATTAACATAATTCATTTGCTCTCCATCCCAATAGTCAGATTTCACATTTAAAATGTCATGATATCTGCCAAAACTATCTCTTACCTCTTCATTGTCAATATCAAGACCTGTAATTGCTGTAAAACCACATTTATTACCGACTAACTTAGAATACAAAGAACCGCATCCAAAATCCATGATTACATCTTCTTTGTTTCCTTTGTATATCGTGGTCCAAAAATTATACCAAATCTCAATATTAAAATCATAATTAATAAATTCGTTCCATCTCTTATCTTTCCTTAAATTCTGTAATTGATTTATTTGTTCATCATTGATAAACAATCTGTAGTCAATTGTTTCTTTTAAAGAAGTTTTGTCTGCCATTGTGCGTCCACTTCCATTAAAGGTTCATTTTGTACAAATGGATAGATTTTATTGCCCATCCAAGTAAACGGTAACATACCATTACTATTTATAATCGCTTCACGTTTAGATATAAAAAAAGATCCATTAAAAAAGTAAATATCTCCAGCGGAATTCTTATCATTAATATTCAGATTTTTTTGGGCTTTAATAGTTTGTTGATCCATAACAGTTTGAATTGTTTGATTCTCTATTTTAAAAGCCCTATATGGATTAAACATATTAAAAACTGAAACAGATTCACACGAATCATAGCTTGGGTTTTCAATTAAAAACTTAATCGCTTTATCTAAATCTTCCGTATATGCTCCTTTACTATTCCCCAATAATACAACTAAATAATCTACTATTTTACCTGTTTTATTTTCTATATACTGTATTCCATGCCTCATTGCATCTTCATGTTTTGCTGAATCTGTACATAAATTTTCCGGTCTTTTAATTATATGTTCACTGGGGGTATTATCATAAATAAAAGATGAATCTGTAGAAATAAAAACTTGTTCGATATATTTAGATTTTTTAGCATAGTCAAAATTGTGTTGATATAATGGCTTGCCATCAACAATCATTATGTTTTTATCGGGAACTGACTTGCTGCCAGCCCTTGCTGTTTGTAAAGCAAAAATGTTAAGCATTGGATTCTCTTTCAATCATAAATGAACGAACAATCTTTTTGCTAGATCCTTCTTCGTGTTGTTTACAGGCAAACTCAACCAAATCCTCGTTACTAACCGTGTCATAAAAACCTCTCACAAAACCATCTGTTGAAATTTCGTGTTTCGGTTTGTATCCACGTTCTGCAAACAATCGAGGTTGTGAGACAGGTGTTGACACAACATATTTACAATTAAATCCAATCTTCATATACTCTGTTAGAATATTCTCAAAATTATTCTCTTCATTATAAAACTGAGGATGAACTTCCATTAGAATCTTTGTACTTCCAGGATTGTCAGTAAAGTAATCTAACGCACCCTCGAATACACTAACTTCGTGCCCCTCAATATCCATTTTGATAAAGTTAGGGTATGCCCCATCCATTTCCTTCTCAATAAAAGAAGGGAGACTCATTGCTGGAACATCAATCTTACGAATACTATTCTTGGTTTTTTGAACACTATTTAAATTGGGGGCACTAGCAATCCAGAACTCCAAGTTTCCATCTTCTTTATCGATTGCTGCCTGTGTAATCTTGCACGCATCCTTGTAATTATTATGCTCAATATTCTTTGTTAGAATGTCTATATTGTGAGGATCAGGCTCAATCGCATATACTCGTCCATCACCAACGTTCTTGCACATAATCAAAGTAGTGTATCCAATATTGGCACCTAAGTCAATTACGGTCATATCCTTATTTACTTCGTTGCGAAGAATGGACATAAAGACTCTTTCTCGATGTCCAACTCGATATAGGACATTTGAGATTCCTCCATCATGGATATCGAGAATCATTTCGTGATCATCAACTTGTTTTGTTACCAAGCTCATATTATTTCCTTTATGTACTGTGTATATTATAATCTAAAAAATTCATAATTAACCCCCTTTTATCTGTTTAGCTATGACCTCAGCAATAGGGCAATATCCTAGAATGTTTTTTTCTTTATAAATAGGTTGATTGTAAACTACTTCTGGATAATGACCCTGTTCTGGTCCTCTCAATCCCAATTCTGCACGAATACCAGTCATGTGTAATTTCATTTGTTCTAAAGCCATCAAACAAAGTGGTTCAGCTAGCCTGAAATTAAAACCAATATATTGATGCACATACTTTGCTGTCTGCCCCTGGTTGGTGATAGATCGAATTTTATCAGAATCCAGTCGTGAATCTGTATTAATAGTAATCATACCGCCTTCAAACGTCGAAATATTCTTAGTCTTATAAAAGGAGAAGCATCCAGCGTCACCAATTGTTCCAGCAGGTTTACCATTGTATGTTTGTCCAAAAGCCTGTGCCGTATCTTCAATCACTATCAGATTATATCTATTAGATATATCCATGATACGATTCATATTACACATTCGGCCATACAAATGAACGGGTATAATGGCTTTAGTTTTGTCGTTAATAGCTCCTTCAATTTTATTAGCATCAATCAAATAATCATCTTCTCGAATATCAACAAAAACAGGTGTGGCTCCCGCAATTAAAATAGCATTGGTGGTCGCAATAAAAGTAAAAGGAGTGGTGATCACTTCATCGCCTGGCTGTAGATCCATTGACCAAAGAGTGGCAATCAATGCCGAAGTACCACTGTTTACAGATATTGTATCCTGCACCTTCATGGTTTCTGTACAATAATCTTCAAACATTTTTCTAACAGCAGCAGGCATTACTTAATCCTCCGTAAGAATCTAGCGGGATTACCGACAACAACCTCATTAGCATTCACGTCTTGTGTTACAACAGATCCAGCCCCAACCATACAACCCTTATTGAGGGTCACCCCACAAATAATAGTGCTATTAGCACAAACAGAAGCTCCATCCTCAATATAAGTATTAACTAGCGTCCATGACCCAGTTGCTTTAGGAAATAAGTCATTAGTCGTCACAACATTGGGGCCAATGAACACGTTATTGCCTAAATGGACCCCCTCGTAAATTAATGAATGATTCTGAATTTTGCAATTGTCTCCAATGACAACACTCGGACCAATATAAACCCCTTCACCAATCACACAGTCTTTACCTATGTAAACATCTTTAGATATATGACTATAACACCAAACCTTGGTTCCTTCACCAATATGGTCTGTTTCAACTATCGCTGTTTCATGTATCATAATTTGTATGTCCATTTGTTGAAAAAATCCACCTTATCCAGGTAGACTCTGTTTGAGTGTTTTTGTGGACCTTTCGCAAACCAAATTGGATTACCTTCTAACAAGAGAGTATCGCAAAACCTGTTCCGTTCTCTCGGCTGGTCCCAATCTGTTAACGTCTTAAACTTGATACCTAACTCATCCTGCTTCTCAATAAAAGACTTAACAAAAAGGTTCATATCTGAAAAAGTACGATTCATCGTTGTTTCGTTTTCAACATATTGAATCCATCTTTTAATAGTATCCACGGTATTAGGATTGTTTTGAATGCCATGTGTGCCTAAAAGTACTACCTTACCAGTAGTCTGATCTAATACCTGATCAAGATCTAAATTGAATTGTTTTACATGCTGATCTAACTCGTTAATTCTACGAACATGTGTCTGGTCCGTCTTGACATTCTGAACGATCTGCTTCTTTCTCTCCATGAATACAAAATCGTTTTCTTGAAGAGCGTCTTCAATATAATGCAGTTTAGAAAAAACTAATCCATTAGCCCCAAACGTTAAAAGATTTTCCTGATATTCTTCCAGTAGTTTCAAGAAATATCGTGGTCGAGAATTCCGATAATATTCAAAAGGATTAGTAACTTTAATGTGATAATCTTTATGTGATGAATACAAAAACTTTATTTTTGAATCATCTCTAAATAGGTGCTCAACAAACTGTTTTTGATCATCACTAAAGTCCATTAAATGAAGAATAATCTCATATTCATTACCATGATATCTTATACTCCGAACTAAAGCATTACAGAATTTGAAATAATTTGGATTACACCAACTAAATATCTTCACTTACGATCTCCAATACATTAATACCCGTATCAACTGAAACTTTTGGCTGTCGTTTATTTCTAATACAGTTTATAAAATACGACAATTCTTCCATTAACGGTTCTTCATATTCACTATTTGATAATAGTTCTGTTGTATTTCCTTGTGTATCTGTAAAGGTAATAATTTGTTTACTATAATCAAGTCTAACTAAACCATCAGTACAATACAGTTCCAAATATCTTTCTCTCACAGGACTGATCCAATTAGCCTCACAATAACAAACTACATCATCGTATTGAAGAATTGCATGAGCGTGATCATATACATTATTATTATTGGTGCTTTGTTTAATTACCTTAGAAAAGGTTGGAACTCGCCCCATAATAGAATTAACTGCCTCAACATCATGCACTAATAAATCTGTAGCTACATTTTTAATAGGTTCGCGTGAAGGAATATTATTAACTCGCTTAGTTCTTATGGAGAATATCTCCCCTAACATATTGTCGTCTAACCATTCTCTTAATTTTCTCACTCCACGATTAAAATGTTCAATATGTCCAACGAGAATTCTATCCTTATAAGGAATAAGACCCTGTGCTTTGGATACCGTTAGGGCGATAGGTTTTTCAATTAAAAGATAAACCTCGGGTAGAGCATTCAATATAACTAACGCTGTTGATACGTGTTGATCAGAAGGATTACAGATTGATATACCTTCTACTTGATTGCGATTACACCCTTCAATAAAATCTTTCAGAGGACGATCTGAAAATACAAAAGGATCATAAATATCAGTCACATTACAACCAAGTTTTTCATAAACCCGTTTGTGATTTGACCCCATCACTCCAAGACCAACAATTCCAATATTCATAATTCATTCCTTAGAACAGTTTCTAATAGACTCCCTTTGGATTTATTAATGAACGGAATTTTGGCTAGGTTTCCAGCCCCAGCAATCCATTTGTGAACATCTCGTTCAGCGGTTGGGTGAATCTGTTCCTTATGTCTTTCATCAGGTTTACATGAATTATTAATTTCCGGTACATTGTAACTGTCATCGTCGGTCCAGAAATATTCTGACGTATTTAAATCAACCCCTGCAAAATAAATCTTCTCATACCCTAACGAAATCATAATCTGAAGAATAATGGTCACGCTGGAAAGACAGTAAACAGGAATATTACTGTATTGAAATATATTATCAAACCATTCAGGTTTAACAGTATTAAGTAGATATGGACGGTCTTTATTTAGAATCCAATTCGTCTGACTATATTCTTTTCTTTTATCAGAAATTAACCCCCTTACCATTGGACCGTTACGATGTTCTTTTAATTCAAGATGATAAAAATTAGGCACAATTCGCGGATGTAAAATAAAATTGTTATTTGCCCATATATCTTTATTATCCAAAAAGGTTTCATCTAAATCATTAATGGACGGTCCACACCCTAAAAAAATAGCTTCATCATCCATCTTTCGTAACTCATTCCACTGTTTCATTTTCTCGCTTCTACAAAAATAGAATTATTTCTATACCTTGACATATCACATCCTTTGAAAATTTCGGACTTCTCAGTAAAACTGAGACGACTAACATCTTTAAATCCAGCCGTGGTCAAGTAGTGTTCAAGGATATTCATGTTGAAGGCCATCACATGACCACCAAGAAATGGTTTTCTACCAACTCTTTTAGATTTTTCTTCAGAATAATAACTAAAAAACCATGAACTTAAATAACAAAGAGGATCATTCAATAATGACCCCATTTTTCCTGGATTGTTTGAATTAAAAAGAAAATTATAATCTTGATCTACGTAGGCTTTAATAGCTTGATCAATATCAGGAACAACAATTCTGATTTTACCATCCACTTTTAATGATCTATACATTTCTGAAAATGTATTTTGTTGATATTCTGGCAATATATGCTCTAATGTATGAGAGGTATAAATTGCGTCAATGATACCATCATTAAATACAAACTTATCTGTTGAATTTAGATCATGCACAAAATCAGCTGTAGAAGCAATATCCATAATCTTCCAACCCACACCTTTAAATTCTTGTGAGCCTTTTACTCCACCGATATTAATTTTCATACTATCCTCTTAATTTTTTTCGTACTTCTTTTTCTGTTGCAGTAACCTCAATCTCCCCATCACCCAACGCCTCTTCCAATTCCCTTACGCCACGAACCAACTTAATGATGCCCTGTGGTTCTACAGAACACATTTGGTCGGTGCCCCACATGGTACGATCTAAAGTAATATGTCTCTCAAGAACCTCTGCCCCCAAATAAACACTGGCCATAGTCGTCGTCAGACCAAATTCGTGACCACTATATCCAACCTGTACCCCATATCTTTCACATAGTGTCTTGATACAATTCAGATTCAACTCTTTATTAGGGGCGGGATAACTTGAATTGCAATGTAAAATAGTAAGTTTTTCATCTTTTAAAAGCGCGACAGCACTGTCTATTTCTTCTTCTGTTGACATTCCTGTACTAATTATGATCCATTTTTTCTTGCCTGTACAGGCTTTTAATAAATCATCGTTAGTCAGCATTGCAGAAGGCAGTTTAATAAACGGAACATCATAGCTTAAAAGAAAGTCTAAACTATCAAGATCCCACGGACTAGCAGACCATGCGATACCTTTATCTTTACAATATTCATCAATAATATCATACTCTTCTCTTTCAAATTCAATTTTCTTTTTATAGTCAAGATATGTCATTTCACCCCACGGAGTTTTTCTCATAACTCCTTTTTGGTGTTCAGGAACACAAACGTCTGGATTTCGCTTTTGAAATTTAACAGCGTCACAACCAGCCACTGATGCAACATCTATTAATTTTTTGGCTATGTCCAACGATCCATTATGATTAATTCCAATTTCTGCTATAATGTATGTCATAACTATCCCATCAGTGCTTCTATTACTTTGAAATCATTTTCCGTATCTATTTCATAACTATATTGTTCCGGCATTATATGATATCCTATTTCTCCACATAGTCTATTTTTGTCTTTTAGGTATGCTCTTTTTTTAAAAATATAAAAAGAACCAGTTTCTACAAAATCAACATCAATAATATCTTGCCTTCTAGGTCTATTTTTATAATCATATAATGGTTTTATTAAGGCGTCATCTAATTTCCATCTGAATTTATGTGTTGGTGATACACTAATTATTGAATCATACCCCTTCTTTAACTCCAATATGGCTTCATCAAAACAATCTTTTTGTCTAAAAGGGCTTGTACATTGTATTAATACAATAACATCTGTATCGACTTTTGTGAGAAAATGATCAATAACAGATTCTGTTGTTGCAGTATCTCCTGAAATATCTTCAGGCCTTAAAATTATTTTAGCTCCACTATCTTTTGATATGTTCAAGATTATTTCAGAATCACTACTAACATAAACATCATCAATATATTCACTGTTTAAAGCCTGTTCAATTGAATATACAACAAGAGGTTTACCATCAAGAAGTCTAATATTCTTATTTATTATACCCTTGCTACCACCTCTTGCTGGTATTAATGCTGATATTTTCATTTTATAAAATTCTTGTATAACTTAGCAACATCAGACATATCATTTGATGATAAACATTTTCTCGTAACTTTTCTTGAAAAATCCAATTGTGGTGGATTATAGAGCTTGACCGGCTTAAAATCCCATTCATCCTCTTCTATTATTATAGCATCATCACCAGCTATTTCTGGAGACCCACCAGATGAAGAACAAATAATCTGACAACCACAACCTCTGGCATCACAAATAACATTTGGGCAATTGTCTAACCAGCCTAAGTGTACAAAATATTTCGATGACTTATATATGGAGTATAACTCATCTTGAGTCCTATTTCCAATATAAATTATTCTATTGTCATCAACCTTATTATCTACATCTCCAGCAACTATTAACAAATCACCAGAAGATGAATGCTCTAAAAAATATCTAATATTTTCATCTAATCTTTTATGGGGTCGCCAAGAAGAACAACAGCACCATACATCACCATCACAAGCAATATCTGCCGGTTGCGTATTATTTATTCTATCTAAATCAGCACCATTATGAACCACAACAGAATTAGAATGCTCACCAAAAAAGCTGGTCACTAATTTTTTACTAAAATTTGATTGAAAAATTACACCATATGCATTCCTATATGTATTTAATATCGGAGCGTTTTGAGAATTATAATCCTGATCCGTATTGAAATAAATACCATCCAATCGCTGAAATAGTCTTGGATAATTTCTTGGTGAACTTATAAAGCAAAGATTGGCATCTGCGGAATTTGCGTGATCAAAAGTTGCACCAGCCTTTGACATGTATTTGACCAACTTCTGACCAAAAGAATTAGGGCCAGAACTTGAATTAAGATTAACATTATGTAAATGCACGTTCATATGGTTTTTTGTTTCTAATATAACTAGCGCACTGTTCTTGTTCTCTTCTTTTTATTTTATCCACATTTAATGGATTGGTGCGATTATAAACATGTAATACTTCCTGAATATATAATGCTTTTTCTCTAGACATTTCCAAAAGAGGCAGCATTATTGCTTGATCGTATGCGTATTTTAAATACTCACCATTAATTTTTAAATCTTCGTAATTTAACTTTTTCCATAATTTATACTTGAAAGTTCTAAGATGTGATGCCCTCCAAGCATCTTTTCTATATAGATTATTTTCTACTACCTGTTTTGAATAGGCTGACGGCTCCACGCCTTTTCTTTTAATTGGAAAAAATGCATAGCTTCCATACGTCATTAGACAATCATTTTGTTTATAGATAAATTCTAAATGGCTTAATGCCTTATCAGATGACAACCAGTCGTCTCCATCAAGAAGAATGATAATGTCTTCATCATCAATATCATCTATAGAGCCTATTGTTCTCACAATATTTTCTAAAGCATATCTTTTATCTGAATTAACAGTTAGTGAGAATCTACTGTCACAATTTGTAACTTGTTTTACTATTTCTGTAGAATTATCAGTAGAACAGTCATCAATTAAATAACTTTTAAAATTATTATTTAGTTGTATTTCAAGACTATATAAATATATTCTCAAATAATCCTGAGCATTAAAATATGGAGTAATTATTCTAAATGTCTGAGAAGACTTTTGTTTATCAGTAATTGGAAGATCAATATTCCATATCTGAAAATGCTCTTTCCAAAATAAAGACTCTTCATTAAATTGATAAACCATCTAATGTGTCCCAGAAATATTTAGGTCTACTGGATATATAATCTTCAATTTTATCAATATCTTGATCCCACCAATGTTCTGTTACATGTTGAGAGTTTGTATTTGTAATAACTTCAATATCAAGTAGTTTGGCCTCAATAATACACCTAGGGCAAGTATCATGAATAATTGGCAGGAATACTATCCCTTTAAATTCAGAAAGATGCTCTATGTGCTGTTGGTACGGTCTGTTCGGTAGAACTTCATATTCTAAGTTATTTGCTGTACAGAAATTAACTGCTTGTTCTACACCTTTTGCGTAACTATGCCAGCCCCCATCGCCAGCTAAAATAGCCCATTTGTTATTATTTTCTATCTTTCTATTTGTTTTAAAAAGTTCTAAAGACTCTTTAGTAAAAGTAGAACTCAAAATAGAAGACCTATCAAAAGGTAATAGAGGCATATGAAAAGAAAAAATAGATCTCTGTCTCTCTGACATAAAAAAAATATGTCCAGCATTTTTATTGATCAAGTTGTAAGTGTTAGCAATGATACTTTCTCCGGTAGGACCGTAAGGACATTCGCACTTACACTTCAAAAAGTGCTCATGCGAAACTTCCCCTCTTGCTTTGCAATAATTATAATCAAATTCAATTTTCACAAAGTTACACGTGGTTAACAATAGAGTAACAATATTGGGGTCAATTCTATATAAACCCATTATATTGCCAATAATCCACAATCGATCTTTAAATTGCTCAATATGATTGGCGGTTAGCTGATTACAAACCACGGATTCAACATCATCAATCCTATCCTCCAAAAACGCCATACTGGTAAGATGGGTGCCCCCAGTTAAAATGGCGTGATCGTCTAAGTGTACATATTTCATATTAATAAAACCTTACATCTTTAAATGATGATGTAATTCTTCGAGGTGGCATAACAGATGCTCTGTATGTTGGGATAATTATATCATGACCTAATTCCTTAAATGATCTAAAAAAAGACCTACTTAAATAATCATGGATTGTTGGAAATAATATTCTCATATTGTTTTAAAATATTCTTATCTTGTGTTTGCTTTATTCTAGTTGCTTGTTTATTATTTTCCGGAACTATAGCATCTGTAATATAACACTTAGCAGAAGGCAGACCGTATATATGACCAAATTCATGAAGACGGTAACAGAATTCCATATGCTCAACACCTTCACCGTGGCTCGACCAATATACTTCTTTTAAATATTTAGTTTTTAAAATTGCAATACTGCCAAATGCAGACTGAACTCTTATTGGATTTCCTTTTTTCCACAATTCTAAATCTTTTTCTAACCTAGATGGACAATCGGCCCACAACAATCCAGATCCACCAAGACTATCCCTAAAAGGAGCAGTATCATAATAACTATTCATGCACTTAGAAAAAATCTCAGATCTTATCGCGCATCTTGAATTTCCGGTCATCATTGCGCAATCATTATAGTCTTTATATTCAATTAATTGTTCTATACACTTGTTGTTAAAAACAATATCAGAATCCACAATTATTGTATAATCTGAATCTGTATTATCTACAAGAAATCTTTTTAATGTATTTCTATAATATGCCAACAATATAAATCGCTCTAAGTGATTAATTGATCCAAATTTCGGATAGCCCTTATCTTCATAAAGAAGTTTACCATTATTGTTATCACACCAGCTATTTAATAGCTCTCTTGTGTTGTCCTTAGAGTCATTCTCATAAAAAAAATACTCAAACTCAACATTCTCAATACTATTCATTGATTCAAATTGTTTTAGAGTTCTATCAATATATTGTTCAGAATCTCTAAATAATGACATAACTGATATTTTCATCAATAAAACCTTATATCTCTAAAAGATGTCTTACTTCTTCCATACTTATCTTCATACCTAACTATGTCATTTTCATCACAAACACCACATTGCATTTCATAGATACATAGGTTATTATCGCCGGTATTCTTAATCTTATGTTTTAACTTCTTTTCTATTGTGATATTATCACCAGTATTTACTTCTGTTTCAATACCTTCAATAGTGAGTAATCCAGTACCCTCTGAAATAAACCAAAACTCTACTCTTTTATTATGAGACTGGTAGGATAGTTCTTCATCTGGTTCTACAACTATTATTTTAAAAACAACATTATCTGTTCTAAAGATATCTTTATAGTAACCCCACGGCTTTTCAGTTCTATCCATTTCTTTTTCCTAGTAAAGGAGAGAGGCACATATGATTATATCCGAACTGCGCCATACATCAACCTCTTTTTCTAGAGAAGAAGAGATCTTTTACATCATATTTTTGATATTCCGGCAATAACTGATAATCTTCTACTGAATAGTTAGAATTTTTTATTTGAGCATTATCTATCGCGGTAATACGACATTCTTTACATACTGTTTTC
>Ga0129342_1000456_pt1 | contig 17409 bp, 15 predicted proteins | sample CPBDNA_5_FD_94426 | JGI IMG/M metagenome (GOLD analysis project Ga0129342, IMG submission 94426) | Freshwater to marine salinity gradient microbial communities from Chesapeake Bay, USA - CPBay_Sum_15_0.2_DNA | ecosystem: Environmental > Aquatic > Marine > Coastal | place: USA: Chesapeake Bay...
CCTTCGACACAACCGCCCGACACAGAGCCGCAAACTTCGCCATCTTCGTTGACTGCCATTGCCGCGCCTGGGTCGCGAGGCCCTGAGCCTTGGATGTCGACAACACGTGCAACGGCGATGCGTTTCTTTTGTGTGCGCCAGCGGTCGATGTCGCCCAAAATCTCACGCATTACTCACAACCTTTCGTGTTTTGCTTGACTCATGTGACTCGCGCGCGATAACCGCAGTTAGTTCACGCAGCGCCTCGAGCGAATGCCCTTCAACGAAGTCATCAATATAAGGCATCGCTGCGGCCATGCCACGAGCCAGCGGCGCATAGCCAGGGCTAACTTTTAATGGATTAACCCAGATGACGCGAAACGCCACTCGCTGTAGGCGCAACATTTGCTCTGCTAGAACTTGCGGCTCGCCGCGATCCCAACCGTCAGAGAGAATTACAAAAATCGAACCACGTGCAAGTGAGCCAACGCCCCAATTGTCGTTGAAGTTTTGCAGACACTCACCCAGACGTGTGCCGCCACTCCAGTCTGAAACTTGGGCTGAAGTGCGAGCCAGTGCGCGATCTGGATCACGATTCGTAAGTTCGCGTGTGATGCGAGTCAGGCGAGTGCCGAGTGTGAATGCCTCAACGCGTTGACGACCGACCACCGCAGCGTGCATAAATCGCAATAATGCCCTTGCGTAGGGCTCCATTGAGCCAGAGATGTCGAGCAATACAACTAGTCGACGCAGCTTTGTGCTCGGCTCGCGCCAATATCTCTCGATTGGTTCGCCATCATTTTGCAGTACCGCGCGCATCGTGCGGCGAATATCGTGTCGCGAGCCTTTGCGATTTGCTTTTTGAAGTCGCAACGAGCGCTTTGGTGGCCCTGCGAGTTTCAAACTCGACATGAATTGCTCTGCTTCACGCAGTTCAGTTTCGTTGTATGCGGCAAAGTCTTTTTCGCGCAAAGTTTCGATGCTCGAAAATCGCAAGGCGATGGTATTTTCATCTTCGTCTACTGGTGCCGCATTTGATTCATCGTTGTTTGTATCTTCGCTGTCGATTAGCAACGTCACAGACTCGGTCTGTTGCTCATAGGTTGCTGTATCAACGGCGATTAGTTGATCCCAAAAAATGGCGAATGCACGGTCAAAAATCTGAGAATCTTCGTGGCGGCGAATGAGAGTTGCATATGCCGCCCAATAAACATCGTCGCGATTTTCGAGACCGACTTTGCTTAATGCGCTGACGAAAACAATCACCGAATCAAGTGGCACGTCGATGCCAGCGCCACGCAAGATGCGGGCAAATGCCACTGCCATTTTGTGGGCAGGTGACGATGTGTTCATTAGTTGCTGTACAAGCCCCGTTCAAAGGCTTGTTTAACTAATGTGGCGACGCCGCTTTCGCGCACACGCTCGTGGTCTTCGCGGTATTTGAGCACTGTGCCCAGCGTTGCTTGCACGACCGATTCGTCTAGTTCGCCGACACCGAGACGACCGAGTGCAGTTGCCCAGTCGATTGTTTCGGCTACGCCTGGTGGTTTGTAAAGTTGCATCTTGCGCAGCGCTTCGACGGCGGCCGCGACTTGACGAGCGAGAGTCTCTGCAACTTGAGGCACGCGTCGTTTTACGATTTCGACTTCGCGATCAAAGTCAGGGTGCTCAATCCAGTGGTAGAGACATCGACGCTTGAGTGCATCGTGTACATCGCGGGTGCGGTTCGAAGTCAAGACAACCAGCGGTGGTGTCGTTGCTTTGTAAGTGCCGAGTTCGGGGATCGTGATTTGAAAATCTGAAAGCACTTCTAACAAATAGGCTTCAAACTCGTCGTCAGCGCGGTCAATTTCGTCGATCAACAACACGGGTGAGACGCCAGTGTGTTGGTCAATGGCTTGCAATAGTGCGCGACGAATCAAAAACCGTTCGCTATAGAGCTGACCTTCGAGTTTCTCGGCGCCGATTGATGTTGCTTCGCCAGTGGCTTCGACGGTGCGCAGGTGCAACAACTGTCGTGAGTAGTCCCAGTCGTACATGGCTTGTGCGGCGTCGATGCCCTCGTAGCACTGCAAACGAATCAGTTCGCTATTGCGAATTGTCGCCAAGACTTTTGCAAGTTCGGTTTTGCCGACGCCTGCTTCGCCTTCAAGCAACAGCGGACGATTGAGCGAAATCGCCAAAAAGACTGCGGTCGCCAAGCCGTCGCTTGCTAGATAATTGTGTTCGTCAAGTGCGCTTCGAACGTCGGCGACTGACTGCAAACTCATGTTGTCAGGCTAGAAGATCAAGAGTCAAAGCCCAAGCCCAAGCGGTCGAGTAGGCGCAGCCACAAGTTGCGCTTGCCCGTACGGTCTTCGTAGTCAAGCGACCAGCGAGTTGCTTGAATGCCGATGAACCTGAATGGTTCTGGGGGAAACGCACGCGGTTTAGTTTTGACGAATTCGGTTTGTGTGGCACGAGTTTCGTTTTTTGCGAGTAGGTCGAGCATCACTTCGCCACCAAAACGCGAAGCAGCAAGGCCTAAGCCCGTGTAGCCGAGTGCGTAAGCAACGCGGTTATCAAACTGTGTGCCCCAAAAGACGCTGTAGCGCGCGCATGTATCGATCGGCGCACCCCACATGTGTGAAAATTTGACGCCTGCAAGTTGCGGAAATGTGGTGAAGAACTGTCGCGAGAGCATCGCCCACGATTCAGGTCGCGATTCGAGTTCTTTATCCATTTGCCCGCCGAAGTAATAAATTGCGTCGTAGCCGCCCCACAAAATTCTGTTGTCGGCTGTAAGTCTGAAGTAGTGAAACTGGTTCGAGCAGTCGGTGAGACCTTGACGATTGTGCCAACCCACGCTTGCGAGTTGATCTGCAGTTAACGGTTCTGTGACAAGACAATAGTCATAAACAGGTGCAATATATTTATTGACTTTACGCAACAGCGGCTTAAAAGTATTTGTCGCCAAGGCAACATTGTTGGCCTTGATCTTGGCCAGAGGTGTTTTGATTTCGATTTTTTTCTTGGTGTCGTTCAATTCGACTGCACGAGTATCTTCGTAGATTCTGACGCCAAGAGTTTGGGCAACTCGTTTGAGACCCCATACCAAGCGCGCCGGGTCAATTAGCGCGGAAGAATCTTTTGTCCATAAGCCACCCGTGAAAACCGGTGAATTAACTTCGCTGCGCATCGCGTCGCGGTCGAGCCAAACAACATCATGACCAAGATCGCGCAACTGCACGAAATCTTCTTGCAATTCGTCTGTGTAGTTTTCTGGGTGCCAACTGCTGGCCACCTCGATCGCGCCGTTGCGCTCGAAGTCGCAGTCAATGTTGTATTCGCGAATCACTTTTTCGATTTCAGCAAAGTTCTCGCGGCCGAGTTGTTCGAGAATCGCAACCTCATCAGGAAATCTCTCTTGGGCGTTGGCGATGCCATGAGTCAACGAATAATCCATAAAGCCACCATTGCGACTCGTGGCGCCCGAACCGATTTCGTGTGATTCAATTAGCGCGACATCGCGGTTCGCGTCGCGTTGCTTGGCGATGATCGCTGTCCAAAGGCCCGTGAAACCGCCACCAACCACGCACAGGTCGCAGTCTTCGTCGTGAACTGCAGTTGGGTTCGAGTCGGGCTCGTCGACGTCGTCTAACCAATACGGAAACGTCTCCGCGTCGGCTATCGCATCAAGGTAACGCTCACTCGACCGCGGCGGAATTGCCGATCGGCCCATTGGGTCTCACCACCTAACAGGGCTAATTATAAGTCTCAATTGGCAGTCGAGGGCTCTCTTAGGCGCACTGCAGGGCTGTTGCGGGGCGTTAGGCGGTGCTCGTGAGCTCTAATCTAAAGACCTATGGATCTCGGTCTAAATGGTCGCACCGCAGCGGTAGCCGGGGGTTCTGCGGGTCTCGGTTTTGCGACCGCCCAAGCATTAGCCAACGATGGAGTGCGAGTTGTCGTCTGCGGACGTGACGAAAAACGCGCTGCTGATGCTGCTGCAAAAATTGGCAAATCATGTGTCGGCATTTCTTGTGATGTCTCGTCGGTGGCTGGCGGTGAAAGTTTTGTCGAGCAAGCCACGAAAATTCTTGGGCAGATCGACATTTTGATTTTGAATAGTGGTGGTCCACCGCCAGGCACATTTGCTAGCACGAGTGTTGAAAGTTACGACCAAGCATTTGCTAATGGCTTGATGTCGATGATCGCGATGACGAAACTCGTGGTGCCGCAAATGCAAAGTCGTAAATGGGGCAGAGTTATAGCTATAACTTCAATCGCAGTGCGTCAGCCGATTGCAAACTTGATTTTGTCAAATACGGCTCGCGCAGGTCTGACTGGTTTTCTGAAAACAGTTTCGCGTGAAGTTGCTGGCGACGGCGTAACCGTGAACACGGTGCAACCTGGCACCCACGACACCGATCGCATCAGGCAGTTGTACGGCGCAACACCAGATGCCAAGGTGCTTGACATACCGGCGGGTTTTGTCGGTGACCCGAAAGACTTCGGCAGCGTCGTGGCATTTTTGTGCAGCGAGTCGGCGAAATTTATTACCGGCGTCAACTTGCAAGTTGACGGTGGTGCTTACACGGGTTTGATCTGATGCTGCAGCATGTCGTAGCAATAACTTGGAACGACCAAGTGCCTGCGAATTATCACGAGACAATCACAAAAGTTTTGCACGACATGGTCAAGCAGATTGAAACTGTGCGCAGTTATCACTGTGGCCCTGATCTGGGTGTTTCGGCCCCGACGAACGCCGACTATTTGATCGTTGCAACTTTTGATGATGTCGCAGGCTGGCGCGTGTACGACGAAAACCCGCTGCACAACGAGATTCGCGCCAAATACTTCAAGCCATTTATTGCAACGCGTTCAGCCGCGCAAATAAATATTTAAGTCGCGCCACGAAGTGGCGAGATATTTCGTTCTACTTTGACGCGGCTTCGAGTGCTCGGCGCACTAAAACACTTGCCAAATGCTTGCGATATTCGGTCGAAGCATTCAAGTCGCTTTGCGGGTCGGCTTCGTTAGATGCCATCGCCGCCGCGTCGCTAATTGAAGCGCCTTTAGCGATCGCACCAGCAACACTGGTCGCCAAAATTGGTGTTGAGCCCATATTTACAAGAGCAACACCGGCTTCGCCTTTGCGGCGCCATGCGGCAACGCCAACGATTGCCCAATCTTGAGCGCGGCGGTTGAACTTTTGAAAGCTCCAGCCGGCGCCCTGCATTTTTGGCACGCGAATTTCAATCAGCATTTCGTCGGCAGCCAAATCGCTTTCGAGAAAGCCTTTGTAAAAGTTCGCGGCTGCGATTTCGCGCTGACCGCGTGGTCCTTGCACAACATATGTTGCGCCAAGAGCAAGCGTTGTTGCCGGCAAATCGCTGGCTGGGTCGGCGTGCGCGATCGAACCACCGATCGTGCCACGATGACGTACTTGTGCATCACCAACATGACCAGCCGCATGGCTAAGCAGTGGTGCGTGCTCATGCAGAACTTTTGAAGTCTCGACATCCATGTGGCGTGTCAGTGCACCAATGGCGATGTGGTTGCCCGCATCTTTGATGTACGACAAATCTTTGACGCGACCGATATCGATCAGCATCGCTGGTTGTGCGAGACGCAACTTCATTAGTGGCAACAAGCTGTGGCCACCTGCAAGAAACTTGGCGTCACTGCCGTATTGACTGACAAGTGAGATTGCTTCGGCGGCAGAAGATGCCCGCTTGTAATCAAATGCTGCAGGAATCATTTTTTACCTCCACGAGTTGCTTCTTGAATTGTTTTCCACACCGTCGATGGCGACGCAGGCATCGCCATCGACGTGACACCCAGGCTTGACAGCGCATCAATGATCGCTGTCATAACTGTTGGGGCCGCACCGATCGTGCCTGCTTCACCGACGCCTTTAACACCGAGTTGATTTGTTGGCGACGGCGTGATCGTGTGACCGGTTGTAATCGCCGGTACATCGCTTGCCGCTGGCACTAGATACTCGGAAAGGTTGGATGACTTCAAATTGCCGTCACTGTCGTAGACGGCTTCTTCGAATAATGCCTGGGCGATGCCTTGCACCACACCACCGTGTACTTGACCTTCGACAATCAGCGGATTTATCTGATTGCCGCAGTCATCGACCGCGATGTATTTCAAAATCTTCACTGCACCTGTTTCGGTGTCGACTTCGACAACGCACATGTGCGTGCCAAATGGCCACGAAAAGTTTGGTGGGTCATATGAAACTTGGGCTTCAAGGTTGGGTTCGCAACCCTCAGGCAGATTGTGTGCAGTGAACGCACCGAACGCAATTGCTGCGAGCGGCAAAGCGCGATCGGGTGAGCCCTTGACGCTGAACGTGCCGCCAACGAACTGCAAGTCTTCGGCCGCACACTCAAGTTGATGAGCGGCTATCAGTTTTGCTTTCTCGATCACTTTGTCGCAAGCGAGCGCAATCGCAACACCGCCAACCGGCAAACTTCGCGAGCCATAAGTGTCAAGACCAAGTGCCGAGATTGCTGTGTCGCTGTGCAAGACATCGACGTCTTCAGGTGCGACACCGAGTTTTTCTGAGGCGATCATCGCCCACGAAGTTTCGTGTCCTTGACCGTGTGGCGAAGTGCCGGTGATGACCTGCACTTTGTTGGTCGGCAATACGCGAACTGTTGCTGCTTCCCAACCACCGGCGCTGTAGTTGAGCGATGCCAACACACGCGACGGTGCGAGACCGCACATTTCGAAATACGAACTCATGCCGACGCCAAGAAGTTTCGTCGCACCAGGCACGTTTTGTTTTTTCTGTTGCGCACGCACGCCAGCGAGATCGGTCATCGTGGCGGCTTTTTCTGCTGCCAATAGGTGATCGCCCGAGTCGTATGTCAGACCGCTAAATGCCGTATACGGAAACTGCTCTTTTTTGATGTAGTTGCGCTTGCGCAGTTCAAACGAGTCGATTTTCATCTCACGGGCGAGTGCTTCAATCGCCATTTCGATTGCGTAAGTTGCTTCAGGTCGACCAGCGCCACGATATGCATCGGTTGGTGTCAAGTTGGTGAACACCGAAGTGCAACTGAAGTCGTATGCTTTCGGAATGTCATAGACGCCTGCATACAAAAACGCGCCAAGTAGAGGCACGCCTGGTGTAACGAGTTGCAGATACGCACCCATGTCACCGATGATGCGAACTCGAACCGCGGTGATCTTGCCGTTTTCGTCAGCCGCGAGTTCGACGTGTTGAATTTGTCCGCGACCTTGAATCGTGGCGTGTGAATTTTCTGAGCGTTCTTCGACCCAGCGCACAGGTGTGTTGTGCTTGCGGGCGAGTGCCATGCACAAAAGTTCTTCGGCGTAAACATCAAGTTTTGAACCGAAACCGCCACCCACGCTTGGCGCGACAACTCGCACTTGTTGTTCTGGAATGCCGAGAGTCAGTGCAGTCATCACCTTCAAAATGTGTGGAATCTGAGTTGATGAATAAAGGGTGATGTCGCCACCAAATGGCTGTGGCGCTGCGGCAATCGCGCGAGGCTCCATCGCCATCGGAATCAAGCGTTGTTGAACGTAACGCTCTTTGACTTTATATTTGGCTTTCTTGAATGCTTCTTCAACGCAACCAGGTGTCTCTTCAACAAGAAGCGGCCAGGTGTAGCTCTTGTTAGTGCCGAGGTCTTTGTGAATGATGTTCTTGTCGCTTAGTGCATCTTCGAGATCGACAACTGCTTGCAGCGGTTCGTATTCGACATCGATTGCATCAAGTGCGTCACGCGACGCAGTTTCATTTGTGGCCAGCACTGCAGCAATGCCGTCGCCGACATAGTTAACTTTGTCGATCGCAAGCGGAAAGTGTGGCGGATTCTTCATGTCTGGAGTAACAGGCCATGCGCAAGGCATTGGCGCTGCCCACTCTGTTTGCAGATCTTTGCCTGTGTACACAGCAACTACGCCAGCGATTTTTAGTGCAGCCGAAACGTTGATTGATTTAATTTTTGCGTGTGCATAAGGTGATCGCAGAACTGACAAGTGCAAAGCACCCGGAATACTTAAATCGTTGGTGAACTTTGCTTCGCCAGTTAATAGTGGTGGGTCTTCACGACGCAACAACCGTGTGCCGATGATGTTGGTTGGTTTGTTCTCGGTGATAGTCATGACGCCCCCTTACTTAGCACTCGCGGCAGCGAGTACCGATTTGACGATGTTGTGATAGCCAGTGCAACGACACAAGTTGCCTTCAAGACCCATGCGAACCTCTTCTTCGGTCGGCTTCGGGTTTTCATTTAGCAAACCAACTGCTGCCATCACCATGCCAGGTGTGCAGTAGCCGCATTGCAGACCGTGATTCTCCATGAATGCTGTTTGCATCGGGTGCATCACACCGTCGCGTGCCATGCCTTCGATCGTGGTGACGCTTGCACCATCTGCTTGCACCGCCAAAATTGTGCAACTCTTTACCGCTTCACCGTTCATGTGAATCGTGCAAGCACCACAACTCGATGTGTCGCAACCAACATTTGTGCCGGTTAGGCCAATCACTTCGCGGATGTAATGCACCAACAAAGTTCTTGGCTCAACATCGCCATGATGTTCTGTGCCGTTAACCGTGATTGAAACTTTCATCTTCAACCCCCATATCTGGTTCAGCGCCAATGCCGAACGCTTACCCCTGTAGGCAATCATGCCCCGAAAGGCACGACCGCACAAATTGGGCTAATTATCTATCTTTTGCAGGCTGCGTAAGGCGAAAATCACCGTTAATGCGCTTAATGCGGCGATGGCAATCAAGCCGCCGTAACTGTTCGACCAACTCATATACCCGGGGTCGGTTGCGTTGACCCAGCCCGATCGTGACAGGCGAAAAATATTTGTGATCGGGTTGATGCGTGCAACTGCATGCAACCATCCTGTCATTACATATAGCGGCACTTGTGCGGTCGATAAAAACATCGTCAAGAAAATCGACATTTGCATGATCGCTGCGCCACGCATGTCTTGAAACCGAAATGCAAGACCCAGACCCCAACCGGCACCGATTGTCGAGATACCGATTGCTGCGATCCATGAGCATAGATAACTCAGTACGCCGGCTGTTGGTCGTGCGCCGAGAAGTGTGCCGACGCCAAAAACTATTAGCGTCACGATTGTGACACGAATCCATGTTGCAAGAATTGGTCCGACGATTAGCGATGTGCGTGATGTGGGTGACATGCGCAAGCGATCATAAAAACCATTCTCAAGATCACGGATAAGCGAAAACCCGAGACCAACACCGCTGAATGCGGCACCCATCGCCAAACCGAGCGGCATGAACCAATTGACCGAGCGATCTGTAGGAAAGCCCGGAAGTCTTGTGAGGGCAAAAAAAGTGCCGGAGAATGAAATCATATTGAAGATTGGCATTGCGAGTGTCGGAAAGAATGCAGACGGCAGACGACGAGTATTGATCAGGCTGCGTTTTACAAGTTGCCACGAACTGCGCATCGTTGTCGAGTGCATGTCGTGCGTCGACGAAGTTGTCGACACTGTATTTGCGCTTGTGCTCATTGTTAGTTTGCTCGCAGTCGGGCATTGAGTTGTCGGCTGGCGATGAACAAAGCAACTATTGCAATAGCAAGCGGTACCAAGATTGCTCGCGCTGTTGCCGAGACGCTGAAGCCTTCAAGTGACAGTGCGCGAAGGCCTTCAACTAGGTGCGAAATTGGATTCAGACCAGCGATTGTTTTGTAGACACCACTCATTGTCTCGCGCGGAAAGAATGCACTTGAGAAAAACAACAAGATAAATAGCAATGGAAACGTGCCTTGCACTGCTTCGGCTGAACCAGTCTTGAGCGCAACTGACGACATCAATGCCCCGACGGCAAGGGCGATTAATGCACCACTGATGACCATCGCGATAATGCCAGGCAGTCCGGCCGATACATCTGCACCAAATGGCAGAAGAATTAAAACGAAAATTGCAGTCTCGACTGCACCGAAAAGTGTGCTGCCTGCAAGGCGTCCGAACAAAATTGACAGCCTCGAAGTTGGTGACGCAAGAAGTCGATCGAAGAAACCACTTTCGATATCTGTAGCAAGTGCGGCTGCGCCGGTGACCGAACCGAACAAAACGCCTTGGGTAATCGTGCCCGCCAGTTGAAACTGAAGATATGAGTTGACTTTTGGAAACCCTGGCAACGAGATTGTCTTACCAAAAGATGAGTTGCCTAAAAACGAAAAAAACAACGGAAACACGATGCTCGGCACGACGAGCGCTGGCTGTCGAAATAGTTCGAGGGTCGAGCGTTTGGCTAATGCGAGAGTCTGACGAATTGCGGTCGATGTTGAACGCTGAACTGAACCGTCACTTATAACTGCGATGGCGCTAGTCACTTTCGTCCTCGGCGTTTTTTCTTTTTTGGCTCTTCGTCGCCGTTGTCGCCAGCGGATGGCGCGTTGTCTGCGCCTTCGAGTCGATAGCCAGTTGCTTCGGCGAAAACATCGTCGAGACTCGGCTCGTTGATTTCAAGATGCTGAACGTGCACACCGGCTTCATCAAGTTTGCGCACGACCTCGGTCACTTGAGATGCGCCACCTCGCAAGCCGACACCGAGTGCACCTTCTGCACCAGGTCGCAGGTCGCCAAAAGTGCTGAGCACTGCATTTGCTTTTTCGACCTGGTCAATGTTTGTGTTGATAATTAATGTTGGTGCGCCAACGCTGGCTTTGAGATCGGCAGGCTTGCCTTCGCGCACAATTTTGCCGTGATCGATAATTGCGATTCGATCGGCGAGTTGATCTGCTTCTTCAAGATATTGCGTCGTCAACATTACGGTCGTGCCTTCACGATTAAGGCGACGCACTTCTTCCCAAAGTGTTAGTCGGCTCATCGGGTCTAGACCAGTCGTAGGTTCATCTAAGAACAAAACAGTTGGTTGATGAATTAAAGAGAGAGCCAAGTCAAGTCGGCGTCGCATGCCGCCTGAATATGTCGATACGCGACGCGAAGCTGCAGCCGTGAGACCGACTCGCTCGAGCAATTCGTCAGCTCGTTTTTTAAGTGCCGATGATGGAATGCCATAGAGCACTGCTTGCAGAGCGAGCAACTCGGCACCAGTCATTAGTGGGTCAATTGCGGCATCTTGCAGCGCCACACCAATATTGCGACGCACTTGGTCGGCTTGTTTGACGACGTCATAACCGGCGACGCGGGCAGTGCCCGAAGTTGGTCGCAACAAAGTTGTCAACATGCGTACCGCAGTGCTTTTGCCTGCGCCGTTGGGCCCGAGAAAACCGAAAACTTCGCCTGCTTTTACTTCGAGGTCAATGCCTTTGACGGCGTGTACATCGCCAAAGTGACGGACGAGGTTTTCGGCGATAATCGGCGAGTTGTTCACTGCAACAGATTACTCAGTTGCGGCGCAGAAACTTAAGCAGAGGCGTTCGCGATTGCTGACCAAACTCGTTCTGGAGTTGTCGGCATATCGATGTGGCGAACACCGAGATGCAATAGTGCATCGATAACTGCAGATTGCACTGCCGGGGTCGAACCAATCGTGCCTGACTCGCCGATGCCTTTTGCGCCGAGTGGGTTAACAAAAGTTGGTGTCTCCATGTGGACAACTTCGATGCTCGGCAATTCGACGGCCGAGATAAACGTGTAGTCGGCAAAATTAGTTGTCAGCGGATTGCCGTCGCTGTCGTAACGAAACTCTTCAAGCAGTGCTTGGGCCGTGCCTTGGGCGATGCCACCATGAATTTGACCATCCAAAATGAGTGGATTAACGACTTTGCCGGCGTCATCGCAAGCGATGTGACGACGGTGTTTTACTTGACCCGTTTCGGTGTCGACTTCAACTATCGCGATGTGTGCGCCAAACGGAAACGTCGCTGAGTTCGCGACGAAAATACCGTCGTGACTCATGCCAGATTTTGGATCGGCGGCTTTTGCGACGTCAGACCAAGACTTAGAAATCGATGGTGTGCCCGCAACATGAAAAGCGCCAGTCGACTTGTCGAGCACGATGTCGCTTTCGTTTGCTTCAAGCAGTTGCGCTGCAAGTTTGCGTGCTTCATCGACAAGTTCAATCGAAACTTTTTGCACTGCAGCACCACCTTGTTGCAACGAGCGTGAACCCATCGTGCCGCCGCCACTTGGCACAAGGTCGGTGTCGCCCCAGACGACGTCGATATCTGCGATGTCGATGCCAGTTTCACTGCTGGCGATCATCGCCCACGAAGTGACGTGTCCTTGGCCGTGCGGTGAAGTGCCCGTGTAGACGACTGCTCGTCCGTTCGGCAAAATGGTTATCTTGGCGTGTTCTTGCATTGGGTCAACACCACCAGTGATTTCGACATAAACACTTACGCCGATGCCAAGTTGTACTTTGTCGCCGCGTTTGCGGCGCTCGGCCTGCTCGGCGCGCGCTTCAGAATATTTAGCAACTGTCATTGCTTTTTCTAACGCAGCACCGTAGTCGCCAACATCATATGTATGACCAATTTTGGTTTTGTGTGTCTCCATAAATTTCGGAATCAGATTGATGCGACGTACTTCGGCGGGGTCTTTGCCGATTTCTGCGGCAAAGAGATCTATCGCGCGTTCGATCGCTGCTGTGGCTTCGGGTCGACCCGCGCCACGATATGCGACGATTGGCGCCGTATTGGTGACAACAGAAGTTGTTCGGCACTCCATTTTTTCGATGTCGTAAACGCCTTGCGACATTGGGCGAGTCATGAACGGGGCGAGTACGGTGCCAACGTCAACCCAGCCGCCAGAATCTTGAATTGCATTCAACTGATATGCAGTAACGCGGCCGGCTCGAGTGCCACCGATCGTGATGTATTGCAGTTGTGCCCGACCGTGACCCAAACTGATCATTGATTCACTTCGCGTTTCACGCCATCGCACTGGTTTGCCGACGTGCTTTGCAATATTGCCAAGCAGAAGTTCTTCTGAATAGGCACTAATTTTTGCGCCGAAACCGCCACCCACATCTGGGGTGATGATGCGAATTTTTTCAGCATCGATCTTGTTGGCTTTGGCGACATCGTTGCGCACGCCTTGGGCGTGTTGAGTTGAGATCCACTGATGAAGTCGGCCGTCAATCCAAGTTGCTGCTGAGCCGCGCGCTTCAAGTGGGCACGGGGCAACTCGTTGGTTCATGAATCGACCTTTGACGACAACTTCGCAATCTTTGAACAAATCGTCGCCGGTGTTGTCGGGCATGCCCATTTCGACTGTGCCCATAACAATGTTCGTGCCGCATTCTTCGTAAATCAGTGTCTTGCTATTCATCGCTTGTTCGACATCAGTTAGTGGTTCGAGAGTTTCGTATTCGATCACGGCGCGTTCGATCGCATCTTCGCCCTGGTCAGGGCGCTCGGTGATGACAGCGGCGATTAGTTCGCCAACCCATCGCACCTTACTGATTGCTAAATGTGCACGTTTGGCTGCGGGGTTGAAATTCGATGGCTCTTCTACAAGCCCGAGGTCTTGAGCTGTGAACACAGCAACGACCCCAGGTGAAGTTTTGCAATCAGATAAATCTATTTTCGTGAGTTTTGCGTGTGCGACCGTTGATCTCACATACGTGATGTGAAGTGCGCCAGTAAAGAGTGGCTCATCGTTCAAGTCTTCGATGTACTTGCCACCTGATGTCAAAAATTTTGGGTCTTCTTTGCGTAGAACGCGATTGCCCAGAATGCTTCCTGCCACAACTTCCTTTCAACTAATTCAGCAAATTGAATCTATACGAATTCAGCAGTTATGGCTTAAGCGGATTCAAAATTTCAACGCCACTATTGCGAATCGCTTGCGCTGATCGCACTTGCAAAATGTTTGCAACAACCGTATAAGGCCATGTATCTGGCAGGTTCGCAGTGGCACGCGGCATGTCGAGTATCGGCACACGCTTTTCGCTTGGTAGCAAATAACCCAGCGACGATCGGATTGCTTCTTGTGCGCCTTCAGGGGTTTCAAGCACGTCAATTTCTTCTTGTAACGCATCGTTGATGTCTTCAAATGCGGCGAACTGCTGACTCTTTTCGGCCACGCCGGCTCGCTGCTGTGTCCAAGTTCGCATCGGAATAACAAAAAGGGCTAACAGCACTGCGCCAATGAAGAATACGCCGACGGGCATAATCGCAAACCTGCTGCGGCGCGAGCCACTATTGCGTTGTTCGGTTGTCGGGCTCACACCTCTATTCTGGCTCGCAAAGCGAGTTATTTGGTGGAGTGCCCAAACAATGATGGATATTTGGCGCGTGAACCAAGTTCTTGTTCAATGCGTAACAACTGATTGTATTTTGCGACTCTGTCGCTTCGCGCCGGCGCACCGGTTTTGATTTGGCCACAGTTTGTCGCCACGGCGAGATCAGCAATCGTCGAATCTTCAGTTTCACCACTGCGGTGACTCATCACGCTTGTGTATCTGTTCGCATTGGCGAGCGCGACAGTCTCTAATGTTTCGGTGAGAGAGCCGATCTGATTGACTTTTATCAGCACACTGTTGGCAGTTTTTTTGTCGATGCCCATTTGAAGTCGCTTTGGGTTGGTGACAAAAAGATCATCGCCGACAAGTTGCACTCGAGAGCCGAGTGCTGTTGACAGCATCTTCCAGCCGTCCCAATCATTTTCTGCCATGCCGTCTTCGATCGACACGATGGGGTAGCGAGCGACTAATTGTGACCACCAATCAACGAGTTCGTCGCTGGTTAAAACTTTGTTTTCGCCGGCAAGGTGATAGCGAGAGTCTTTAAAAACTTCGCTCATCGCCGGGTCGAGAGCAATTGCAATGTCTTTGCCTGGTTTAAAACCTGCTTTGACAATTGCGTCAACCAAAAATTCGATCGCTGATTCGTTGTTCGCCAAGTTTGGTGCGAAACCACCCTCATCGCCGACCGCAGTCGACAGACCTTTGGCTTTCAACAATGACTTAAGTGTGTGATAAGTCTCGACGCCCCATTGCAATGCCTGGCTGAAACTTGCAGCGCCAATTGGCATGATCATAAATTCTTGAAGGTCGATGTTGTTGTCAGCATGAACACCACCGTTCATTACATTCATCATCGGCACCGGCATCGTCACGGCGACATCACCACCGACCGATTTGTAAAGCGGAAGTTTCTTGTCGACTGCTGATGCGTGGGCGACGGCGAGGCTTGCACCGAGGATTGCGTTTGCGCCAAGGCGAGCCTTGTTTGGTGTGCCGTCAAGTGAAATCATTTTGTTGTCGACACCTTTTTGGTCGCTCGCATCGTGGCCAATCAATAACTTGGCAATCTCGGTGTTGACGTTATTTACGGCGTTTGAAACGCCTTTGCCTAGATAACGCTTGCCGCCATCACGCAATTCGACGGCTTCGTGTTCGCCTGTCGAGGCACCTGACGGCACAATCGCTCGGCCGAATGAGCCTGACTCAAGAGTTACTTCAACTTCAACTGTTGGATTGCCGCGCGAGTCGAGTACTTCGCGGGCATGAACTCGTTTGATCGCTGTCATCGGCATCTACCTTAGTCGCACCATTTTGGTGCCTGATTTCTAGTTATTTTGTTTTGCGATTTCCCAAAGTTCGTCGAGTTGAGTTAGTGAACACTTTGTGAGATCGAGTTTTCTTTGTTCGGCGAGTGCGACGACGCTTTGAAATCGTCCGCGAAATTTATCAGCAGCCGAGCGCAATGCAGTTTCGGCGTCGACACCAAGATGCCGCGACAAATTTACAACGCTAAACAACACATCACCAAGTTCTAAAGCGATTTCACTCGCATCTTGCTTTGACTCGACGGCTTTGCGTAATTCGCCGAGCTCTTCGGCGATTTTGTCTGACGCGCCTTTGCTGTCTGGCCAGTCAAAACCAAACTCAGCGGCGCGTTTTTGCAGTTTGGTCGAATACATCAACGACGGCGACGAACTTGCCACGCCATCAAAAACCGATTTTTCGGTGACCTCACCACGTTCTTGTTGTTTGATTGCGTCCCAATTTGTGACCACCGCGTCGGCGTTTTCGGCGTGTACATCACCGAATATATGTGGGTGGCGACGAACGAGTTTGTCGTGAATCGAGCGGGCGACATCGGCGATGCTGAAACGACCTTGTTGCTCGGCAATAGTCGTGTGAAACTCAACTTGATAGAGCAGATCTCCCAGTTCTTCGATGAACTTTTCGTCTGTTGATTGATCGTCTGGGTCGAGTGCACTGATTGCGTCAACCACTTCATACGTCTCTTCGATCAGATAGCGAACAAGTGAGTCGTGGGTTTGTTTTTGATCCCACGGACATTGTTCGCGCAATGTGCGAGCGAGATTATGCAGTTTGGCCATTTCGCCAGCGATTGGTTCGGCAAGTTTTGGAATGTAAATAGATGTCAAATGATCGGGTTCGATTTCGCGGTCGAGGTTTTGCCAAGTCGTATGAACAATTTTTTGATCGTCGAGTCCGAGGTGATGCAAAATGACAACTGGTTCGTCGCCGCTCGCAGACTCATGTGCCAACTTGATGTTTGACATCACCCAATTGGCGTGGCATTGAGCAACAAGCAGTGGCCCAGTTTGCCCAGCCGCAAGTTCGGCGAATCGATGTCCGTCGATCATTCGCACACCAGCATCTACTGGGTCAATCTGAAGCGCGCTCCAAACAACGTCGAGAAAACTCATCGCCGGCATAACTGTTGTAGTCACTGACTTGTCTTGCAGCAAAAGTTGCACAGTGTGCTCGAGCACGAGTGGTGAGCCCGGCACGACGTACAAGATCTCTTGATGCTGCTTCGCGGCGGCAATCAATTTGCCGGCAATTGCTTGGTAGACATCTTCAAACTTGTCATGCTTTTCGTATTCGGCGTCAAAACTTGTTGCGTCTTTAACGAGGCGCGCACTCGGGTGTCTTGTGGTGCGAATGAAGCGATGCGTCGAACTTTCGATTTCGTGCAGCGTCTGTGCAGTTATTGCATCGTTCGAACCTGGGCCGAGGCCAACTATTTTTATATGCGCTGTCATGCGCTAATCGACAATGATCGATTAACTAGTGACGATGCCACCGCGGGCCGCGCTCCAGACGCCGTATGCAGAGTCAACTTTGATTTTTGAAGTCGCAATGAAACCAGTCAACAAATTAACGCCAGCGTTTGTTGCCAAGAGTTTCGAAACATCTTCTGAGACTTCAGTGAACGGGCGCACATAAATAACGTGATAGCCAAAACTTGATTTAACTGGTCCGTAAGCGACACCTGGTTTTGCAAGCAACGCACCGGCCGTAAAGTCGGCGTCAAAGCCACCTTGATATTCGGTCAGAGTGATGCAGGCATTGTCGGCACCTTCGAGTGCGCCACCTGATTCTTTGGCATTTGGTTCGGTTGAAAACTCGCCAGCGAGTTTGGCAAATTCGGTGCCATCGTTGAACTTGACCAAGGCTTCATTGGCGGTCGCCTCGGTTTCGACAACGAGGTGTCGCACACAAAGAACGCCCAGAGAGCC
>Ga0129342_1000459_pt1 | contig 17328 bp, 20 predicted proteins | sample CPBDNA_5_FD_94426 | JGI IMG/M metagenome (GOLD analysis project Ga0129342, IMG submission 94426) | Freshwater to marine salinity gradient microbial communities from Chesapeake Bay, USA - CPBay_Sum_15_0.2_DNA | ecosystem: Environmental > Aquatic > Marine > Coastal | place: USA: Chesapeake Bay...
GAGAATGTGAATATTAAACCTGTATCTAGTAAATATGATAATAATTTATTAAAAAGTCTCAAAAGAAAAAGTCATCAATATGAAATCGAAATAGACAATTACAAGAATAACCTTCATCTATATTATCAGGAATTAAATAAAGAAGACTCATTTTATCAAGATACTCTAAAAACACTTAATAATGATAAGACTAGAGCAGAAGAGCGTTGGAATATAATGCAAAATAGGTTATTGACTTGGAAAGATGACCAATCAATAGAGTATAAAAATAAAATTTTAGAGTTAGTTGATGATATTAATAATTTTAAAAAAGAAATACAAAATATTATAGATTCTCAAAATCTAGTTAATCAACAAATTAAACAGAAAATGGAATCTGCAGAAAATCCATTAGATTGGACTAATTACATATCATTTAAGAAAGAAATTATTAAAAATAACGGGGTTATAGATAGTATTAATGATGAAATAAACCAACTAGAATCTTTGGGTTTACACGAATAATATCACACTCCCAATAATATATCGGATAAACACTACAAATTATGAGTTAAACTTAAATGACAATTTTTATTATAACACTAGATTACTTTGATAATTGTAATTATCTTTATTAAGTAAATGATTTAGCAACACAATTTCTTCTTGTTGACTTCTTATAATTCTATAAGCGAGATAAATCATAAAATCATTTTCCGTATTTTTTAATAATTTTTTGCTCATATCAACGGCTACTTGATGATGAGGAATCATATGTTCTAAATACATCTTATCAGTTAATTCCATATGTTGTAAATGTTTCATATGTTCTTCTGGATTAAAAAAATGAGGATCACAGTATGTTTTTGTCAAACCCAATTTATTTGGTTTAGTAAAATCTCCAATGGTTGATATATATATCATATTCATTTTATCAAGACTGCTCATATCATTTTCAGGTAAACTTGTGAGCATTTCTTCCATTAAAGATATTTCATAATTCTGAACCCATATTAATTTTCTTAAAATTTCTTGCATAACAGGATTTTTTGTCTTTTTTTGTAATAATATACTAATATCTACTGCAACTTGATGATGAGGAATCATATGATGTAAATATTCTAAATCAGTCAAATTATTTCCACAAGGGTCATTTTGCATATTTTCAAATATTGAATTATTATTTAACATAAACAAAATAACAAACATAATTATTATTAAAATTAAAATCAAATTTGGTTTCATATTATTATAATATTACATTTTTAAATATATAATATTACATTTTTAAATATGTTCCATTAATCTTCAATTTCCTCTATTTTAGATTGTTCTTCTAGTTCCTTTTCTTTTTTCTCCCGGTCCAATTTTTCAACCAAGGGTTTAACATATTCATCGGCAAATCTTTGACCAACTGCCTTTGATGCGTCTTCAAATGAAGTATTTTTCTTGTTTACTTTATTCATCATTCCAAGCATATAATTTAATTTATCAAGTTCACCACCCTTTTCAAAATCTCCATTTAGGGATTTTTCAAATAATATAGGACATTTTGTAGCTAAATAATCATATTCTTTTTTCATTTCTTCTTTAAAACTTTCAAATGTTTTACCACGGCATGCTTCTCTAGACCTCCAATTCTTTCTAGATTTAGTTATACTTTGAATACTTGTTTGAACTCTCTCAGGGTCAATCATTTTTATATATAGTAATGATAATCTATTATTATATTAAACAAATTATATTTATATAATTTAATCAAAAATTTATGAATTTAAACTCTTAATTTAACAACAAAAAAATATAATAACAATAACATAATTACAAAATTAATAAATTAATCACTGATATTATTAAATTCTTCTATAACTTTATTTTTTATGTCATCGGGAATACATTCAAAATCAATCAACATTTGATTGTCTTTAAATTGCCCATTCTTAGTTATATTATCCTCAATTACAGAATCATATCTATTAGATTCTAACATAAATACCAAATCTTGGTAAATTTTAGTATTAGAAACAATATCATTTACTAGTTTGCGAGTAGCCTTTGAATAATTACCTTGTTTTAGTCTTTTATATCCATTATCATTAATATTATCAATTATAAGATTATTACTAATATAACAAGGTTTGATATTATCAGATGCATCACCCATAAGAATTTTAGACACTAAATATTTTTGAGAATTACAATTATCCTTGATATGTTTAACAGAAATATCACGATCCTTCAAATCGTGAATTCTTAATTGGTCATTGCATAATTGTAGGTAATCTGTATCACTAGCAATAATGTAAATTTTTTCCTGCGTTTTTCTACTTAAAATAGATGCAATTACAGCATTCACATCATCTGCTTCTGCATTTTCCACTTTAATTATATGACAATTATTTTCATTAATAAAATTGGAAATTAAGTTGTTTTTTACAAATGGAAATATTTCAAAACAATGGAAATTGTTTCTTTTATGGCTTTCAGCCCTATTACCTTTGTAATTATCTACATGATTATGTCTCCAAATATCTCGCGACTTACAATCTATTCCAAAAATTACATTACTAAATGGAATTTTTTTACGTTTAATAATTTTTTTTAATCCATCAAAGAAAGTTTTTTCGAATCGTTCCATAAAAACCTTATCTTCCATCCAATTATGATTCTTAGGCAACTCTTTATAAACTTCTGGATTTGCTTTACTATACCATAGGCGAATAGCATAAAATCTATGAAAAATTAAATAACTTGTATCAATCAACAAGAAAGATTTGTTAAAGTTGACTTTTTGCATATATTTACTTACTTTATAGAGTATATTAATAAAAATAAAAATGATAAATAAAAAAATCAATTTTTATTAAGTTTTTCATATGAGTTTTTTATGTTGTATTTAATTTTTTTTGATTTGTGTTGTGTTTTTTGTTTTTTTGTGTGTTTTTGTTTTTTTTTTTGTTTTTTGTTTTACACTACAATATTCACATAACAATCACTAAATTTTAAATCATCCTGTATGGAGACTTTCGGACCAAAGTTTAGCGGATTCACCGTCCTCCTCAGTCTCTTCCTCCTCGTCTAGACAATGCTGATGACAGCAATTCCGACGGTAAAATGAAGAAACAAACTTATCCGAATCATTCACTAATTCAGATACACTCCGCTTCTCAATATCACCACTATTTGTCGTATAGTAAACATTCTTAATACGACAACCACTTGTATTATGGAAATCTGCGATATCTTGCGTGCACTTAAAACACGGCTTAGAATCCCTTCCTTCACCATTACTGTTTGTCCTCATAACAAAGAGACTAACACTCTTCTTATTATACCGACCATTCCTCAATACATTAAGGGCTGCTGACTCGGAATGAATCATACCTCCCTTAAATATTCCATCATTTGAAGGGTCGTGTATAAAATGATTATGGGCTATATGTAAAATATTAGCTCGGTGTGGTGATCCGGTCAATACAAGTGTGGTATGTTTCTGATTCACGGAATCAGAAAAATTCCTCTTCCGGAATCCTAAATGTATTAAACGTTCAATATTATGATGCTTCATGATGCACATAATAGTATTTTATAATATATTTTTTAAATTTCAATTTTTAATCGCATTTTCTATAAATTTAATTAAATAGTCAAATAAATTTATATAATTGTTGAATTGTTGAATTGTGAAATATTAGTAATGAAAATTATAAAAGACTTAAAATACTAATTAAATGATGCGAAACAATTTCGTTTTAAAAGAAACATTTGTTCTTCTAATTGGTCCATTTGTTTTTTAACAGTTTGTTTTTCCTCTATTAATACTTCTTTTGCTTGAAAAAATATATCATTGCTATGATATATATTAAACATACGTTCCAAATTAGCTATATCATTTTCTATCATTTTTTTCTTTTCCAATAAATCATTCCAATATTTTGAAACTTCGTCTGATATTTTTGGAAATGAATATTCTGTTTTTAAAGGTTGACTATTATTTACAGTTGTTGTAGAAGTAATCTGTGTTTTATTAGTAGAATTATTCATAAAATTACTCATAATTTATATTTAATAATATTAAAATATTTTAAAACGGCAAATTAAACATTTACATTATTCTAGTTTAACGACTTAAATCGGGTCCTCTAGCATAACCAAGCATATTTTGATGAATTCGTTGATATTGTTCTGCTGATAACATATCTTGTCGACGAACTCTTTCCTGTCGTCGTTCCTCTTCTTCGGCTTCTCTAATTCGAATCATCTCTCTTCTTGTCATTTCCTCCGGAGTCATTTCGTGACTTACATTAGCACGATCGCGTTCTAATTCATCAACATTACGATATGTCTTATATTTAACACTATTGGGATTAATTAAATCACCCTTTGTATATGCTGATTTCAAATCTGTATATGATAAATCATTACCTCTTTCGGGTGCCTTAGAAAAATTACCCTTATTTGCTCCACCAATTTCGGTATATTTCATTCTATTACAAGATAACATAGCATGAGGCTCTTCATATTTCATAATTTCAGTTGTAGTAGAATCTTTATGATTATTGAAAGTTGAATTAAATACATCTAAATTAAATTTATCAGAAAAAATTTGCGGTTGTTGCGTAGTTGAATCTTTTTTGAACCAATCTTCATATCCTTCATCATTCGGATCATATAATTTATGTTCTTCAAAAACCTTGTTAAACATTCGTAAATTAAAGTTGTCACGCCCCAATTTTTGCATTTGTTTATTATGTTGAGTATTATTTTGCTGATTATTAATATAATTTTGAGAACTTTGACGTAATTGATGGAATGTTTTATCCTGTTCTTGTTTCTTTAATTTTTCAAGCAAATGAAAATAACATTTTGTGACTAATTGAAATTTTTCTTTGCTACCGGTTGGTCTGTCTGGATGTGTTTTAACAGCTAATTTTTTATAAGATTTTTTAAGTTGGTCAAATGTAAAATTCTTATCGAGTTGAAATAAACGATACGCATCTATATTATCATTTTCTATTTGAGATAATTTAGTTTCATATTCTAATCTACGTTGACGTTGTTTTTCTTTAAATTGTTGCCGTCTTCTTTCCTGTTCTAGTTCAAATTCTTGTTGTTCTTTTTCCTCTTGGGATAAATAATTCTGCGATATAGTATTTATTGACCTCTTTTGTTGTCTAACAATACTTTGTCTTTGTTGTGGGTTTTGATTTGTTGTTCCAATATTTGTTAAAAAGTTTTGTGGATTTGTATTTGGTAGTAAATGAGCATTTTGTTGTTGTGGTTCCGGAAGACTATTTAACATTTGGTTTATCTTATTTATTTGTTGTTGAGTCATTTGATTTCGATATTCATTCAATATTTTTTGCAATAATTGTTTTTTCATAGCGGGATTTTTACTAATTTCTCTTTGTAGGGTGGGATTATTAAATATTGAATTGAACTGAATATTTCCTTGGTTTGCATTATTTTCTTGACTATTACCCATATTATTCAGTTGATTTATTTGATTCATTTGATTAGCTCTTTGTAAGTTTCCAATTTGGAGTCTTTGAATTTCTAATTGATTGCTCATTATTTGCTGTTGCAATTGATTAACTAATTCATTATTGTTATTATTCGAACTTCCATTACTCTGTTCATTTCCCATTTTTGTGGTATATAATATTAAAAAGAAATTATAAAAAAAAATTAAACATGTTCCATATTTTAGCAAAAAAATTATATTATTATATTATCTAAAAATCAATGTTGCTAGATTCAAATCAAAATTTTCAACTTTATTAATTGTATTTAATTCATTAAATTCTTGATTGCTTAAACCTAACATTTTACTTATGATAGGAACATAATGTGATATTATTGTTCTAACAAACTGATAACCAACATCAATTTTCTTATTAATCATATACATTAAATTAACTATTTCGTTATTTAAACTATATACTTTGTCATCAAATATAACGATAGTTTTATCACCAATTTTATATTTACCAGGAGATAGTAATCCTCCATTGTAAAAAAAAAATTTTTTGTCTAAAATAATAAAATTTTCTTCATTGGGAATTTCGGTTGGCTCCATCTTTTTGATTTTATTTAGTATATATTATGTAATTAATTGATATTTATTAGTATAAAAATACTTAACTATCGGTGTATAAAAATATTTAATTATTGTTTATATATAATAAATTAAATTTAATAAAAGGTTATTTAAAATTGATATTAATTTAAACAAAATTTATGTTAATAAAAAATATATTCTGAATAATTACTAATTTATATCCGATTCATATTCTATTTATATAAAAATGAGTGAATTTTATGGTGATGAATCTAGCGAATCTTTTCAAACACAATTGACACGAGAACAATTTAATAATAATAATCAAACTAGTAAAACAAACTTTGAGGGAGCATTTCAAACAACTAAATCAACTGATTCTACTGAATCAAATAAACTTATTAGTTCGGTAGATAATAATGATATTAATAGTTTTATTAATAGTTCTATTAATAATTTAATGAAAAAAAATATGAATGATTATGCAACTATGAGAAAAAATATTGGTTAATAAAATTACAATTTAATATAATTCAATTTAATTACCACTAAATAAAATTTTGTAATCATTTTTAATATTTTTATGTAATTTTTTTATATTTTCAAAACTGGTATTCATTTGGTCTCCTTTCATTAATATTTTATCTAAATGTAATGGTTGATTAAAAACAGGACTTTTTAGGTATGTTTCATTAGACATATCAAGTGGTTTTTGAAAAGGTCGGAATTGTTTGATTGGGTTAGTATATGGATCTAATCTTTCTTTCTTTTCTTTAATGTATTTTTTAACAAATTTATCATCTTTAACCGATATAGATATAGTGCTATAATCATAATGAATATTGTCTACTTTATCCATCTTAATGTATAGCAATATATTACTTATTGTTATTATTGTTATTATTGTTATTATTGTTATTACTTTACTAGATTTATCAAAGAATAAAGTTTCTAAAAGTTAGACTATATCTACTACACATACTATCCGATTTACAAATTTCGTGGCTAAAATATTTTTGGCTACAACCGGCCATAATAAATAACGACCCCGATTCTAAATTAAATTGAAATTCATCGTCTTTATTGACTTTATTATTTTTGGATAATCCACATATTTTTTGATGATTATCAGCAACTGTTTTAAATTTCAATACTCTTTCATCTCCAATAGATATTCCTATAATCGTGGGATATTTTCCAAATGAATGATAAGAATCACTATGTGCAGCAATAAAATCGCTACCATCTCTATACTTATTTATCAAGCAACTGTTAATTTCAGGAATTTTAATATCATGTTGTCTTAACAGTTCACTTATTGATAAAGGGTCTCTATAATAGTAAGAATCTTTCGATGATTTCCTAGATACGTTTGATATATCTGATTGTAATTGATCTTGAAAGGTTTGTAGAAAATCATCATATGGACAAGCTTCCCACCAATCAAAACGCTCTTTCCAAAGAGGACAAAAATATTTATTTTCTTGTTGATACCATTTTTGCAATCTATTTGGACCATTATTTTTGTAGTTCATATTACATCTAAAATCTGTAATATCATCTAAATATTTTGAAATCGTTTCTAGTTGTTTTGAGTCTAAATAATTTGGAACATAGATGAATTGTGATGATTCTTTCTGATTATGTTTAAACTCTTTAATTTGTATTCTATTTTTAATAGAATCTAGTTGATTTGATGTTTCATTATATGATTCCATTTTATTGATTAATAATTGTATTATCTATTGTATTATCTTTAATAAACTAGATTTATATTGATATTAAATTGTATATAATTAATATTATTTATAAAATAATAAATATAATTATAAATATAATTATTATAATTTATAAAAACAAAAACACAAGTAATAATTCAATTTTTATTATAACATAGGAATACCCATCAACAAATAACCTTTTTCTTTTTGAAATTTTCGTAATTGACCAACAAAACCGGGATTTGGATTAGCAACTCCCCTCTTAGATTGAACAAATCTAATAAAATCTTCAATCGTTTTTGGTTTTTTAGTCATTAAATAAGCTATAGTCAAAGTAACACTTCTTGATACTCCACACATACAATGTATATAAACTTTTCCACCATTTTTAATAGCATCGTCTATAAACTGGTTACTGTTTTCAAAATCCTTGCTAATATCAAAATCAATTACATCATATGCATATACGTGTAAATATTGAAAGTCGTCCGGATGAGGTGGGTAAAAATGGGATAAAGCTGATACAACGTGTGTTATACCCAATTCTTTAAGTAATTCTTTGTTTGTTCCTGTTGATAAGTTTCCTACATAAATATTATCTGTTATTTGCGAAATATCGTTATTATTGTTAAAGTTTACCAAATAATTCTCCAATAAAATTCTAATTGGGACATAAATATTTTTTAAAGCGATTGGAACTAGAGACATTATAATAAATACAAAGAATTATTTATTATGACTTTTACTAAGTAATAAATTACTAAGTAATAAATTACTAAGTAATAATTTAATTGTTTATATTACTTATCATAAAATATGAAGTATAAAAGGGAATAAAAAATATAATATTTATATATAATAAAGATGAATCATTATAATCAAGATTTACAAAGAACATCAGTAAATGGTGCAGGATGGACCAATATGTGTTATGAACAAGAAAAAAATACAGAAAACACTTCCCATTATTTAGTAGATGAACCATATGTAATTCCTCCTGGTGAGCAAAGTAGTGGTCCAAATGAAAGAATGCCACCTTCACCTCCAAATGGTGGGATTTTTGGAGGACCACAATCTACTAGACCCTGGGCAAACATTCCCGTAACCCCAACAGCAACTAATCTAATTCATAATAATCTCCTATCCGCTAATCCACCACCTGGTGCAAATGTTCATTATCCTGGTTCTATTCGTTTTGGTAATAATTATCAAGCAATGCCTGGTATCTACAGATTTAATCCAAATATGCCTGAATATCTAGGTTTGCATACTATGGTTGGAACTATTAAATCAGATAAATAAAAATCTAATTATTTATTAAATCTAGTAAAATGAAACTAAATGATACTAATGTTATTATAGCACTTTTAGTTTTAGTTTTAATGAGTCTAACTTGTCAAATAAACAAATTAATGAATTGGGTTACTGCTGAAAAATTTAATCAACTTAATTCATCAGAATTATATTCTAGAGGTAGTTGCGATAATTGTTTCAAATTAAATGAACACTCACAAGAATATCATAGAAAAGAAATGGAAAAAGCGCAGGAATTATGCTCTGATTCACAACCAGACCCTTGTCCACACGCTCTTAATAACCATCCAAAGGTTCCAGAAGATGTCAAAAAAACCTGTTGTTCAAAAGATTTATTAAAATATCCTGGTGTTTATCAAAGTGTCAAAGATAAATGTCAACAACATGGTTTATTACCTAAAAATGATGATATTGTATCCGAGGAAGGTGGTGTACTATTTAGTGAAGAAGATAATACTGATTATCAGGAATTATTGCGACTTTATAAAAATGGATCAGTTGATTTGTTTCCAACTGGGTGTAGTTTATAATTTATTTTTTATATAATTAAGTGTTTGTATTTTTATTATTAATTCTAATTGTTAATTTGGATTATTAAATTTGAATTATTTAATTTCAAATTCATTTGAGTAAAATTGATTAATTTCCTATTTTTTTATTAAACATAATTTTATTATATTTATATAAAATTTAATAAATTCACAATGGAGGAAATTAAATGGGTTTACCATAAGACAAAATATTCTAGTTATCTAGATATTCTTAGAACTAAACATTTGTATAATCAAATAGATCGTAAAAAAAACGGAATTACGTATCATAATGAAGGTTCGAGTGATAGAAAATTTGCTAAATCTGATACTGCTTTAAAATATAAAACTTACTGGAAAGACTACGATGAAGCTTTGGGCGTTTACTTTAGACCATATAAGGATAAAATCAGGTTACAAACAGGAGAAGTCGCCGTTATTTTGGATTTTTGTAAATTGGTAGAAAAGGGTTTTACCTGGAATGTTAATACAGTAGAAAATAATGGTTTTTATCTTAGTAAACCTGGTATAGAGGCAGAAGGTCCTTATAGTGGGTATACAGGTATTACTTATAATTCCTCTAACTGGAAACAATGTAAACTAGAAAACTTAAACGATAGTTCTGAAATTTTGATTGAAGAGAGTATTTATATTACACCATATCTAGTTGATATCATAATTAAAACAGAAGAATAATTATTTTGTATTCAAGTATCAAAAATTAACAAGTATGAAAAGGTTAATATTATAATATCCTTTAATCGTAAAAAAAATTATAAAAAAAAATTGAATTTTACTATATTAATACCTATTTTTTATTATTGATTTAATTAATTAATAAATACATTAAAATGACTGATACAGCTCAATATCAAGGTCCAATCACAAGGACAATGACTCAAGCTTTCGCTGATGTTGAACCTTTGGATAAGGTTTCAAATATTACAGATTATCCGGTATCTCCGGAAGATGTTCAGAAGGAAATGGAAGAGGAGAGGAAACAATATCAATCTCGAATTGATAATGAAAAGGTAATGTTGGAGCAAGCTGTCGAACTTATCGAACGTTTTTCAATTCCTTCAGGTGAACCGGGACGTTATCTATATGAAGAAATAGATAATGACCTTTACGAAGATGATTCAATGAAATGTATTCAAGCTATTATCTTTTCAAAGGAAACTGATGAGGAAACCATCAATTATACTCTTAGGGGACAAGGATTGTCTCATTTTATCGAGAATTTTAAACTACCGCAAACTCCACATAATTCGCTATTCTCCAGAGTATCTAATTGGGTGTTAAATGGACGTCCTGATTGGGGTTTTAAGATTGAAGTTTTTACAAGGGATTGTGTCTACTTTTCCCAAGGTCAATCAGTAGATGATCCTAGTCGAACATTTATGTCTGTTTGTCTACCTTACATTCTAAATCCATTGAAACAAACTTATACATTTTATTAAATTGATTTATAATGATTTATAAAAAAAGTTTATAAAAAAATTTAGTTAATATTTATAATAAAAATTTTTTTTATAAAAAAAGGTGGTGCTAAGAAACACCAGGATGTTGTATTAGCATAGGTTGTTTAGGTTCAGGAAACTGTGATTCCTGAACCCGGGGGAGGGGGAGGCGGAGGTGGAGGTGGTGGGTCCTCGCTAGGGGGGTCCATAGCGTTAACCATGACCCACCAATCGGGAACACTGCGGAACTCCGGAGAAGCAACCCCAGATGCATGACACCTGGTGCACTCCAACCAAAAGGTCAGAACCTCCACAGAGCCAACCATTTTGGTCCCCTTACGGAGAGCAAGTGTCGAATTCCCAGTCTTGCCACGAGAACAATGAGGGCATCGGACATCACGGTTCTTTGGAACCTTGGTAGCCCTATCCTTCATCTTCTTTACAGAGGCTGCACGCCTCCACCGCTGTGCGTCACCACGGGATGCACCACGGCGGCTGGACGGCATCTTGATGGATGCCTGGTTAGTTCTACTTATATTTTTTTCGAACTTAAAACCATTAAATGCAGATTATATATTCAATTTTTGTTATTTATAATCCAATTACTATTATAATTTCTTTTTTTTATTTTTGTTTTTTTATTTTCGTATTTTTTGAAATTTTTTTTCTTTTCTTATATTATAAAATAAAATGGGAGGAGGTCTTATGCAGCTTGTCGCTTACGGTGCCCAAGATATTTATCTTACCGGCAACCCACAAATCACTTTTTTCAAGGTCGTCTACAGACGCCACACTAACTTTTCTTGCGAAACTATTATGCAAGTCTTAGATGGTGCTTCAACTACTGCTGGTGGTAACGGTTCTCTCACCGTCGCCAGAAACGGTGATTTACTCAGCCGTGTCTACGTTGTTGCTAATGATTCAGGTATCACTTCTGGTGATAAAATCATTAACACTGTTGAAGTTGAAATTGGTGGACAACGTGTCGATAAACACACTCGTGAATGGATGCAAGTCTGGAATGAACTTTCAACTAATGCATCTAAATCAAAAGCTTTTAAATCAATGACAGGATGCATTGGTTCAAGTGGAACTACTGGTGTTGCTAACCAAGTACAAGTCCCACTTCAATTTTGGTTCTGTCGCAACCCTGGTCTCGCTTTACCACTGATTGCTCTTCAATACCACGAAGTCAAATTGAAATTTGCCTGGGGTACTTCTTCTGAAGTTGGAACCACCGCTAACTGCGAAGTCTGGTGCGAATATGTCTACCTTGATACCGATGAACGTCGTCGCTTTGCTCAAATCAGCCACGAATACCTTATTGAACAACTTCAATACCAAACCGAAGGTGCTGCTGCCAACTCTTACACTCTTAACTTTAACCACCCAGTCAAAGAACTTGTCTGGACTAATGTCCCAGCTAATGTAACTACACAAAAAGCCAAATTACAACTTAACGGACACGATAGATTCGCCGAACAATTCCCAGAATACTTTCAACTTCGTCAACCTATGGATCATCACACTGCTGTTCCACGTCAAAACTTACCAACATCTGCATTAGGTGAAGATAGAACTACATTAAGAAATATTTTAACTACTGCTGCTGTTGCCGAAGATAGAACTGCTACTGTCTCTGGCTCCGGAAAAATGGAAGTTACAAAAGTTAATCTTACAACTGTTGCATCTGATGGAACCTTGGACGGTGCTGTAACATCAGCTGATGCTGATACTACAAATGATGGAGTTGCTGATATTGGTTACTTATTTCATGAAGCAGACCTTACCGGTCTTGCTGATTTAAGTGTTGGAGATGTTGTTGAAGTAGAAGTTACAGGAACAAAATCAGTTGCTAATCATGCCACAAATACTTCAAGAGTATTAACTACTGTTAGAAGCAAAACTTTATCTGCAAGTTTAGCTAACTATACAGGAACACTTTTACAATTTGATCACTTATTGATAGAAGCAAATTCTGGAGAAGTAACTACTGATTTAACTGTAAATTCAATTACAAAAATCACCGACCAACAATCTAGAACATCTACCATGACTAACCACGTCAATGTATACTCATTTGCTCTTCAACCCGAAGAACATCAACCATCTGGCACATGCAACTTCTCTCGTATTGATAACGCTACCTTGAAATTCAGCGCCTCAGCCACTGTTGCTAACATCTACGCTGTTAACTACAACGTTCTCCGTGTTATGAGTGGTATGGGTGGTCTCGCCTACTCTAACTAATTTCATTAATTAGATTAGTCAAGAGAGTCTCGCCTACTCTAACTAATTTCATTAATTAGATTAGTCAAGAGAGTCTCGCCTACTCTAACTAATTTCATTAATTAGATTAGTCAAGAGAGTCTCATATAAACCAATTATTTAATTTTAAATTTTTAATATAGTTTTGTAAATAATACAAAAAGTTAAATATTGTTAAAATAATTTAAATGAAAAGTAAATAAAAATTAAATAGAATTTGGAATGAATCCAAAAAATGCCCCCTATGGGTCTCGAACCCATGACCTTGGCATAACATCGTAAATACTGCTTATAAGTACCACGCTCTAACCAACTGAGCTAAGGGGGCAAATACCTCATACGGGGCTTGAACCCGTGACCCTAGGATTAAGAGTCCTATGCTCTACCAACTGAGCTAATGAGGCATATGTGATTATGAAATCACAGAAAGTTGTCTTTAACAACTGATGAGAATACTACCGACAGGGTTCGAACCTGCGCGGACAGATGTCCAGTGGAACTTAAGTCCACCGCCTTAGACCACTCGGCCACAGTAGCTTCTACTATATATTGGAAGATTATTTTTAAATTGTTTTATTTAAATATATATTATTTTTTTATTATATATTTATTATTTTATTTAATAATTAGATTATTTAATTAAATAAATATTATAAAATATAATCAATTATAAAAATATAAGTATGAGTCTATCAAAAGCATATAATATTCATAAACAGTTAGGTGCGACATTTACCAAATACGCGGGTTATCTTCTTCCAGTTTCATATAAAAATACTAGATTGATTGGAAATAATAATGACTGCAATAAATATACACATAAAGGTGGTATCATAAATGAAACAATTAATACAAGAGATAAAAATAAATGTTCTATTTTTGATGTATCTCATATGGGACAATATAAAGTGTATGGAACACAAAGAAAAAAATTTTTGGATTGCCTAGTAGCAAGTGATATAATTAATCTAGCTAATAACAAAAGTATTCTATCTGTATTTACTAATCATCAAGGTGGAATAATGGATGATGTTATAATTACAAATCAAGATGATCACATTAATATAGTTTGTAATGGTGCTAATAAATCAAAAATACAAAATTATCTAGAAACTAATAAAAAATATGATATTGATATAAATTATAATAACAATACACAATTATATGCTATTCAAGGACCACAATCTTTAAATGTTCTAGCAACAGTTTTAAAAAAATATAATGTAGATGATACTATAATTAAAAATCTGGGTAAAACGCAATTTATGAGTTATATCCCTGTAATTATTGATAATCATTTATGTGATGTTTATAATCAAGGATATACTGGAGAATTGGGATTTGAAATTTCTATTCCGGATGAAATCGCCGAATCGTTTTTTTATAATATCCTAAAACACGATAATGCCCATGTTGCTGGTCTCGGTTCTCGTGATATACTCAGATTAGAATCTGGATATTGTTTATATGGACAAGATATTGATGAGAATACAAATGTTTTAGAAGCTCGTTTGGGGTGGATTTTGGGTAATAATGAAAATAATGTAAATGGATTGTGTAAAAGACAAAGAAGAAATTTCCCCGGTGCTGATTTAATACTAAATAAAAATGGGAATATTAAACAAGACTATTTTAACAAAATAAGAACTGGTTTCATATCAGACAAAAGATATGTAACACCACAAAAAAATGATTTAATATTAAGTAATTATGAATTTGAAAAAGATAAAGAAATAGGTTATATAACGAGTGGGTGTTTTAGCCCACATCTAAATAAAAACATCGCAATGGGGTATATACATACAGATGTAAATTATACAGATTCAGAAGGTATTTTAATAAAGTATAACAAAAATAATACACCTGTTAATATTAAGAAAAAAAATAAATTAAATTCATACAAAACAACAAATTTTCCAATCTACAAAAGTTGACATCCATAGGTAATCTAAGGACTTGTTGTCCAATTAGCTATGGATGGTATACTACATCCATAGGTAATCTAAGGACTAACAGTCCAATTAGCTATGGATGGTATACTACATCCATAGGTAATTCATAATCACTTACTAGAACTTCCAATGCCTCCATAAATGTCATTAGTTTTTCTGGACATTGAATACCTGGAACAAAAGTTTCGTAAATATTATAATGATATTCCCTATCATAACCATTAGAACCACCATCGTGGCGGTAGAAAAACGTTTTACTTTTTTTATCCATTGTTAAAACTGCAACGTGCCCCATTCCCATATAATATGTTCCCACATCAATCATATTATTATAATTTTTGGACCTTTTAATGATATCAACAAGTTTAAAGATAGTCAACCCTTTAATTTGTATTTCTACTTCTGAATTATTAATAAGATACCAAAAACACTTAAATTGAATTGGAAATTTATTAATAAACTTTTTTCCTTCTTCGGAATAAGTTCTGTTTGACTTAAATATATCAGCTTCGTGAACATCCGTTGAATTTTGGAAAAATGGTGCATCGAATACTGATTCTTTACTTTTTGACAAAGTTGTTTTATGGTATAAAAGGAAATCTTTTAGCTTTTTTATATTCTTAGATTTATTAGATTTTCTATCCATTTTGAATTATTTAATGAGTAAATATTAAATAATGACTTGATTAATATAGATAATTAATATTATAGATAATTAATATTATATATAAAATCAATTTTATAAAAAATAAAATCTAGTAAATCAAAAATCTAAAAATCTAATGGTTGATTTGTATCTTTATGTTGAATTATCCTCAAAGTGCCTATATATTTATTATTCTTGCTTTTATAAATTCTAATAGCTACTACCCTAGCTTCTATCAACTGTGACGATTTTTGAATGATACAAATTGACTCTAATAAGTTATCTTTTTCAATCCCTTTTGCTTTACCATCATCTTCAATACCAATAATGTAAAGAGACTTACCATTACCTTCCAATAGCCTAAATTTCATTTGAGTTGCTCTCTTATTCAAAGAAGAATCGTTATTATTTTCTTCAAACGTCAAAATCCGTTTGTATTCACGATTTCCATATTCATCCTCCTTAGGTTGGTCTGGAAGTATTTTATCTATGTATTTAATGGCCATAATAATATGTTTACAAAATAGTTTATATTACTAAACTTAATAATTTTTATCTAGTTAAAAATAAGTTTCAACTCATAAGTTATTAATTAAATAATACTAACTTTAATTCAATTTTAATACATTTTAATAAACTCTTCATTTACGAAAATAATTATAATAATATTAAAATTAATGGTTAAAAATTATTGGTTGTAAAATAAGTGGATGTGAAAATAGTAGCTGTAAAATAAGTGGCTGTAAAAAAAATTGAAAATATATATTTAAACCATAAATAGAAATATTTATAAAATAATTATAAATAATATTTCATATTTCATATTTTATTTAAATACAAATAAATATGAACTTCACTAATTTCTGGTTTAAAAATCCTAAATATTGGTTTTCTTCTACCCCGTCTGATGACCAATATATTTTATCTTTGTTTGATAAATTACTTGACAAAAGTGAACTAATTAAACAATTTAATAGTATTTGTAAAAAATCTAGTGTTTTAAATGATTGTGGTCGTCTTTTATCAAATGATAAGATAGAATTCTATAATAGCTTAGATTTCGATTTTGTGAATATTAATATTGATATCTCAAAAAAACAGGAAGTAATTGACTTGATACTTATATGTGATCAATTAAGTAGACATAAATATAGACAAGACCTAATAAAATTACAAGATTATGATTCATTAGCTTCTAAACTAGTTGAAATAATTCTAAATAATCCTGTTAATAGACAACAAATATTTGACAAATATTCACCAGAGGAAAAATGTTTTATTATGTTGCCTTTTAGACATTCTAATAATCTTGATAAAAATCTACAAATATTAAAAATAGTTAAAGATTTGCGTAAAGAAGCAGATTGTCCTATTTATCGCAGATTTTATAAAGCAAC
>Ga0129342_1000465_pt1 | contig 17263 bp, 16 predicted proteins | sample CPBDNA_5_FD_94426 | JGI IMG/M metagenome (GOLD analysis project Ga0129342, IMG submission 94426) | Freshwater to marine salinity gradient microbial communities from Chesapeake Bay, USA - CPBay_Sum_15_0.2_DNA | ecosystem: Environmental > Aquatic > Marine > Coastal | place: USA: Chesapeake Bay...
AACAAAATTTCATAATCGCTTTTTGTGCATGTAGTCTGTTTTCTGCTTCGTCAAAAACAACAGAATTCTGACTCTCAATTACTTCTGAAGTAACTTCCTTGTTCCGGTATGCTGGCAAACAATGCATAAACATTACATTTTCATTAGCTAATTTTAAAATATCATTATTAACTTGAAAAGGTTTAAAAAGCTTTTCAGGCGTTTCTTTACTATCCCCCATAGAATTCCATGTGTCCGTAATTAAACAATCAGCTCCAAGAGCTGCTTGTTTTGGATCATGTGTGACAATAATATTTTTATTTATATTTTTAGCCCAATACAAAGTATCTTTGTTAGGTAAAATGCCTTCAGGACACGCTATGTAGAGTTGAATATTCAACAAAGCTGAAGCTTCAATCCAACTTTGTAAAACGTTATTACAATCCCCAAACCAAGCAATTTTTTTGTTTTCAAATTCTCCAATTTTCTCTTTGATTGTAACTAAGTCTGCCAAAACCTGGCAAGGATGGCTAAAATCTGTAAGAGCATTGATAACCGGGATAGAAGATGTCTTAGCATACTTAATGATTTGATTATGTCCAAAGCATCTTATAACAACTAAATCAGCATACCTCTCTAAAACACGAGCAGTATCTTCTATAGTCTCCCTTTCACCTAACTGCATTTCTTTTTCATTAAGAATATGACTGCTTCCACCCAATTGATTTATTCCAATTTCAAATGAAACACGAGTTCTTAAGGAGGGTTTTTCAAAAATAAGAACAACATGTTTATCTTGCATAAACTTGGGATGCGGTTCATTTTTCCATTTAAGGGACAAAGAGATTAAATCTAAAAGCTGATCTTTTGAAAGATCTTTCAAATCAATAAAATTAGCCATTTTTTCTATTTTTTCTTTATTTCGACAATAACTTTTTTAAGTATTTCAAAAGCATTATCAACTTCTTCTTTAGAAGTATTCAAGGGTGGTAATAATCTAATAGTATTTTCAGCTGCACCCACCAACAACAAACCTTTATCTCTTGCTATATTGCCAAAATGTGCAGCAGTAACTTCTTCATTTAATTGAAAACCTCTCAACATTCCTGAACCTTTTTTGGTTTTCAAAATAGGTGAGTTTTTTGCATCATACTCAATCAAATCCTGCATTTTGGTATCAAAATAAATAATCATTTTCTTCAAACTATCAAGAAAACCATTCTCTAGCAAAAGATCTAAAACAGCGTTAGCAGATCTCATGGCTAGTGGATTTCCTCCAAATGTACTTCCATGAGTCCCTGGTACCATAGCATCTCCAACATTTGCCTTAGCTAAAACAGCTCCAACTGGAAATCCACCACCAAGACCTTTTGCAAGCGCAATTATATCTGGTTCCACATCTTCTTGTTGATAGGCGAATAAAGATCCTGATCTTCCCATACCAATTTGAACTTCATCTGAAATTAGTAAAGCACCATTTTCATCGGCTATCTCTTTTAAAGATTTAATATATCCATCTGGAGCTTTTCTTGCTCCACCTTCTCCTTGAACAGGTTCAACAAGAATTGCTGCAACATGTTTTCCTATATGTTTTTTTAGACTATCTATATCTCCCCACTCAACATGAGTAAAGCCTTGCGCAGATGGACCAAAACCCTCACGAAATAATGGCCTGTCATTTGCAGCTAACATAGCTAATGTTCGTCCATGAAAAGCGCCCGTTGCACATATTATCTCTGTTCTATCTTTCTCGCCATTTGCCCACGCATACCTTCTTGCAACCTTAACAGCTCCCTCAGTAGCTTCAGCTCCAGAATTACAAAAAAATACACGTTCTGCACAGGAATTAGCTACAAGCTTTTCAGCTACAACTTCTTGTTCTGGTATTCTGTAAAGATTAGATGTATGCCAAAGTTTTGAAGCTTGATCTTGAAGAGCGGCAACAAGTTTTGGATGACAATGTCCAAATGCATTTACAGCAATGCCGCTAGCATAATCTAAATATCTTTTACCATCTTCAGAAATTAAAAAACTTCCCTCTCCATGAGTAAAAGCAATATCAATTCTTCCGTAAGTTGTCATTATTGATGGACTAATAGGCATTTTCAGACTCTTTTATAAATTTATAATTGAACATATTAACAAGATTAAACAAAAATAAGCAATCAAGAAAACTCTATATAAAATGTTTAGATAGTTTTAATCCTTGAGCTTGATAATTACTAGTGCTTCCAGTTTCACCATACAAAAAATTTGGTATGTTTGCCATTGGTTCATAGACTAATCTACAAATTGTTTGTTCTTGTTCAATTAGAAACGGTACGTCATGAGATCTTACCTCTAAAACAGCTTTCGTCTTGGATGCTCCTAGCTCTGACAATCCAAATCCAGGATCAAAGAATCCAGCATAGTGTGCCCTAAACTCACCTACTTTTGTATCATATGCCCTCATTTCAGCTGCATAGTTAGATGGAACGGAAACATATTCTTTACTAGCTAAAATGTAGAATGCGTCTGGACTAAGTATTAATCCAGATGAAGAATTTCCATTTCTGGATTTACTAGTTTGTGAAACTAAATCTTCGGTTGTTATTTTTTCCCAAAAAAAATTTCTATTATAATAATTGGGCTTGTCTACATCAACTAGTCTTGAATGCTTACGAGCTTTATACCCAATCAATCCCTTTTCGCCAACAAGATCTACGGACAGGGGCACACCGTTTTTTATTTTATCAGGAAGATGATTGTTATTTTCGTTTCTAACCAATCCAACATGTTCTTGTAGTATCTCCATTTCTTTGTCAGTAGCAAATGAGTAACCTCTTCTGATTCTTAGTTGATTTAGCCTTGAACCTGTACGGACTAGAATGGAGAATGTTCTAGGTGAAATTTCTGCATATAGTGGTCCCTTGTAACCTGCAGGAACATCTTCAAATTCTTGAGCACCATCTACAATTAATCTTGTGAAAACGTCTAATCTTCCAGTAGAACTTTTGGGGTTAGCAATTCCTGTCAAATCATCATTCAAAGAGACACTCTCTAGAAGTTTAACTATATAAACACATCCACATTCTAAAACTGCGCCATCCAACAAGCTAAATTCATGCATAGCAAAATCTTTTAATCTATCAGAAACTAAATTTCCTTTGCCTGGAAGGAAAGAGGCAGGGACTCTCCAAGCCCTTATACCCAACCTTAAGTCAATTGACGCTGGTTGTATAATGTCTTTGTCAATCTCTTGATCACTATTGATAACATTTTTCTTTATTAGTTCCAAAATTTCTTGAGAAGACAGAATACCTGGTACTTTTCTAATTTCACTCATAGTGTACTTTCCAAAGTCATTTTCATTTACGATCTAAGCCTATAACCAGTTTTAAGAACATACCAAGCAAAGAAACCTAGCACTAAGTTACATAAAAATAAAATTAAACTTCCTTGTATAGGAGAAGCATCACTTATTCCTAAAAAACTATATCTAAACCCATCTATAGCATAAAAAATAGGATTACAAAAAGCGACTATTTTGAGTGTGTCTGGTAATCTTTCTATTGAGTAAAATGTCCCTGACAAAAAAGCCAACGGTTGTATAATAAAATTTGAAATTATTGCTAATTGATCAAATTTTTGAGCCCATATTCCTGCTAGCATTCCAATAATAGCTAGAGCAAAAGCTCCTTGAAACAAAAATAATATCATCCAAAGAAAATGATCTGGCAAACTTAAGATTCCTAAAGACCATAGTAATAAGAAAGAACCTATAAACACACATAAACCTCTAGTTACTCCAGCTAAAGCATGGGCTATTAAAATTTCTATTGGACCCAGTGGAGACATTAAAAGATCGACAATTGAACCTTGAACTTTGGCTGTCATAAAAGCAGAAGAAACATTTGCGAATGAATTTTGAATTACACTCATCATAATTAAACCAGGAACTAAAAAATTAATGAATGGAATACCTTTAAAGCCAGCATTTCTATCGATTGCAATAGAAAATACAATTACAAATAATAATGTAGTTACCATAGGAGCAGTTATTGTCTGCAAAAACACGTTAGTAAATCTCTTTACTTCTTTTATGTATAAAGTGAAAAAACCGTTCCAGTTTACTCGACCAACTTCACGTTTAATTCCTAGATTTATATTTTTATTTCTCAATAACTTGTCCTAATAACTAAAATATTTATAATTTTATTAATATATTATAATTATCTCTTTTATAATTAACTAACAATAATGAATCATTTTATGAATAATAAAGATACAATTATTAACAAATTAAGAAGTTCATCAATGTCGTATCTTGCGCGTTATGAGGTATCAATACATCAACTTGAAAGTACCCTTAAAAGAAAAATTTCTTATCTTGAAAATGATCTTAATGAAAAAGAAAAATCAAATATTATTAACTTAATCAAAGAAGAAATGATTCTTGCCAAATTTGTCGATGACAAAAGATATGCAGAAACAAAAACTCGATCTATTAGAAGACAAGGCGGCTCTATAAGACTTATTTATTCTAAACTATTAGAAAAAGGCATATCCAAAGATTTAATTCAATCATCTATTGAAATAGTTGACGATGGACAAGAAAATGCAGAAATAAAAGCTGCTGTTAAATTTATGAAAAAGAAAAATATTGGAGTATTTTCCAATACTCAATCAACATCTAATGAAAAAGATAAGTATAATTTGAAGCAGAAATGGCTTGGCGCTCTATCGAGGAGAGGTTTTTCATTAGAAACCATTAATAAAGTTATTAATCTTAATGATATCAATAACGCAAATTTAATTTTAGATAAATAAAGTATAAATTAGGGAGCATTAAATGTCAGGAATCAATTTATATAAACCAAGTTCAACTATTGTTGAAAACTCTCATGTCAATCAAGAAGACTACGAAAAAATGTATGAAGAATCTATAAATTCTCCTACAAAATTTTGGGAAAAACACGGAAAAAGAATAGATTGGATAAAACCTTACACAAAAGTTAGTAATGTCTCATATCAAAAAGATGATTTGCATATTAAATGGTTTGAAGATGGAACTTTAAATGCAAGTTATAATTGTCTCGATCGACATCTAAAATCTAAGGGAGAAAGTACTGCTATAATCTGGGAAGGAGATAACCCCAATGATAGTAAACATATAACATATAATGAGCTTCATAAAGATGTATGTAAATTCGCAAATGTTTTGAAAAATGTTGGAGCACAAAAAGGTGACCGTATTACAATTTACATGCCGATGATACCTGAAGCAACTATTGCTATGTTGGCGTGTACTAGAATTGGGGCTATTCATTCTGTTGTTTTTGGAGGATTTTCTCCAGACGCATTGGCTGGTAGAATAGAAGACTGCAACTCATCAATAATTATTACTGCCGATGAAGGTATTAGAGGAGGGAAAGCAATTCCTCTAAAAGCCAATACTGATGAAGCTATTGCCAAAGCAAAAATGTGCAAAACAACAATCGTTGTTAAAAGAACCGGTGGTGAAATTAACTGGATAGATGGGCAAGATCTCTGGTATCACGAAGAAATGGCAAAAGTATCGTCCGAATGCTTACCTACTGAAATGAACGCTGAAGATCCTATGTTTATATTATATACATCGGGATCAACAGGTAAACCCAAAGGAGTATTACACACCACTGGTGGATATATGGTTTATGCTTCTATGACACATCACTATGTGTTTGATTATCACGAGAATGAAATCTATTGGTGCACTGCAGATGTGGGTTGGGTAACCGGACATTCATATATAGTATATGGCCCGTTATCTAATGGGGCTACAACTTTAATGTTTGAAGGCGTACCCAATTACCCAACTGTTAGTCGATTTTGGGAAATCGTAGATAAACACAAAGTAAATATTTTCTACACAGCACCAACTGCAATCAGAGCTCTAATGGCAGAAGGAGATAAACCTGTACAAAAAACTAGTAGAGCTAGTTTAAGAATACTTGGTAGTGTTGGCGAACCTATTAACCCTGAAGCTTGGAATTGGTATAACAAAGTCGTTGGAGATAATAAATGTCCGATAGTTGATACATGGTGGCAAACTGAGACTGGTGGTATTTTAATTACTCCTTTACCGGGGGCTACTCCAACAAAACCTGGCTCTGCTACTAAACCGTTTTTTGGTATTCAACCAATTCTAGTTGATGGTGATAATAAAGAACTAACTGGTCCTGCAGAAGGAAATTTGTGCATTAACTCATCTTGGCCAGGTCAAATGAGAACAGTATACGGAGATCATCAACGATTTATAGATACTTATTTTACAACATTTCCTGGAAGATATTTTTCAGGTGATGGTTGTAGAAGAGATGAAGATGGGTATTACTGGATTACTGGAAGAGTTGATGATGTTATAAACGTATCAGGGCATAGGATGGGAACTGCAGAGGTGGAATCTGCCCTAGTAGCTCATCCTGATGTTGCTGAAGCTGCAGTTGTTGGTTATCCACATGATATTAAAGGTCAAGGTATCTATGCGTATGTTACCGTAAATATTGACGTTAAACCATCAGAAGAATTGTTAGTAAAATTAAAGCAATGGGTAAGAAAAGAGATAGGCCCTATTGCAACTCCTGACCTAATTCAATTTGCCCCAGGTCTTCCAAAAACAAGATCTGGAAAAATAATGAGAAGAATTTTAAGAAAAATTGCTGCTAACGAACATAACGAACTCGGTGATGTATCAACTTTGGCTGACCCATTGGTCGTTAAAAATTTGGTCGAGAATAGAAAAAATATATGAAATAAATTAAACACCCCAAATTTTGTTGGCAAATTCTGGATAGAATTCAGATACCATTGGTGCAACATTGTTCCTCATAATATCTAATCTTTTATTATCAGGCCAAGACATATATGAGAGATCTTGATGTATATCAAAATCAAAACCTGTTAATTTTGTGATGGTATCTGAAGTCTCATTCTCATTTAACTTTAATAGAGAAAATTTTTCATTTTTTTTATTAAATTTGAATAAAGCTCTATTTGTTAAAAGATATTTTGGCCCTCCAGGCCTGTAGATTTTATCATCAGAAACACCAGGGGCAGAAATAAAGTCTACTTTTTGCACTAAAGTTCTAGGAGAATGTTCTTCTCGAAATAAAATTATTTGAGGGACAACAAAATACATTAAAGGTGAACCAAAAGATCCTGGAAATCTCTTTTTTGTATGAGGATATTTACCAGTACCAACTAGATTTATATTTGCTTGACCATCAATTTGTACACCCCCAAGAAAGAAAGTATCTATTCTTCCCTGAGCAGCACAGTCAAATAGTTCTCGAGCTCCATCAGTAAAATTATTATACCTACTAGAATGCAAAATTGTTACTCTTAACCTTTTATCTAGATATCTGGCTTCTTCTTTTGCAAGCAAAGCTGCTGCTCCTGGAATAGGAGAAGCGGCTCCAACAGCAACATGATTATCGTTTATTAATAAATCAGCTAATTGACTTATCAAGAGCTCTTCTCTTTTTATATCTATAGTCACTAAATATAATCCTTTAACTAACTATTTAAAAAAAACTTCATATATTCATCAAAACTAGATTTTGTCTTAGCTGCTAGAGAATATTTTTTAATTTCTTCATTGTCTGATGGATAAACTCCAGGAAGCATACAAGGCCATGCACCGTTTTTGACTTCCGAAATACCATCAACATATAAACTAGGAAGACACGTCGCAGCAGACAACTCATCTTCAAAAAAATCAGTTTCTAAAACTTGTTCAACAGTTACAAAAACTTTTCTTGAAGCGTGCGCCAAAGTTGCAAGCTCCCTCCTTCTTCCTATTTGTATATTTCCATTTCTATCAGCACATGCAGCATGAAAAACCAGAACATCTATTTGAACAGCTGGCAGTAAAAGGATTGGCTCATTTTCAACTCCAGCAGATTTCATTGGGTTAGAGATTATTTGCCAATCTTTTCTGTTTTTTTGGACATCAGAACCAATAACACCCCTTAATGGCATGAAAGGAACGGACTTTTCAGTGGCTTGAAGTTGAGCATGCAAGGCCGGGCAAGTTGAATCTTTTATCTTAATGTTACCTTTTTCAACAGCTTCAGAAAATCTAGGTGCCAGTCCAAATTCGCCTAACGTTACTGCCGCTGTTTCAATTTCAGATACACACCCACTTCCAATTAACATGTCTCCTTGAATTGTTGTAAGAGGTAAACAATATAGTCTTAAATTTTTAAAACCTTTGTTTATTAACTCCTTCGTAAATGCCATTGGTACTCCAGAATAATCAGCAGGAATGCCTAGAAGAAATCCATCTTCAATTTGATCAACAATTTCTTTAAGGGTAAATTCTTCAAACGATTTCATTCATTTTCTCCGAACATCTTAATAAAATGTAATTAATAATTACTTTTTTTACCTTGCTTGTATTTGGAAATTGATTCTTTTAACATCTTTTCTTCTTCACAACCTAGAAAACATATTTTTTCTAATTTTTTTAAATTATCTTCAGCCTTTTCTAATTGACCTAGTGTTAAGAACATTTCTCCTTGATACTCAAGGGCACCTTTATGTTTAGGAGACAAGCTCAAAGCTTTATCATAATAAAAAGCTGCTTTGTCTAAGTTGTTTATTTTTCTAAATGAATAGCCTAAATAATTGTAAATATCTGGATCGTTTTTACTCATTTTTTCTGCTGATAACAAACTATCTATAGCAGGTTCATAAGATTTGTTTTTTATTAATTTAAGTGCTTCATAATAATATGATGACTTAGTGACATTGTTTGTAGAGTTATCCGAACCACCACCTGCGGCCTGTGCTTGTGAAAAAAATAAGAACCCAAATAAAAACAAAATAATTTTTGAATGTTTTGTGAAATAGAAATTTTTAGATTGCAATTTAACGCTCCTTTGTAGATTATTTTATTCTAATTAAAAATTTATCGTAGCCAATGAAATATTTAAGCATCCTTTTAATTTGTTTCTTTTTTGTTAAAAATGAAAGAGCCTTAGGTAATGTATTGCCGAATGACATATTTTCTGCATCTGAAGTAATCGAATTACAAATGAGCTCATTACAAACTAATTCAATTTTAAACAATTCAGGAATATATCAATGTTGGCTGTTTGCGCATCCAGAAAACAAAAAATACACTGGCCCTTTTTCTAATTTTAAAAATATGATCTCTAATACATCATATAAGATATTATTAAACTCTCTAAAATTTAAAATAAATTTATTATCTAAAGATAATAATATCTCAAAATTTTCAGTAGATGTAGACGCTTATGACAATAAACGTTACAACTTAACATGGATTTTAGAAAAAGCTAAAATTGATAAAAATTGTTCAAATTGTTGGATGACAACTAGCGTTACTCAGCCAAAATACATAGGTATACTTAATTAATTAAATAAGAGGAAAAAATGAAAACAGCCAAGGATTATTTACAAGAAGCAAATGAAGTTGTTAAAAGAATAGATGTAAAAGAGGCCATAGAAAAACATAAGTTAAAATCATCAATTTTTATTGATGTAAGAGATAGTGGAGATATTAAAAAAACAGGAACGATTCTTGATGGCTTAGAAATACCAAGAGGTTTAATTGAGTTTGTTGCTGATGAATCTACTCCTCTCTATAATGAAAAATTAAAAAAAGATTCTGAAATAATTCTTGTTTGTGGAGTTGGTGGTCAAGCGGCATTGGCTGGTAAAACTCTTATAGAGATGGGTTATAAAAATGTTCTTAATGTTGGTGGTATACCAGATTGGGAAAAAAATGGTGGCCCAATGAGAAAGTAATTTTTCTGCATTTGATTTTGGTGAGATAATGTCAAAAATGACAATTGGAATTCTTATGCCAGGTGATATGGGTCACGGGTGTGGTAAATCTTTTATAGATAATAACTTTAGAGTGATATCTGCTCTCAATGGAAGAAGTACTAGAACCAAGAAACTTTCTGAAACTGCTGGAATAGAAGATGTAGGATCAATTGAAAATGTCGTGAATTATTCTGAAATAATTTTATCTATACTTCCTCCAGAATCTGCTTTTGAGCAAGCAAAGATAGTTAATGAACTAATTTTAAAAAATAAAAAATCAACTACATACGTCGATTGCAATGCTATTTCACCACAAACAGCTCAAAAAATTAATGGAGTAATTTCTTCTGTATATTGTAATTTCATTGATGCAGGAATTATAGGTTTAAACCCTATAGTTGAAAAGGGCCAAACTAGATTATACGTTTCGGGACCTAATACCGAACCCATAAAAATTCTCGATAACAAAGGCTTTCAAATAAAAGATTTAGGAAAAGAAATAGGCAAGGCCTCAGCCATGAAAATGGTCTATGCTAGTGCGACTAAAGGTACTTTTGCTCTTCATGCAGCAGTATTAACAACCGCCCATAAACTTGGTCTGGTTTCTGAATATTTTACAGAATTAGAATACAGTAAACCTGATGTGTTATCAGCTATGGAAAGAATGGTTCCAAGGATACCTCTTGATGCAGCTAGATGGGAAGGAGAAATGTACGAAATTGCTAAGACTTTTTCCGATGCTGGTGTGACGTCTAAATTTCACGAAGGTTCAGCTGAAATTATGGCATTAGCAAATAGAACACCAATTTCAAAGGAAACTAGAGAAACAGTTAATGAAGCTAGATCTCTGATAGAAGTGCTCGATATGTATGTTAATGCATTAAAAAAATAATTCTTATTTCATATTAATATCTTTTAATTTAATTAACATGTATACTAATTAATATTTCTCAAATTAAGGAATTGATTTAAAAAATGCGCGACAAAATTTTCAATTATATTAGTCCAAACTTTTTTTATGGATGGATAATTGTAGCAGTTGCAAATCTTGGTATTTTTTCTAGTGGCCCTGGACAATCCCATACTTTTAGTGTTTTTGTAGGACCAATTGGAAAAGATTTAGGACTTTCAAGTACATCAATAGCCTCTGCTTATGGTTTGGCTACCTTAATAGCAGCTTTTATGCTTCCATATATGGGTAAACTTATAGATAAATACGGTGCTAGAAAAACTCTAATTGTAGTCAGCATAATATTAGGAATATCATGTATTTTCTTTGGTGCAGCCTCAAATTTTTTAATGTTAACCGTTGGTTTTGGTTTTCTTAGATTTTTTGGTCAAGGATCATTAATGCTTGGTTGTGCAAATCTTGTTTCTCAATGGTTTGATAGAAAACGAGGCTTTGCAATGAGCATCATGGCTTTAGGGTTTGGTATTTCAATGGCTATACACCCACCACTATCTCAGTTTATGATTGATGAGTTTGGATGGAAAGTCGCATGGATTTTTTTGGGTATATCAACTTGGATAATAATGGTTCCTACGTTATTTCTTCTTGCCTGGAATACTCCAGAAAGTGTTGATCTTTTACCAGATGGAGTTAATAAACAAAATAACATAAAAAATAATAATGATACCATAGAAGGTTTAGACCTTTCTCAAGCTCTTAGAGAGAAATCTTTTTATATTTTAGCAGCCATGTGGTTTGGAATGGCTATGTTAGTAACAACTTTACATTTTTATCAGGTCACTATCTTAACTAGCCAAGGTATAACTGCAGATTTTGCTGCTGGGCTGTTTACAGTTTCAGCTATAGCAATGGTTTTATTTATGCCAATTATAGGAAAACTATTTGATAATTTTCCTACTAATTATGTTCTAGCCATTGGTCTTATAATCAATTTTATTTCACTGATGAGTATAACATTCGCTACTAATGAATATTACGCTTTTTTGTATGCTGTTTTCTTTGGCATTAACAATGCTATAAGTATGACAATGTTTGGTTATATATGGCCAAGATACTTTGGAAGAAAACATCTAGGAAGTATCCAGGGAACTGGGCAAATGATAGGAGTTATAGGAGCATCTCTAGGGCCATTACCAGTCGGATTTGCCATCGACTATATAGGTGACTCTTTGGTTACAATAAGATACCTATCCATATATCCATTAATTGTAACTTTTCTTACAATTTTCTTTTTAAAACATCCCTCATCATTAACAAAAAAATAATTCTAATTGATCTATTGGGAAACTTGATTGGTAAAATCATTCATACAACAATCTAATAACTTCAAAGCTATAACAGCGATGATATTAGCAGTTTTTTGTGTTACAATAATGAGTGTTCAAGCAAAGCTAATAGGCATAGAGTATCATGCGGCACAAATAACATTTGCTAGAGCTATAGTTGTTTTAATTTTTTTATTGCCACTAATATACAAATTAGGAGGCTTTAATTTTCTTAAAACAAATAAACCAATTCTTCATTTTTTTAGAGGGCTTGCAGGACTGACTGGTAATATAATGTTTTTTCTTGCATTCCAGAGACTTCCTGTTGCGGACGTTACAGTTATCTCTCAAGCTGTTCCCATATTTTCATCTATTTTAGCAATTATTTTTCTAAAAGAAATAATAGGCTGGCGAAGATGGCTAGCCATATTTATTGGTTTTTTAGGTGTTATCATTGCTATCAATCCAAGTGGACAAATTGCTGTAGCCTCCATTTATGCATTAGGTGGCACAATAATGTGGTCCACTACTATAATTTTTCTAAGGTTATTGGGATCAACAGAACATCCAGTTAAGACAGTGTTCTATTTTATGTTGGTAAGTTTTATTATCACATCTTTCTTTCAACCATTTTTGTGGAAACAACCAACTTTGGAAGTAATTCTTTTATTTATAGGTATAGGCCTTGCAGCTTTTTTAACTCAGTTATTAATGACATACGCGCTTCAAAAGGCACCTGCTTCTATTGTAAGTCCATTTAATTATACCGGAATTATTTGGGCAATAATTTTTGATTATTTGATATGGAATTCCCATCCTGTTTTTACAACAATATTAGGAGGAATTATTATTACAATTTCTGGAATATATATATTCAGAAGAGAGGCTAAATTTAAAAAAATTAGATAAAATTATTTTTAAATTTTAAAATTACAATTAGTTTGAAAATAACAAATCCGAATATCGGCATAACAATCATACCAATATTTAAGGGAATATATTCTCCTGCAAAACCAAGTAAAATTCCACCAATTGTTAGAGATCCAAATGAAATACTAGACCACCAAGTTAAAACTCTAGCTCTATATATATCCTCCACTTCCATTTGAATGATAGTTTGAGTACCAATACCAACAACAGTTGAAGCAAAGCCAACAATTATGAAAGCTATAGCCATTAAATACATATTTGTAGTACAACCAATAATAGAGCTCATTATTAGCCCTAAAATTAACATTGAAACTAATTTATTCTCTATTTTAATATCATTATTTTTTCTGAAACCTATCCAAATAGAAGCTAATAAGGCTCCAAATCCAGCAGTAGATGTAATTAATGACAACCCCAAACTACCTTGATCTAAAATTTCCCCTGCAATTGTAGGTTGTATTTCTAACATTCCTCTTACAAAAAAAGCACTTATAAAAACAACAAATAGTCCCTTTGCAATAATAGGTGTATTTAAAGCTACTTTTCCTCCTTCAAAAAAACGTTTAAAAAATTTTTCTTTATTATCAGAGGATTTAGTTCTTTTTCTTAATGGCATATACATTAGAACTGGAATTAGAGGAATATAAGTTAATAGTGCAATTAGAAAAGTACTTTCAAGACTTAATAAAGCTATACTTACACCTGCAAATGCTGGCCCAAGAACTCTTGATCCATTGAAAGACGCTGAATTTAAACCTACAGCACTAGATATTAAGTTTCTAGGGACAACAATAGATACAAACACTAATCTTACAGGATGATAACATGCACTTAACAATCCTTGCATGATTGACAAGGAGGCTAATGAAAATAATGTATGCAAATCAAGAAATTGTAAAAACCAAATCAAAACTGCAACAAGTAACATCAAGGTTTTCAGGATAATACTAGCTTTTCTCATATTCCAGTTTTCGGCAAAAACAGCAAATAATGGTCCAATTATTCCTGCTGGTGCCATCAATGCTAAAGCAACAAAACTTGTCCAAAAAGTAGATTGAGTAATCTCCCAAGTAAGCCAACCAACACCAATTTTTTGAATCCATAAACCAAGTAATGCAAAGGTATTACTAAAAAAATATAATAAAAAAGCTTTATTAGATAATGCATTCATTGCCGAAGAAAATCTTCAATTTCAGCATTGAACGATTTTGCATCTTCACAATAGGGTGCATGGCCAACATTTTGTAATTCTTTAACCTTAGCGTGCGGAATTAGCTTTTCTAACTCATCAGACCGTTCTTTTGAGACAACTACATCTTTAGAGGCTTTTAAAATTAAGCAATCTTGTTTAAGATTTAATAAATATTTCGAGGTATCTAACGTTTGCATAGCCATACCGCCACACACTATTGAATTTTCACTGATTTCTCCACTAATTGAAGATAGAAATTTAAAAACTTCTTCATTTTTTAGATCAGGCAACATTTTTTTCACTCTTAATTGCCCAAATTCTTTATTAGACATTTTTTTTCTTTGGTCTAACCTTAACTTATATGCTTCTCTCAAGGGAGCCCCTTTTGGCAAAGCGTAACCCTTATGAGTACATGACAAAAAAACCTTGTTTACTAAATTATTGTTTTGGGAGGCAACAATTTGTGCAAGCATTCCACCCATTGAATGCCCAACTAAATCACATTTCTTAATGTTAAGATTAACTAATAATTTTTTAACTAACTCCGCTATTTTAAACATATCTAGATCCACTGGATCTGATTTACCAAAGCCTGGAGCGTCCAATGCTAAAATTGACCTTTTATCTTTAAAGTGATTAAACTGGTATGCCCAACTCCTACTATTCCCATTAAATCCATGAAGAAACAAAATAGGCCACTCTTCGTTTATTTTATTATATCTAAAAGAAAGGTTAATATTTAAGTCTTTGTCATGAAAAATAGATATAGGTGGCAAATATTCAAAAATTTTTTGATAACTCACAGTTATACTCCAATAAATATATTTAAAGATGCATTAAAAAAAATCAGACAAATTAGATGTTCAAATATATTTTGACTCTCAAAAAATTTTATTACAATATTTTTTACAAATAATTTTGGAGGTCATAATGAAACTAATAAATGGACTTATTATTTTTATAATGAGTTGTTTTTTATCCAGCATGTCATTTTCTAAAGATTTAACTGTTGGACTAAAATCTGAGCCTAGCTCAATCGATCCACACTATCACAATCTTGGGCCAAACAATGCTTTTTCAACCCATATTTTTGATAGTCTAGTCGGAACAGACGAAAACCAACAACATTATCCTAATCTTGCAGTTTCTTGGAAACCTATAGATGACACAACTTGGGAATTTAAATTAAGAAAAAATGTAAAATGGCACGATGGAAGTGATTTTACAGCAGATGACGTTATATTCACATCACAAAGGGCCCCAAACGTACCTAAATCACCATCTGGCTTTGGTACCTATTTAAAAGGTAAAACATTTATTAAAATTGATAGTCATACAATTCACATCAAAACGGGAAAACCATACCCCTTAATGCCAAATGATATTTCTACTGTTAAGATCATCTCAAAAAAACATGGAGAAAATGCTTCCACATCTGATTACAACAGTGGAAAAGCAGCGATTGGAACAGGCCCTTATAAATTTGTTCAGTGGGTTCCTGGTGACAAAATTGTCATTGAAGCCAATGAGAATTATCATGGAGCATTAAAAAATAAACCAGCATATAAAAAAGTTTTATTTAAGCCAATTAAAACTGGTCCTGCTAGAATAGCAGCTCTTCTCGCAGGAGATGTTGATCTTATTGATAGCGTTCCACCCTTAGATGTTGCTAGATTAAAGAAAAATAATAAGTTGAAACTTATGAGTGGACCCTCTAATAGAGTTATCTACTTACATATGGATCAATTTAGAGAAGATTCTCCTCATATAAGAGCTATAGGTGGAGGGAAAATAAAAAACCCCCTTATGAATGTTAAAGTCAGAAAGGCTATTTCACTTGCTATTAACAGAGATGCAATGGTTGAAAAAGTAATGGAAGGTATTGCGGTAAAAGCTGGTCAATTATTACCTGCTGGTTTTCATGGTGTTTCACCAAAGATGAAGCCTGATCCATATGATCCCAGTACTGCCAAAAAACTATTGAAAGAGGCAGGGTATGGTGATGGTTTTGAAATGACAATTCATGGCCCAAATGATCGATACATTAATGATGCCAAAATAGCTGAAGCTTTAGCTCAAATGCTCTCAAGAATAGGTATTAAAGCAAAGGTTGAAACAATGCCAAAGGCTGTCTATTTCCAAAGAGCATCTTCAGGTGGCCCTAACAAAAGCCCTGAATTTAGTTTTATGGTTTTAGGTTGGGGAGCTGGTTCTGGAGAAGCTTCTTCTCCTCTTAGAGCTTTACTTCATAGTTATGACAAATCTATAGGTATGGGAAGAGCTAATAGAGGCAGACATTCAGACCCTGCTGTTGATAAGATTATTCAAAAAGCTTTGTCAACTGTAGACGCTGACGCTAGAGGAAAATTATTAGCTGAAGCAACTGAAATAGCTGTTGGTCAAAATTACGGTGTTATTCCTGTTCACTATCAGATGAATACATGGGCAACAACATCTAATTTAAGTTATCAACCCAGAACAGATGAATATACAATTGTCATGGGGTTAAGTGACAATTAATAATCATAAATCTATTTTGACCCGGAGCCTAATGGCTTTGGGTTAAGATTTTGTTTACTGAAATAATATGACAGCTTTTTTACTTAAAAGATCAACTCAGAGCCTGCTGGTTTTATTCATTATGTCTTTGCTAGTTTTCAGTGGTGTGAACTTAGTAGGTGATCCAGTTGAAATGTTAATAAATCCTGAGGCCGATCAGGAAGATGTAGAAAGAGTTATTCGAGAGTTAGGCTTAGATAGACCAATAACAGAACAATATTGGTTTTTCTTGGTAAATGCCTTTAAAGGAGATTTGGGAACTTCTTTTGTATTTGGAGAACCTGCCCTTAAACTTATTATTGAACGAATGCCCGCAACATTAGAGTTAGCGTTTTTTTCTTTATTTATATCAATTATTTTTGCATTGCCTCTTGGAATATATGCTGGATTAAAACCAGAAAGCAAAATAAGTAAGCTAATAATGGCTGGGTCTATATTAGGTTTTTCAATGCCCACTTTCTGGGTAGGAATAATCTTTATTATGATTTTTGCAGTTCATCTTGGATGGCTTCCATCTACAGGAAGAGGTGAAATTGGTACTTTTATGGGTAT
>Ga0129342_1000467_pt1 | contig 17236 bp, 18 predicted proteins | sample CPBDNA_5_FD_94426 | JGI IMG/M metagenome (GOLD analysis project Ga0129342, IMG submission 94426) | Freshwater to marine salinity gradient microbial communities from Chesapeake Bay, USA - CPBay_Sum_15_0.2_DNA | ecosystem: Environmental > Aquatic > Marine > Coastal | place: USA: Chesapeake Bay...
GCGGCCGGCTCGTTGACGGAACTGGTCGAGTAGTCACCGAGCTGCCCACGCTTGGCGGCAGCGACCATCGGATCGTGCGACCAGCCACCGGTCACCATGGCCTCGGTGCGCGAGCCCATGATCGCCTCGATGAAGTCGATGAGGTCACCGGACATCGCGGTGAGGTCCTCGACCGCCGCACGCCAGGCGAGTGCCGGCGACAGCCCCTCGGTGACCCCGTCGAGGGTGAGTCCCTCATGGCTGACCTCGGCGATGCGGAAGGGGACGCTCGCGCGGTCCTGTCGCAGGGCTTGCTCAGAGACCTCACGCCGCGTCTCGCGATCGGTGATCCCCAGCAGGGCAGCCATGCGCTCCAGCGACAGCCCGGTGAGCAGGCCACCGACGATGCACAGGTAGCCCGGGACGATCCCCCAGCCCACCCCGACGTCGCGTTCGCCGAGCCGCTCGACGGTGTCGCGGTCCATTGGCGGGAACATTCGCAGCAGGGCCTCGGCCGTGCCCATGGAATCGGTGAGGACGCCCAGTCGCATCGCGCCCATGGCGAACGACGCGGCCTCATGGTCGAGTCCCGCCACGGTGAGGGCCGCACCCCGCAGCCGTTCGGGTGCTTCTGCGCCGACGGTGCCCGCGGGCTCGCCGGCCCAGATGATGCGCTCCGGAAGCAGATCCCCGACGAGCGCGGTTGCCGGAACCCAGGGCGCGTCGGCGAGCACGTCGTACAGGCCGTAGCGGGACACAAGCGATCGCTCGACGACTTGGTCACCGCCCATCGCGTGGACGATCCAATCGGCAACGCCAAGGTGTCGGGCGGCCCGTGAGCGGGTGTCGGGGAAGGCGTCGTAGAGGTAGAGCACCTTGGCCAGTGATGGCTTGGAGTTCAGGCGGATCCCGCAGGCGCGACGGAACTCCTGCCGCGTGACGCGCGCGCGAATGGGCTCAGCCAGGCCCCGGGGGTCGTACCACGCAAGGGTCGGTGCACAGGGTCGGCCGTGCTCATCGAGGAGAGCACCCGCCTCGGCGATGCCCGTGACACCGACCCCGCGCACGCGCGCCCCGCTCGGCACTCGCTCGTCGTCGAGGCATTGATCCGCGACCCGCATGGCGGTCGCGGCCAACAGATCGGCGTCGGAATCGGCGCAGGCTCCGTCGTGCCGCCACGGCGTGACCGCGTCTGCCTCACCGAGGACGGCGCCATCGACACCCACCGCCACGGCCTTGATCCGGGTCGTCCCAACGTCGATGCCGACGAGCACCTCGGTCATCGTCAGCGCGCAGCCTCGGGGGCGTCGGGTGCTGGCGGTCGGCACGCGACGGCGATGAGGGCGCCGTCGGCAGTCCAGTCGCCCGCCGCGTACGGCATGAGGAGCACGTCGCCCCTGGCGACCGGGTGAAGTCCGTCGCCGGCCGTGATTGACCCGGCGCCATCCAGGACGACAATGACCGCGAAGCCCGCGTCGACGGGTACGGATCCCGCGCTCGTATCGATGTGCTGTGCGCGGAAGTAGCTGTCGGCCTCGCTGGGGAGCGCGGATGTCAGACCGGCGCGATCGATCTCCTCCCTGCGTACGACGAGCCGATCGAGGTCCGCATCGGTGACCGCGGACGTGTCAACGGCCTGTAGCGCGACGTCGAAACCCAGATCCAGGTGCCCGTCGCGATCACCGTCGACAGCGAAGTCCTGCCATTCGAGCAGGATCGACAGGTCGGTGGGCTCCTGGAGCTCCAGCACGAACACGCCCTCCTGGACGGTGTGGGGGAGGCCGGCGGGGACCAGCATGGCGTCACCGGGTCTGACTTCGCGGGTGCGCAGCGAGGCGAGCAGCCCGGCGCTGTCGTGAGCGGTGACCATCGCTGCCACCTCCGACAGCGGCATGGCCTCGGCGAAGCCAACTCCGACACGGGCGCCGGGCGGGGCGTCGACGACGTACCACGCCTCGGTCTTGCCGTGGGCCAAGCCGAGGTGACGTCGGGCGAACTCGCGATTGGGGTGAAGGTGTACCGGAAGGCGCTGGCCGAGATCGAGGAACTTCACGAGGACCTCGACGTCGCTCCCGTAGCGCGCGACGTGCGCGGGACCGAGCCACGCTTGGGGGTCGGCGATCACCGCGTCGCGGAGATAGCCGTCACCGGGCAGCGCGCTCAGGCCCTGTGTCTGTTGGCCGAATCGCGTGGTGGTGGAGCCGATCCACTCCTCCGGTCGCTGAGGGCCGCCGGGGCCACCGCGCAACCGGCCGATGCGGTCGCCACCGCGATAGAAGTGGTCGAATTGGTTGACCGGCAGCAGTACCGGGAAGGGAGTCTTCGTCACGCCCCCATAGTGGCACCAGTCGGCCGATAGGGTGCAGGGGTCGCGGGGGATCGCATGACAGAAGGGAGACACCGTGTCGGATTCGGCGTATCGGCTCCGCAGGCTCTTCAATCCCGACTCTGGGCGCTGCCTCGACATCGCCGTCGACCACGGATTCTTCGGTCAGGGGGCCTTCCTCACCGGCATCGAGGATCTCCCGACCGCGGTGACGACACTCGTCGCCGCCGACCCCGATGCCATCCAGCTCACTCCGGGCCAGGCGCGCCTGCTGCAGTCGCAGGGCGGACGCCGACGACCCGCCCTGGTGATGCGCACCGACGTGGCCAATGTCTACGGCAGCGTCCTGCCGGACCACATGTTCAGTGCCATTGCGCCCGATCCCGTGCTCACCGCCGTCCGACTCGATGCCGCGTGCGTCGTCGTGAATCTGCTCGACCTGCCGGGCCGCCCTGAGGTGCGTGAGGCCTGCATTCGCAACGTCATGGAGTTGAGGCAGCAGTGCGATCACTACGGCATGCCCCTCATGGTCGAGCCGCTCGTGATGAAGGAGACCGACGCCGGTCCCTACACCGTCAACGGCGACGTCGATCTCATCGTTCCCATTGTCCGGCAGGCGGTCGAGCTCGGTGCCGACGTCATCAAGGCGGACCCCACGGACGACACATCGCTGTACGGCGAGGTCGTGCGCACGGCCTCGGGCATCCCGGTCTTGATCCGGGGTGGCGGGCGCGTCTCCGATGAGGAGGTCTTCACTCGCACGGCGGCGCTGCTCGCGGAAGGGGCCGCGGGGCTCGTCTATGGCCGCAACATCATCCAGCACGACAGGCCTGCTGCGATGACACGTGCGCTCATGGCGATGCTCCACGAGGGTGCGGACCCGCAGCGCGCGATGGAGATCGTCCGCGCATCATGACGACCGCGACCGACGTCCGCATCGGGGTCATCGGCGGTGGCCTCATGGGCCGCGAACTTGTCGGGGTATGCGGCCGGTGGCCACTCCTGGTGGATCATCCGGTGCGGCCTCGGGTCACAGCCGTGGCCGATCCAGCGCCTGCGGCCCGTGAATGGTTTCGCAACTCGGCGGGTGTCGAGCGGTTGACGGCCGACTGGCATGAGCTGGTTGACTCCGATGACATCGACGTCCTCTACATCGCCGTTCCACATCAACTCCATGAGGACATCTACGCCGCCGCCGCTGAGGCCGGACGGGACTTCCTCGGGGAGAAGCCCTTCGGCATTGACATGGCCGCTGCCGAGCGGGTCGTCGCCGCGATCGACCGTTCGTCGGCGTTCGTGCGGGTGTCCAGCGAGTTTCCCTTCTACCCGGGTGCGCTCCGTGCCTATGACTACGCGGCCTCCGGTGCGCTCGGGGATGTGCTCGATGTGCGAAGCGGCTTCTGGCACTCCTCCGATATCAATCGCGCCAAGCCCATCAACTGGAAGCGACGCGTGGAGACCTGCGGCGAGATCGGGGTCATGGGGGATCTCGGCCTCCATGTCGCGCATGTGCCGCTGCGCCTGGGCTGGCAACCTCGACTGGTCTACGCGCGCCTGGATGACGTCGTCGCCGAGCGGCCCGGGCCGGACGGAACGCCGGTCGCCTGCGACACGTGGGACAACGCGCTGCTGACCTGCACCGCGCATCCACCGGCCGGGCGAGACTTCACCATGCTGTGGGAGACGCGGCGTATCGCACCCGGGCACGCCAACACATGGTTCTTCGACGCGGTCGGCATGGACGGAGGAGTGCGCTTCTCCACCCGTGAGCCCACCATCCTGCGACGTTTCGCCATGAGGGATGGCGAGCAGGTCTGGGAGGAGGTGCAGCCGGGCAACGTCTCAGCGTGGCCGGTCCTCTCGGGTGCGATCTTCGAATTCGGTTTCGCGGATGCGCTGCTGCAGATGTGGGCTTCCTACCTCGCCGAGCGCGCGGGGGCCCTGGGAGATCGCTTCGGCACGGCGACGCCGCACGAGGCGCTCTCCGCTCACCGGGTCTTCGATGCCGCTCTACGCTCGCAGCGCAGCGAATCGCCCCAGGTGCCCTGATTCGAGTGCTTGGATGGAGCCATGTCCAAGAGCCAGGGGGAGAAGCCCGGCGCGGGTGAGCGCAAGATGAAGCGGCTACCGCGAGAGTTCTACGAGCAGACGCTGTACGCCCTGCAGGGCGAGCTCGTGACCATGCAGGAATGGGTGAAGTCCACGGGTGCACGCATCGTCGTCGTCTTCGAGGGGCGCGACGCGGCCGGCAAGGGCTCGACCATCAAGCGTGTGACGGAGTACCTGAATCCGCGGACCGCCCGGATCGTTGCGCTTCCCACTCCGACGGAGAGACAGCGCACACAGTGGTACTTCCAGCGCTACGTCGAGCAACTGCCCGCGGCAGGAGAGATCGTGCTCTTCGATCGCTCCTGGTACAACCGCGCGGGTGTGGAGCGCGTCATGGGCTTCTGCACGCCGGACGAGTATCAGCGCTTCCTGCGCCAGGCGCCGATCTTCGAGCGCATGCTCATCGACGACGGAATCCTGCTGCGCAAGTACTGGTTCAGCGTGAGCAATCACGAGCAGGAGAAGCGCTTTGCCTCGCGCCTCAATGACCCGATGCGCCAGTGGAAGCTCTCGCCCATGGACCTCGAATCCATCACCCGATGGGAGGACTACTCGCGCGCCAAGGACGAGATGATGGTGCACACGGACACGTCCGAGTCCCCGTGGTTCGACGTCGAGGCCGATGACAAGCGGCGCGCGCGCATCAACATGATCCATCACCTGCTCTCCACCGTCCCCTACGAGCCGGTGACGCGCCCTCCTCTGACGCTGCCCACGCGTCCCGACGGTCACGGCTACCGCCGCCCGCCGCGTGATCTGACGCGCTACGTGCCGGACTTTGCCGGGGAGCTGCTTGCGAGCGAGTCAGGCTCCTGATCGCTTGAGCCGCCGAGTCGGCGACTGAGTTCGGCGTTGCCGATCGCGCCGATGAGGATGACGTAGGCCGAGATGTAGAGCACGAGGCTCAAGATGACGGTGCTTGCCAAGGTCCCGTAAATCGCCTGGTAACTCGTCGCGAAGCGCAGGTAGATTCCGAATCCGATGACGACGGCAAGGGTGCCCACGGCGCCGAAGGCAGCACCCGGCCAATTCAAGCGCGGTGATTCCCTGAGCGCCGAGGTCCGGAAGAACGCCACCAGCATGCCGGTGGCGAGGACGAGACCGATCGCGATGCCCAGCGTGAAGGCCAGTGCTCGCCAGGGCTCCGCCTGGGTCGATGCCCACGCCGCACCGGCCCCGGCGGCGATGAGCATGACGCCGAGGATGAGGATCGAACTGAGGCTGCCGATGTAGGCGACGACGCGAGCGCTGACATAGTGCTGCGGGTCGAGCCCGTACGCGATACGCACGGCTCGCTGGAAGGCGTAGATGCCGCTCGAGACCGCCCACAGGACCGTGATGAGAGAGATGGCCAGGCTCCAGGACACCTGAGTCCCGGAAGCCTTGGCCGCCGCCTGGATTTGGCTGGCGAGAAGGCTCCCGAAGGAGTCAGGGGCGACTGACTGGAGTGAGCGCACGGCTTCGTCGAGGACCTGGGGATCGACGATGCGGCCGAAGATGATGCTGATCGCGATCAGCGCCGGCGTGATGGCGATGGCAGCCCAGAACGCGACGGCTGCTGCGGAGAGGCTGATCCGCTCGACTGACTGGGCCTTGAGCACAGCCAGGGCGAAGCTCATGGCCCCCTTCATGTCACACGATGGCGAAGACGACGGAGAGCAGCAGGCTCACGATGCCGAGATACACCAGCACCACACCGATGGCGGCGATGCGCAACGGGGCGCGCTCGTCACTCACGGCGATGGCGAAGGCGTGCGTGTAGACCTTGCGGAACGGCGTTGCCTCACGCGAGGGATTGCCCTTCGGGTCACGCTGGAACCAGTAGGCCTTTTCGCTGGACATGCCGTAGAGGGCAAAGGCGATCCCGAACAGGATGAGGAAGGCACCGAGCAGCAGGAAGACGATGACCGTGACAGACACGGGAGAACCCTAGCGATGGGCCCGCCGTTGCGTGAGACGGCCCGTCGTCTCCTCACGGGGCAGTAGGTTGAGCCGGTGGCGAGCTCGCGATTCGGCAGCCCCGTAGAGGTTCCCGTCGGCGATCGGCCCGTGCGTGTCTCCAGCCCGGACAAGCCCATGTGGCGCGACGGCGACTCCCTCATCACCAAGCTCGATCTCGCGACGTACTACGCGGACGTGTCGGGAGCGCTACTGAAGGCGGTAGGAGGAAGGCCGACCACGCTCCAGCGTTGGCCCGATGGGGTGCTCATCGATGGCGAATTCGGCGAGAGTTTCTACAACAAGCACCTACCCAAGGGGACTCCCGACTACGTCGGCTCGGTGTCGATCACCTTCCCGTCCGGGCGTACCGGAGTGCAGGTCTGCCCAGACAACGTGGAGACGCTCGTCTGGGCCGCCAATCTCGGATGCGTGACCTTCCACCCGTGGCCGGTGCGCCGCAGTGACGTCGATCGACCCGATGAGTTGAGATTCGACCTCGATCCGCACGAAGGTCGTGCCTTCAGCGATGCCGTGGTCGTCGCGGAGGCGCTTCGGGATCTGCTCGTTGATGTGGGGGCCGTGCCCTACGTCAAGACGAGCGGCGGACGCGGAGTCCACGTCTTCGTCGCCATCGAGCCCCGATGGGAGTTCCTCGATGTGCGTCACGCCGCGATCGCTGTGGGTCGGGCACTCGAGCGGCGCCATCCCGAGCTCGTGACCACCGCCTGGTGGAAGGAAGAGCGAGGCGAGCGCGTCTTCGTCGACTACAACCAGATGGCGCGCGATCGCACCATGGCGTCGGCATGGTCGGTGCGCGCGCGCCCGGGCGCACCTGTCTCGATGCCGCTGACGTGGGATGCACTTCCCCAGATCGATCCCGCTTCGTTCACGCTGCGCACTGCGCCGGCGCACTTGGAGCAGTCGGGCAATGCCTGGGCGACCCTGGGCGACGAGCCCTTTGACATCGCGCCCCTGTTGGAGATGTGGCGGGTCGACGTCGAGGAGCGCGGACTCGGCGAGATGCCCTTCCCGCCTGACTACCCCAAGATGCCGGGGGAGCCGCCGAGAGTGCAGCCAAGTCGAGCGCGCAGGGACTAGGGCCTACGCCGGGTCGATTTGCATGACGACGGCCTTGGGCTCGGTCATGAACTCCCGACTGAAGTTGCCGCCCTCGCGACCGACGCCTGAGTCGCCGACGCCACCGAAGGGCAGACGAAGGTCACGGATGAAGAAGCAGTTGATCCACACCGTGCCGGCATTGAGTTTCGCCGCCATGCGGTGAGCCCGGGAGAGGTTTTCGGTGAAGACCATGGCGTTGAGGCCGTAGCGCGTGTCATTGGCGAGGGCGAGTGCCTCCTCCTCGGTGTCGAACGGCGTCGCCACCGTCACCGGGCCGAAGATCTCTTCCTTGACCACGCGCGCGTCGCTCGGCGCGTCGGTGATGATCGTCGGCTTGACGCTCCACCCGTCGCCGACACCGCCGGTGAGGATGCGTCCGCCGCCGAGCGCCTCGGTGCCGAGATAGCCCTCGACCTTGCTGAAGTGCTCGTGGCTCGCGAGGGCTGCAGAGAACTGCGTCGCTGGATCCTTTGGATCGCCCATGATCAGCGCCTCGGCCGCGGCCTTGTAGCGGACGAGGAAGTCCTCGTAGATGCCGCGCTGCACGTAGAGGCGGCTGCCCGCAAGGCACACCTGTCCGGCGTTGCGGAAGATCGCCTCGACCGCCCAGTGCACGGCGTTGTCGAGGTCGGCGTCGTCGAAGATGATGTTGGCACCCTTGCCGCCGAGCTCGAGGCTCACCGGAGTGAGATTGCGCGCGGCGACGGCGCTGATGACCTTGCCGGTGCCGGATTCGCCCGTGAAGGTGATGCGATCGACCTCGGGGCTCTCCGTCAGGGCAGACCCGGCGGAATCGGGGCCGTAGCCGTGGACGATGTTGAGCACCCCAGGGGGGAACCCAGCCTCGATGGCGAGTCGTCCGACGATGGTCGCTGACACGGGCGTGTCCTCCGCTGGCTTCCACACGACGGTGTTGCCCCACGCGAGTGCGGGCATGACCTTCCAGGTGCCGAGCATGAGAGGGAAGTTCCACGGTGAGATCGCGGCGACGACGCCCACGGGCTCCCAGCGGGTGTAGGCGTGGTGTCCGGTGTCCATAGGCAAGGTCTCGGCCGCCGACATGCGCGCGTGATCGGCGAAGAAACGCACGTTGAGGATGGACCGAGCGACGTCGTGTCGCGACTGGGTGATCGGCTTGCCCATGTCCCGGGTGTCTGCCATCGCGAGCTCATCTGTGTGCTCTTCCATGAGATCCGCCAGGCGGTGCATGAGCTGCTGGCGCTTCTCGTAGCCCATGCGCGGCCAGGGGCCGTGATCGAAGGCATCGCGCGCCGCCGCAATCGCGCGATCGGCGTCGGCCTTGCCGCCGCACGCGATCGTCGCCCACGGCTCACGGGTGTAGGGGTCGATGTCCGGCATCGTCGCGCCGTCGAGGGAGGGGACTTCCTCGCCGCCGATGATGTGCCCGTAGAACTCCATGGATGACCTCCCGTGCATGGTGGGGGGAATCGTCCCACGCACGGGAGATCATCAACCAATGCCCTGTCCCGAGGGCAAGAACGCGCGCGATTTAGGCAGAGGGGAGAGCAGCCTCGAGGGCATCCCTCGCGGAGTCGACCGCGGTCCGGAAGGCCGCGCCCGCGTCCTTCACGGTCGTCTTCTGGGCCTCGCGTGCAGGTTCGATGGCCGTCCGGTAGGCCTCCCATGCCGCGCGACGCTCATCGCGTGATGTCGCGGACGCGAGCGCCTCCTTGAGGGTTGCCTGCGCCTCAGCAGTGGCGGTCTTGAAGGTTCCGTGGGCAGCGGCGACCGAGGCCCGAAGGGTCTCCGTCGCATCCGCCATGGCGACGCGGTAGTCCGTGACGGCGCCGAGTTGATCGGCCGGCAGGGTCGCAGCGTCGAACGCCAGGACCGCCGCCGCCACGGCATCGACGAATGCTGCGCGAGCGGCCTCGCGCGCTGCCCGATCATCTCCGGCAGCGTCGATGGCGTCGCGCATGGTCGCCTTCGCCGAGTCGAGTGCGCTGCGCAGGGCCGTCTTCGCCTCATCGGTCACAGTCCGGTCGACGCGTCGCTCGAGCCAGCGATCCTTGATCAGGTCCTTGCCCTGCTTGACGCCCTGGCCGATGCCCTGGCCGATACCCACACCCGGCCCCTTGCCGGGATGCTGACCCGGGCGCGCCTGAGCGGCCGTGGCGCTGGCAGCGACGGCTCCGGTGCCGATGAGTAGGACCGCCGCGGTCGCGGCAATCGTGCGCTTGGTGCCCATGGTGGCTCCTCCCCGGATGCGCAGGTCGCATCGCTGGACCCAGACTCACACGCCGTGGGGCCCGGATGCCCGTCTGCGAGGGCCTTCCCAGGACTTCCTCACACGATCCTGACAATCCCGAGGGAAACTTCAGGTGCCAGGCCGCAGGATCGCATCGATGTCCACCAGATCAGGTGACGGCATCTGGGCGTAGGTGCACGATGACGGAGCACGATCCGGCCGCCAGCGAAGCCACGACGCGACGTGTCGAAGGCGATCACCCTCGAACTGGTCGTAGGTGACCTCGGCGACCCTGTCCGGACGCAGCGCGTGCCAGGCCTGCTCACGTCCGCGACTCCAACGATTGATGCCGCCCGGGCGCCGTACCGGCCCGACAGGGGCGGATTGGCCGACCTCCCGGGTATCTCCGTCATCTCGCCACGGGTGTTCGGCGCTGTCCAGCAGCATGAGCGGGCGCAGGTCCTCCGTAAGCTCGCGCCGGCGGGCCCCGGAGAGTCCGGATGCGGCTCCGACGTGATGGAGCCTGCCGTGCTCGTCGTACAGGCCGAGCAGGAGCGATGCGATCTGCTCCGGATCCTTGGCGTGGGCGCGCCAGCCGGCGACGACGACGTCCAGGGTTCGACGGTGCTTGATCTTGCGCATGGCGCGCTTGCCCGGCTGGTACGTCGAGTCGACCGGCTTGGCGATGAGCCCGTCGAGACCCCCGCCCTCGAATTCGTGGAACCACCGCACAGCCTCGATGTGGTCCCGTGTCATCGGCGTGATGCCCACCCGCGGATCGTCGATCCCCAGTCCCACGAGAGCCCCACGCCTCGCGAGGTAGGTCTCGTCGAGAAGCGCTTGCGTGCCGAGCGCCAGGATGTCGAAGGCGACGAAGGTCGTCGGGTGCTGGGCTGCGAGCGCTTGGATGGAACGCGACTCGCTGCGAGGTCGCAGCCGGGACCCGAGTGCGGTGAAGTCGAGGACGCCGTCATGGACGACGACGAGCTCGCCGTCGAGCACAACCCGATCGGGCAGGCAGTCGCGCAGCGCAGCGACGGCCTCGGGGAATGCGTAGGCCAGATCGTCACCACCGCGTCCTTGGATGCACACGCGCTCACCCGCGCGGAAGACAAGGGCGCGGAATCCATCCCATTTGGGTTCGAAGGCCAGATGGGGGTCCTCCGGCACTTCGCTCGCTGACGGAGCCGCGAGCATGGGAGGAACGGGTGGATTGATAGGCAGGTCCCAGTCGCTCGCCATGCGGCGATGGTGGCATGTCCGCGCGCCGCGTAGCATCCGACAGGTGCCTGGACACCTCGTGGACCGCGATCCGCAGGTGCCCTCGGAGCGACTCCTCTCCGATCTGGTGCCACCCCCTCACTTCGCGGAGGTGCGGTTCTCGACCTACCGGCCAGATCCGGCTCAGCCGACCCAGGCTGCCGCGGTGGCCGCCCTGGAGGCCTTCGCCGCCCGTCTCGGAGAGCGTCCAACCCGACGCTGGCGCCGGGCTGCCGCCCCCGAACAGCGGGCCGGGGTCTACCTCGACGGCGGGTTCGGCGTCGGCAAGACCCATCTCCTGGCCGCCCTGTGGCATGTTGCCCCCGAGCCGCGGGCCTACGGCACCTTCGTGGAGTACACCAACCTCGTCGGGGCGCTCGGTTTCGCGGAGGCCGTGGATCGGCTGTCGGCGTACCGCCTGGTGTGCATCGACGAGTTCGAGCTCGACGATCCAGGTGACACCGTCCTCATGTCAACGCTCCTCGGACGCCTCGTCGAGGCCGGAGTGCGACTGGCTGCCACGTCCAACACCCTTCCGGAGCGACTGGGAGAAGAGAGGTTCGCCGCGGAGGATTTCCTGCGCGAGATCCAGGGGCTGTCGGCGCACTTCGACGTCCTGCGCATCGAGGGGGAGGACTACCGCCACCGAGGCGCACCGGTAGCGCCGGAGCCCTTGTCGACCGACGAGGTACGGCGCCTGTCCGAGGAGGCCGAGGGTTCCGTCATCGATGACTGGCGAGACCTGCAACGACACCTGGGGCGCGTCCACCCGTCGCGATACGCGGCACTCCTCGATGGTGTCGACTCTGCCTACTTCACCGACGTACGCACCCTGACCGACCAGGTCGAGGCCCTGCGCACGGTGGTGCTCGTTGACCGGCTCTACGACCGCGACATCCCTGTCCGGGCGTCGGGAGTGCCACTCGACCGGATCTTCTCCGAGGAGATGCTGCGCGGCGGCTACCGCAAGAAGTACCGCCGCGCGCTCTCCCGCATCGTGGCCCTCGCCAGGTTGGGCGACACGCCCTGAGATCTCCTCATCCGAGCGAGGCACGTGCCATAGTCGCGGCATGGAAATGACCGGCTTCTTCAGCATCTTGGGCGTGGGCATCGTCATCGGCGTCATCGCTCGCCTCCTCGTCCCCAGCATGCAGCCGATCGGGTGTCTCATGACGATCATCTGCGGCATCGTCGGTGCCGCGATCGGCACCTGGATCGGGGTGCAGTTCTTCGGCCAGGTGTGGGGCTTCAGCTGGCTGACGCTCATCATCCAGATCCTCGTGGCCACGATTCTCGTGGCGATCGTGGCAGCGCTGTTCCGCAAGAGTTCCGCCTAGTCATGGGCTCCTGGTCAGACAGCCGCGCACTCACGCGACAGTCCTGGGCTGTCCTCAAGGACAACCGCTACCTGCTCGCGTACCCCGTGGTGGGTATCGCCCTGGCCGTGATCCCGTTCGTCGTGGTCGTGCCCGGGGTCCTCTTCATCGCGAGCAACCAGAACTGGATCGGCTGGGCGCTCGTCGCCGTCGGCGTGTACCTCCTTGCCCTGGTCAACTCGATCGTGCAGGCGGGCCTCACGGTGAGCGCGGCAGCTGAGCTCGAGGGCGGTGAGTCCTCCCTCGGCCACGGCCTCGGCACGGCCATGGGGCGTCTGGGGCGTCTTGCTCGCTGGGCCTTCGTGAGTGCAGTCGTCGGTGCCCTGATCTCGGCGCTGCGCGGCAACAACAGTGGCGGCGTCGTGTCGGTGATCTTCCGCAACGTCCTCGCGGCAGCGGCCGACGTCATGTGGCAACTCATCACCTTCTTCGTGATGCCCGCGATGATGCTGGATGACCTCGGCATGATCGACGCCATCAAGAAGTCGGCATCGACCTTCAAGCAGCGATGGGGTACGCAGCTCTCCGGCGGCGTACGCATCGGGGGACTCATCGGTCTCATCGCCGTCCTGCCGGCGATCCTGGCCCTTGTCGGCGGAGTCGTGCTGTCCGCCATCGGCGCCTGGGCCATCGGTGTGCCGCTTGCCGTCATTGGACTTGTCGTGCTTGTCATTGCCGGACTCGTGCTCACCGCCATCCGCGGCGTGTTCTCCGTAGTGCTGTACCGCTACGCGACCCAGGGCGTCATCGAGGGGGGCTTCACGGAGCAGCAACTCGCCGGTGCGGTCAAGGTCAAGGCCTGACGGAAACCCGGAGTCGGGTGCGGCGTGATGCTGGCACGTGACATCCAGCGGAGGAGCGCAGCACAATGGGGCCCATGGCGGCGGTTGAGGGCGCGGTTCTTCGCGAATTTCCAGTAAGGCAGCTGGTCACTACCCGCTGGGCAGACAACGACATGTACGGGCATGTCAACAATGCGGTGTACTACGCCTACTTCGATGCCGCCATCAACTCTTGGATTTCCGAGCACCTCGCGGTTCCCTTCGAGCAGATGGAAGCCGTGGGCGTCGTAGCCGAATCAGGGTGCAGGTTCCTTCGCCCAGTGTCATTCCCCGGTCCCATCACGATCGGTTTCCGGATCGAACGGCTGGGCCGGTCGAGCGTCACCTATGCACTCGGGGTCTTCGAGGGCGGCGACCCCTCAGCCGACGCCCCCGCCTCCGCCCTGGCTCACTGGGTGCACGTGTATGTCGACAGGGCGACGGGCCTTGCATGCGCCATCCCCGAGCCCCTTAAAGCGGCGATGGCATCGATCGCGAAGGTCAGCGAATGAGGATTCGCGGGGCGGTGCTCGAACGCGTCGGCGCTGAGCCTCCCTACGCAATCAGCAGGCCCCTGGTCATCCGCGAACTAGATCTCGATGAGCCCGGACCTGGTGAGGTGAGGGTTCGCCTGGAGGCAGCCGGTGTCTGCCACTCGGACCTCTCGGTCGTCGATGGGGGCCGGCCAAGACCGGTGCCGATGCTGCTCGGACACGAAGGGGCAGGCGTCGTCGATGCGTGCGGCGACGGCGCCACCGTCGCGGTGGGACAGCGCGTCGCCATCACATTCCTTCCGCGATGCGGGGACTGCGACGGGTGCGCGACGGATGGAGTCCGCCCGTGCATTCCCGGCAGCACGGCCAACTCGGCTGGTGAGCTCGTCTCCGGAGGATCGAGGCTCCGTGGGCGCGATGGCCGGATACACCACCATCTGGGTGCCTCGGTGTTTGCCGACTACACGGTGGTCGACGAGCGCTCGGTGGTGCCGGTGGGATCCGACGTCCCCCCGGCGGTGGCCGCGCTCCTGGGCTGCGCGGTCCTGACGGGAGGCGGAGCTGTCGTCAACGTCGCACCCCCACGGCCCGGAACCACAGTCGCCGTCGTGGGCCTTGGTGGGGTCGGACTCGCAGCAGTGCTCGTGGCCTCAGGCCACGCGGATGTGCGTGTGGTGGGGGTTGATCCCATCGCGAGCAAGCGCGCGGCCGCGCTGAACTGTGGGGCAGATGCCGCGTTGTCGCCGGACGAGATCGATGGCCTCGGCGCAGATCTGGTGATCGAGGCAGCGGGGGCAGTGCCTGCCTTTGAGACCGCGATCTCGCTCACGAAGCCGGGGGGCACGACCGTGAGCGTCGGGCTCCCACCCGCGGGCGCCATCGCTGGCATCTCGCCGCTCGCGCTCGTCGCAGAGGGACGTCGCATTGTGGGCAGCTATCTCGGCTCCGCCGTGCCCGCCCGCGATATCCCGCTGTTCGAACGCATGTGGCGCGAAGGTCGCCTGCCCGTCGAGCGACTGGTCTCCGACGAGCTCCCCCTCGATGAGATCAACGTCGCCATGGACCGCTTGCGCGAAGGGGCGGCGCTGCGCCAGGTCGTCGTGCCCTCCTAGCTCCCGCGATCCCGGGGAGCGATGTGATTCCTGTGACGTGAGTCCATTGGTGTGGCCCATGTGCTTCTCAACATGACCAAAACACTCCCTGAAGACCTAAGCATGCGCTTAGGTGACGCGCAGGGGTCACCTGGCGAGGAGTGAAGGTGGAACTGACGAAAGCGCAGCGACGGCTCTTCGATGCCGCGATCGAGGTGTTCGCGGAGCACGGTTATGGCGGCACCCGGACTCGTGACATTGCGGCGAAGGCAGACCGCAGTCCGGCTGCCGTCTACGTGCACCATTCCTCGAAGGAAGAACTCCTCTTCGCCATCAGTGAACGAACCCAGCGCAGCGCCCTCGCGCACCTCCAGGGTGTCTACGACGCACACAGCGATCCGGTGGGTCGCGTCCACGCGATGGTGATGGAGTTCAGCCTCTGGCACCTCGAGAACATTCAGGCGGCTCGTGTGACGCAGTACGAAATGCATGCCCTCACTCCGGAGCACCGGGCCGTGGTGATCGCACAGCGGCGTGAATTCCATCGCCTCATGCGCACTGCCCTCGAAGCGGGAATTCGAGCGGGAGCCTTCGAGGTGGCCGATTTGCATCGTACGACCCATTCCCTGCTGGCTCTCGGCATCGATCTCATCCGATGGTTCGACCCCGGCGTGGACCCGGACAAGGTGAGCATTGCTCGCCACAACGCCGACCTAGCCATTCGCATGATCAGTTCGCTAAGCCCATCCGCCGCTCATCCAGGGCGAAACTGAGAGGAGTTGTCATGGCATCACGCGAGTACACGCTCGAGGAACTGCGCAAGGACCCGGTGGGTGACGAGACGTGGGTTGAGCGACCGGATGGCACTCGCCTGCGGGTGAGAGTCGCGGGTTCTGGCCCGACGGTGTTCCTGGCTCACGGCTTCGGGCTCACGATGCTCGAGTGGAACGTCGTCGCCGAGATGCTCGTTGCCAAGGGGTATCGCGTGATCACCTTCGACCAGCGAGGTCACGGGAAATCCACAATCGGGACTGACGGTGTCGGATCCCTGCAGATGGCCGGCGACTACCTCGCCATTCTCGAGCAGCTCGACATCCACGATGCCATCCTCGTCGGGCATTCCATGGGTGGCTTCGTCGCTATTGCGGGCCTTCTCGACGTCCCAGGCCTTGCTGATCGGGTAAAGGCCGTGATCCTCTTTGCGACCTTCTCGGGGAGCATCACGAAGGGGTCGATGCAGAACAAGGCGCAGATCCCGATGATCAAGAGCGGCATCTTGAAGAGCATGCTGTCGAGCGGGCTGGTGGCGAAGGCCTTCTCGAAGTCCATCTATGGAGACAATCCCGATCCTGCCGCCCTGTCGATGTTCGTGGAGATCTTCAAGGCCCAGGATCTGAAGTCTCTCGTACCCATTCTGCAGGCATTCGGCGATGAGGATCGGGGTGACCGCCTCGATCAGATCAAGAAGCCCACCATCGTGATCTGCGGCCGCAAGGACAGTACGGCCCCGCCATGGCAATCCGAGCGGCTCTCGACCTCGATTGAGGGCGCCACCATGGTGTGGGTCGAAGGAGCGGGACACATGGTCAACTGGGAAGCACCCGACGCCCTGGTGGAAGCGATCGACTCCTTGCGCTAGCCCACCAACGGATGTTCACCCGGCTCAGGGTTTCCGTGATTCGGGCAACGACTCGGGCGGCTCCTGTGCCGGGGGCGCGCAAACCCGTGAGGGTGATGACGGGTCGTCGCGATTGAGGGGGGATGAACCAAGCAGCACGTCGGCGGCGCGGTCAAGGTCAAGGGCTAGCGCCGGTCCAACTCAGTCCAGCGGACGCGATCGCGTCGTCGACGGCTCGTGCCAGGCCCGCGACATCGCTCGCACGTAGGAGATCGTCGTTATCCAGCAGGAAGACGACGGTACCGTCAGTGCATTCGGCCACGACGCATGCCTCACGGCCATCGGTGGCCGAGGCGATCGCCTCAGATCGCTTATTGCGGTGAACCAGGTCGAAGGGGACGGGAAGGGTCGAGACGTAGTCGTCCCACTCGCGCCGACGCCGAACGGGGGAGTGGGTGATGTCGCAGAGGGAGCAGTGGCGGCGACCGAGCTTGCCAGCGAGGTAGGCAATCTCCCCGCGCAGTCCACCATCGGCGTCGTAGACGCCGACGAGACGACGGATCGCTGCCATACTGCAGTCACGTCTCAATGGGGAGTCGGAATTCGGACGAGTGGACGGAGCCTCATCATGAGTTTCCCGGAATTCTCCGTGTTGAGCCCCGGTGAACGCTCGACCGGGGCCGGATTGTGCATCGACAGCTCCCGAAAGCCCCGAAAGCTCCGGGTCCTAGCCTGATGGGTCCCTCCCGATTTCACCGAATCGATCGGCACCGGGGTATCGTGCGATAACCGAATCTCCCCTTGACGGCGAAATCCTCACTCCCTTGGCTCGCAGATAGGTTTACAGGATTCGAGGGAAACTCGACTGAGGAGGTGCCGTGGTTTCGCGTTCC
>Ga0129342_1000469_pt1 | contig 17219 bp, 18 predicted proteins | sample CPBDNA_5_FD_94426 | JGI IMG/M metagenome (GOLD analysis project Ga0129342, IMG submission 94426) | Freshwater to marine salinity gradient microbial communities from Chesapeake Bay, USA - CPBay_Sum_15_0.2_DNA | ecosystem: Environmental > Aquatic > Marine > Coastal | place: USA: Chesapeake Bay...
CAAACACTATAGGAGATTGGAGATTAAACGATTGCACCATGTATGTTACTAAAGAGCCTTGTCCAATGTGTGCTGGAGCGATAGTCAACAGTCGAATTGAATTTTTATATTTTGGCTGTTATGATGAAGATTATGGAGCTTGCGGTTCAAAGTTTGAAATTTGTGGTAATGTCAGTTTAAATACACCTGCTGTAGTTCGAGGAAATTTGCTTGCAGGTGAATCCCTTGCTTTACTTCAAGAATATTTTTTTAAAAAAAGACAGAAGAAAAAAGAATTTTAAATAATAAATGGAAAGATTGCTTTTCTGTTTTTTGGATAAGACTCAAACTTGTTATGATACCATTGATGTCCCTTAATAGCTCTTGGAACGAGATTTGCCATGGTCCAAATCATAAATGACAGTCCAGCAAGAGACCAGGTCATTATAGCAAAAGCCATCCATTCAAGAATTTCTCCGAAATAGTTTGGAAATGAGACATATCTAAACATAAAGCCTTCAGGAATTTTGTATTCACCTGATTTAGATCGTAATGACAATAAAATATTGTCAGATTTTATATTGATATATGCACCGATTATAAATAAGCACACACCTACAATAAAATTCCAATTTGACATGTATTCAGCAGAATATTCCTGAATGCTACCAAAATAAGTCCCATTAATATATCCATTCATCACATTAAACAGGAATGCAAGCACTGCAATAATTAGTGGCATTTGAGCAGGATTATTCTGTCTTAAAGGGTAAATAACACTTCTATTAAAGTAGTGAAGCGTCCACAATGATATAAAAGTAATGTTTGTTGGTGTCTTTTCTATATTTCCATTTAAAAAGAAATATAGCAAGGCAAGAGGAGAAATAATCTCCATGACTATCCATCCAAGTTTACTTGAAATCATTGGACCCCAATCGGTTTTTGAAAATTTGCCATAGGGTGCTGGAATTTTTAACAGGGTAATAAAGGTTATAAAGCCTATACCCAGCCAAATTAGAACTAATGATTCAAAATTTTGTAACATCGATAACAATTTATGAGTAATATTTAATTCTTCAAATATCAGATATATGGAGCACAAAAATATTATCATTACAGGAGCAACAGATGGAATTGGCTTAGCAGCTGCTAAATCTATTGCTAAAAAAGGCTATCATGTTAGTTTAGTTGGAAGAAATCCCGATAAAGGTAAAAAAGCTCTTGAAGCAATCATTGCACATTCTGGCAATGAAAATTTAGACTTTTTTGAATGCGATCTTAGTTTAGTTGCTAATGTCAAAGATTTAGCAGACAGAATTAAACAAAAGCACAGCAAAATTGATGTGCTGTTAAATAATGCTGGTGGAGCAAATAAAACAAAGCAGATCACATCTGAAGGACTTGAAAAAACATTCGCAACCAATCAAATGAATTATTTTGTTCTTTCTACAGAGTTATTAAATATTCTTTCAGAATCGAATGATGGAAGAATAGTGAACGTTGCTTCTAATGCGCACATTGGCGCAGAAGTTGATTATGAAAATATCAATTCTGAAAAAAGCTTTTCTGCTTGGACTTCGTATTGTGTTTCAAAGCTGATGAATATTATGTTTACGTATCAATTATCATCGATGCAAGATAGGGTTTCAGTTAATGTATTACATCCCGGTTTTGTAGATACCAATATTGCAGGTAATGAAGGAAATTTGATAAAATATATCGTAAAATTTGGAGCAAAAATGTTTGCTAGAACTGTTGATAATGGCGCAGACTCCAGTATTTATTTGTCAACTTCTAATGAGGTTAAGGGTGTGTCGGGTAAATATTTTTTTAAATGTAGAGAAATTAAATCTTCCAGAGCTTCCTACAATCAAGAGGATTGGAAAAAAGTTTGGGACTTATGTGAGGATTACAAAAAAAAGCTAATATGAAAAAAAAGATTTTAACTAGAAGCGATTATGACTTTTTTACAACAGCTGAAACCAGGTGGAGGGATGTAGATACTTTAGGACACATCAATCACACGGTTTACCTCAGTTTGCTTGAAACAAAACATAAAGATTTTATTGATCATATTTACGGGGAAACTGCTTATGATCTGGGATTAAATAGCACCGCAGCAGGGTTACTAGCTTCCATGGATGTTACCTATATTAAGCAAGTTCATCATCCTGTTAAACTTGATATTGGATGTCGTATTACTAGGGTAGGAAGCAAAAGCTATGACGTGCACCAAGGTATTTTTGTTGAGGGAGAGCATGACCCATCTTTTCAAACGATTCATACCTTTGTAATGTTTAATTTTGTGGAGCAGAAATCAATTCCAGTGCATCAAGTGGTTATAGACAATTTAAGGGAGTTAACATGATTACATTATTATCACCATCAAAAAAGTTAAATTTTAAACATCAAGATGCTGTTTCAGCATTTACACAATGCGATTTTATAGAAAGCGCTCAAGAGCTAGTTAATAAAGCCAAAAATTTAACATCACAAGATTTAAAAGATTTAATGAAAATTAGTGATTCACTGGCAGATTTAAATAAAGAACGTTTTAATAATTGGTCTTTGCCATTTAATCAAGATAATGCAAAGCAAGCTATTTTAGCTTTTGATGGAGGGGTTTATTCAGGACTAGAAGCAGAAACATTTAACCAGAATGATTTAGAGTTTGCTCAAGATCATTTAAGAATTCTTTCTGGGCTTTATGGAGTATTAAAACCTTTAGATTTAATTCAGCCATATCGACTTGAAATGGGTACAAAATTTGAAAACGCTAAAGGAAAGAATTTATATGATTTTTGGAGCAATGAAGTGACTAATAATCTTAATAAAAACATTAAAAAACATGAAAATAAGACCATTATTAATTGCTCCTCAAATGAATATTTTAATGTCATCGATCAAAAGAATCTTGATAGCAACATTCTAAATACAGTATTTAAAGAATATCGAGATGGTGAGCTTAAATTTATTTCGTTTAATGCTAAGAAAGCTCGGGGTTTATTAGCAAAATTTATAATTAACAATAAAATCACAAGAAATAAAGATTTAAAAGACTTTGACTTAGAAAATTACAAATTTGATTCATCTTTGTCAGATGATTCAACATTTGTTTATACAAGATAATAGGAGGAAATAATGAAAAGAATATTAATATTATTTTCATTTTTAGCAATTAGTTGTCAGTCTAACTCTGGCGAAATGCCAAGACAAGCTGGCCAAGCTTCTAACGAATTAATGGACGGATTAGAAGCAATGCATCATGTTCGCTTTGCTGAAGCAAGAGCATTGTTTTTAGAGGGTATAAAAAAAGATTCAAATTGTGCTTCATGCTATTTGAATTTAGGTAATGCAGAGCAAGATAGAGTTCTAAGAAGAGAGTATCTTGAAACTGCTTTAGATTTAGCAAAAAAAGGGCATCCAGAAACAAAGTTGATGGAAGCAGCTGTTAATTGGATTAACGGTGAAGGCGGAAGATTTGATGCATATCCAGATTTATATAAAAAATATAAAGGTGATAACTTTCTAGCTGCGGGAGCATACAGATTTCAAGCATCTAACGAGTTTCCTGATTATGGCGTTGGACTTTTAGAAGAAGCGGCATCTAGATTAAACAAAGGTCATTTATATAATTTATTAGCTTACTCATATATTAGAAATTATAATGCACCTGGAAATGACGAAGATGATGAACTATACGAAAAAGCATTAGGATATATTGAAAAATATATAGAGTTAAATCCAAACGAAGCTAATGCATACGATTCCTTAGCAGAATTTTATTTAAATAAAGGTGATTTTGACAAAGCTATAGAAAACTATCAATTAGCATTTGAAATTGATCCTGAATTTGAATGGGCTACAAGAAATATTGCAGTCGCTAAGTACCAACAAAGAATATCAGTAGAGGATACCGGACTAATTAAGTGGACTAGCGAAAAACAAGATGCTAAAAATCTGTTTAATCAGGGAATGTGGCAGTTTTACAATTTAGAATGGGAAAAAGCTAACAATTCATTTTCAGCAGCTATTGAAATGGATGAAAGTTTTGCTATTGCTTATGCTATGCGTGCAAGAACACATTTTTTCATGCAGAATCAAAGTGCTGGTACTGAAGACTTAGATATAGCAGTAAGTATGTCAATTAATGCTTCTGCAGAAGAGAAAAAAATGATCTTAACATTGTATAATGATAATCAGCTTGGAACCAATTCTTTTGATAAAGTAGTTGAAAGATTGGTTATTAAATATCCTGATGATTCATTTTTAAGAATGGAATCTATATTTGCAACAATCAGTGATATTGGACCTGACATGATATTGCGCAGAGGAAAGGAATTGTACGCAATGAATCCTAACTTTACGCCAGCATTAAATATTATGGGTTATGCTTACATGCAAAAAGATGAGATGGACTTAGCTAAAGAAATTTTTCAAGAGCAAGTTAGAAGACAGGGCGGAAAGGCTAATCCCTATGATTCTTTAGGAGATTATTATTTAGAAGTTAATGATAACGCTATGGCGTTAAAATACTTTGAACAATCTGCAAAGATGGGATTAAAAGCTAGTGAGTCAAAAGTTGATAGTCTTAAATTAATTTATAATAATAAAGGAGAGAAAAATGGCAATAGTAAATAAGAAAAACTTTAATGAGTTTGATGAATTAAGAGAGCCAGATAAAGCAAGGATTGAGTTGTTAAATTTTCCTGCTGGAACAGTAGGAAGATTTACTTTGCAACCTGGATGGAAATGGACAGAAAGTGTAGGTCCAATAGCAGGTACTAAAACTTGTCAAGCACCTCATTTAGGGCTCGTTATTAAAGGAAGTTTGACTATTTTTGGTGACGATAATTCAGAAGAGACATTTGAAGCTGGAGATGCATATCAAATTCTTCCAGGCCATACTGCACAGGTTAATGGTGATGAGGAGGCCGTATGTTTTGAGTTTGATTCATCCACAGCTCAATCATATGCTAAATAGATACAGTTTAACTTATTAAAAAAGAGCGTAGAGTTTTTTATATTTCTACGCTCTTTTAATATGTTTGATTAAATTCTAAAAATAAAGGAAATAAATTGTCAGAAAATTACCAAGTTTTAGCTCTTAAATGGCGTCCAAAACAATTCAAAGATGTTGTTGGTCAAGAGCATATTACCACTACACTCCAAAAGGCTTTTGAAAAAAATCGTATCGCCCAAGCATTTTTATTTGCTGGACCAAGAGGAGTAGGTAAAACAACAACAGCTCGTCTAGTAGCTATGTCTTTAAATGGTGCAGATACACCAACTACAGAATATGATTTAAAATCTGAATCAGTTTTGGATATTATTGATGGAAAATCTATGGATGTGATTGAGATTGATGGAGCCTCCAATAGAGGAATTGACGAAATGCGTGAATTGCGAGAAAATATCAAATTTATGCCTGTTTCTGGAAAGTTTAAGGTTATCATCATTGATGAGGTTCATATGCTTACTACGCAGGCATTTAATGCTTTATTAAAGACATTGGAAGAACCTCCTCATCATGTAAAATTTATTCTGGCAACTACAGATATACATAAAGTTCCGCAAACGATTATTTCAAGATGTCAAAGATTTGATTTTTTACCACTTTCAAACACAACAATAAGTGAAAGATTAAAATATATTACGAAAAGTGAAAACCAGTCAATTGATGAAAAGTCATTATCAATGATTGCTTCAAAATCAGAAGGAAGTATGCGAGATGCATTAAGTTACTTAGATCAAGTCCTTGTGCTAGGAAATGACATCACTTTTGATATAGTACAGGATTTACTTGGAGTAGTTCCTTATGAAATTTTGTTTAGTATCTCTGATGCTTTACATGATAGAGATGGAGATAAGCTTCTTGCTGATTTAGAGGTTATTAGGAATAAAGGTTATATAGTTGAAGATTTATTAAAAGATTTAATTTTGCATTTCAGAAATCTATCAGTTTTGAATTTTAAAAACGGATTAAAGCTTGCTGGCATAGATTCTGAACTTTCTAAAAAGTATAATCAATTAAGTTACAATTGGAGTCACAAAGATATAATTAGACTGTCTAATAATCTATCAACACTTTATGCTTCAATACGACAATACTCTGATCAATATTTGTTATTAGAAATGAACTTAATCAAGCTCTTAGAGTTTGATTCAAGCGTTGATATTGAAGAATTTTTAAAAAAAGAAATTATTCAGCAACAGCAGGTAGAAACTCTAAAAGAAAAAACAGTAAATAATACCCCTGATGCAGCCTCTACAAAAAAAGAGAAAAAAATAGATTTAAGTGAAGAATTGTTGAAAAATGATTGGAATAAAATTGTTAAAGAAGTTTCAAAAAAAAGAGGATCAATCGGAGCGCAGTTATCTGGATGCATTCTTGGAAACTTAAAAGGTAGTAATCTTGAGGTGATTTCTTATGATAGTTCAGAATTTAATCAAAAGCTATTAAAGGAAGGCTTGGAGCTTGTAAAGTTAATTATTGATGAAAAGTATGGTTCCAATGTTAATGTTAGTTTGATTATTGATACTGAGGTTGTAAAAATTGAAGATAAAAAAGATGAAAAAGTTAATGAAGATGATATTGTATCTCTATTTGATGGAAAGGATATGTTATAATGTTTGGAAATATGAAAGAAATGCTTAAACAAGCGCAAAATATGAAATCTCAAATGAAGAAAATTAAGAAAGAGTTGGAAAGTATTCAGGTAGAGGGAGTATCTGCTAATGGTGCATGTAAGGTTACGATGACAGCAGATATGAAAACTCAAAATGTAGAAATAGATGAAACGCTTTTAAGTAGCGAAGCCTATGTAATTGAAAATGCAATAAAGGTTGCTGTTAATAAGGCACTTGAAGATGCTAAAGATACATCAGCTAAGAAATTAAAAGCTGTAACTGGTGGTTTAACTGATGGATTACCAGGATTTTAATGGCAAATGCTACTAAATATATTGAAATATTAATTGAGTCTTTGACGAAGTTTCCTGGAATTGGAAGAAAAGGAGCAGAAAGAATAGCATATTTCATAGTAAAGTCCGAAAAGTCATTAGGCAAGAATTTGATTAGCGCCTTAAAAGAGGTTGATGAAAAGCTTGATATTTGTCCGGATACAGGAATGTTGTTGCTTAAAGGCGAAGAATCTCCATTGAGCAGTGAGTCTAGAAATTCTGAAATTTTGTGTGTAGTTGAAAATATGGAAGATGTTATTAAAATTGAAAACACCAATAGTTTTGATGGGTTGTATCATGTACTTGGCGGAGCTATTTCCCCATTAGATGGTATTGGTCCGTCAGATCTATCTTTTGACAAGCTTTTAAAAAGAATTAATTCAGGATTAAAAGAAGTTATTATTGCAACCAATCCTAGCACTTCTGGAAATGCCACTGCGCTTTATCTTGAAAAAATTTTAAAAGATAAGAACATTGAACTATCACGCCTTGCTGTTGGTTTGCCGGTTGGTAGTAATTTGGAATATATTGACGACAAAACTATTTCTTCTGCCATTTCAGGAAGGGTAAAATTAAGTTGAAATTTTTCCTAAATTTTCTTACTTATTCTAGAATTCTGCTTACTCCATTAATCATTTATTTAATTGTAAATGACAATTTTCTTTATGCAGGTATAATTTTTGCATATTGCAGTTTTAGCGATGTTGCTGATGGTAAAATTGCTAGAAAATATGATTTGGTTTCAGGTCATGGTAACTATATGGATCCATTAGCTGATAAAGTTTTAATGATAGGAGTATTATCAGCGTTATTAGTTTTAGATACAATACAGCTTTGGCCTTACATAATTGTAATAGGTAGAGATATAATTATAACAATATATAGAAACTATCTGATTGCGAAAAATAAACCTCTTGAAACATCAAAATTTGGAAAGCTAAAAACAGTATTTCAACACGGTATGGTTCTAATAATATTGCTTGTAAATCCATCACAATTGATAGTTGATTTAATTGTCAATATTAATGCAATCTATGCCGCGGCAACCGGAATTCATTATTTTGTTAAAAATGGATTTTAGTAAAGGATTTAATGTTCAGCTTGCCACCTTATTTGGCATTGGAAAAATTCCCGGAGGTGGTACTTGGGCTTCCCTTATAGTTTTACTTATTGCATTATATGAACAAAACGCAGAAACAGCTTCATTTCTAGCATTTTTTACTTTAATTATCGGTCCAAATGCTTACACAAAGCTTTCCGCTCTTGTTGAATCTGAAGATCCAAAAGAATATGTTTTAGATGAGGTTATAGGAATGGGTATTGCTATTTCTGGAGTCTATATTTTCACAAGCATTCTTGATCATCTTTCGTTTAATCTTATAGAAACTCTTTCCGCAACAAGTGAGCTTTTCATATTAACATTTATAGTCTTTAGATTTTTTGATATTTCTAAAATTGGTCCAGTTGGATGGGTTGAAAATAATCCAAAAGAAAAAGCATACAATAAGGTTATAGGTGATGATATTATGGCCGCACTTTTGTCCATAATTCTTGTAATAATTTTTTTAAGTGTTAACTTATGGATGATGCAATGAGAGTTGGAATTATAACAATTGGAAATGAGTTATTAAGTGGCTTTACCGTAGATCGTAATGCTGCTTGGATAGGTCAACAACTACTTTCTTCAGGAATTAAAGTTAATGTTCATCATACTATACCAGATGATATTGGCAAAATTTGTGACACATTAGAATATCAGTGCAAAGAATGGGAGTGCGACCAAATTATTGTTACAGGAGGCCTAGGACCAACTGTAGATGACATTACAGTGGCAGCATTTCTTGAGTATTTTGATGATTCACACGAATTTGATAAAGAGTACTGGCAAATTTTATCGGAAAGATTTAAAAGATTAAACTTCAAAATGCCCAATCTTAATAAAAATCAAGCATTTAAATCTAAAAAAGGAATAATGATTCCAAACTTAGTTGGTACTGCAAGAGGGTTACATTACACTAAAAAACATGATTCAGTTTTAAGAAGTGTTAAGGGTTTAATTTCAGGAGATAAAAATAGAATCAATTTTTTTGCACTTCCAGGAGTTCCCAAAGAAATGAAATCTATGTTTACAAATTATGTATTGCCAGAAATTGAAAAATCATTAAAGAAAAAAGTGGTTTGTAAAAGTATTAGAACAACAGGGGTTCCTGAGTCTATTCTTCAAGAAAAAATTACAGATATCATTGATGCCAATAAGGAAAAATTTGATATTGCATTCTTGCCTCATAGAATGTTAGGCGTTGATATACGACTCACATCATCAGATAGTCAATTAGTTGAAGATTTAGTTAATGCAATAGTTCCAAGAATAAAAAAATATGTATATGGTTATGATAACGATAAGTTAGAACAAGTAATAGCTGATCTGCTTATTCAAAATAATCTTACAGTAAGTACCGCAGAATCATGCACTTCAGGTTTACTAGCATCAAGATTAACAGATGTTCCTGGAAGCTCTCAATATTTTAAAGGTGGAAGTGTCTGTTATAGTAATGAGTTAAAAATTAACGACATTGGTATAGATAAGGATTTGATTGAAAGGTATGGCGCGGTAAGTGAGGAGGTTGCTAAGTCTTTAGCAAAAAATATTGCTCAAAAAAATAATACAGATATAGGAATCGGGATAACTGGAATAGCTGGTCCAGATGGCGGAACAGAAAAAAAACCAGTTGGATTAGTATTTGTTGGAATATTTTATAAAAATAATTTATATATTAAGAGGTATAATTTAACACCTGACAGAATCACAAATCGTGAATTAACTGTTACCTTGTGTCTTAATGAAATACGAAAAATTTTAAGAAATTCATAAATATTAAAGGAAAGTTGTAATGGCAAAAAATGTAGATAAAGTGTTAGAAGCAGTTCAATTAGATATTAATAAAGAGTATGGAGATGGATCCATAATGAGATTGGGTGGAACTGCCAGTCTTGATGTAGAAGCTATTTCAACTGGATGTCTTTCACTGGATATGGCTTTAGGAGTTGGAGGTGTACCAAAAGGAAGAATTGTTGAAGTATTTGGACCTGAATCATCAGGAAAAACCACTTTAGCTTTGCATATTGTTGCTGAGTGTCAAAAAAATGGCGGAAAAGCAGCATTTATTGACGCTGAAAATGCATTAGATCCAGAATATGCCAAAAATCTTGGATGTAACGCAGACGACTTATTGGTTTCACAACCAGATTCTGGAGAGCAAGCACTTGATATTCTTCAAAAGTTGCTAGAAACAGCTGCTTTGGATGTAATTGTTATTGACTCTGTTGCAGCATTAGTACCTAAAGCTGAGCTTGACGGACAGATTGGTGATGTTACAGTTGGCTTACAGGCAAGATTGATGTCACAAGCTTTAAGAAAGCTTTCTGGTCCAATTAACAAATCTAGAACATGTGTAGTTTTTATTAATCAAATCAGAGAAAAAATTGGTGTAATGTTCGGTAGCCCAGAAACAACTCCTGGTGGTAGAGCGTTAAAATTTTATTCATCAGTAAGATTGGATATTAGAAGAATAGCTGCTATTAAAGAAGGAACTGACATGACTGGAAATAGAACCAGAGTGAAAGTGGTAAAAAATAAAGTAGCTCCACCTTTTAAAATGACTGAGTTTGATATCATGTACGGTAAAGGAATCTCATATGCTGGAGATTTACTGGATTTAGCTTTACAGGGGGGCGTAGTTGAAAAAATGGGCTCTTGGTTCTCATACAAAGGTGATAAGATTGCTCAAGGCCGTGAAAAAGTTAAAATTCTACTAGAAACTGATGATAAGCTTATGGAGAGCGTATTATCTGATGTTAAAGATTATTTAGAGCTGAATTAAGATTCTTTAATAATTTTTAAAAATTCTTTGTGCACTTTTTTATTAGAAGCAACAATACATTTATCAAAATTATATTGATTTCCGTTTTCATTTGAAACAAATCCACCTGCCTCCGAAATGATGATATTGCCGGCTGCTGTATCCCAAGGTTGTAAATTATATTCCCAAAATCCTTCAACAACACCTTTTGCTACATGACACATATCTAAGGAAGCTGCCCCCAATCTTCTAACACCATGTGAATTAAGATTTATATTCTTTATAACTTGCAAATTTTTATCAATATAATTTTCATCGTATGGTATAAAACCAGTAACATATAACCCTTCATTAAAATGTTCTCTATTTGAAACAGAGATTGGAGAATCATTGCTAAAAGAACCACCATCTTTAGAGGCAAAAAACTTTTCGTTGTTAGGGATATCATAAACAACCCCAACCAGCGGTTTGTTTTTAAAGAAAACGCCTATAGAAATAGCAAAAGAAGGATAATTATGTACAAAATTATTGGTACCATCAATTGGGTCAATGTACCATGTATAATCTGAACTCAATTTATTTGATCCTAATTCTTCTGAGACAATATTATGTTCAGGAAAAGATTCTTTAACTTTTTTGGTGATTAGTTTATCAGCTTCAACATCAGTTTGAGTTACAAGATTTGATATTTCACCTTTGGACTTATAAGATTTAATTTTTTGAGAAGATAAACGAATCAGTTCAGCAGCTTGATCTGAAATTTCTAATGCAGTATCAAGAATGTGATTAGTACTTTTCAAAGTATTTAGAGGAAATATCTTTTAATTTCGTACTTAAAAGAATAATCGCAATAAGGTTAGGAAAAGTCATAAAAGCAAGGGCAGCATCACCAAGATTCCAAACTTGATTTAAAGTTAACATTGAGCCAAGAAAAACCATTATAACATAAATATATCTATAATATGAAATATAACTAGATCCAAACAAGTACTCAGTGGCTCTATCTCCGTAAAATGACCAACTGATGGCAGTTGAAAGAGCAAAGAGAACTACAGCAATGGTAACCATTTCACTACCAAAAGGAATTCCTTGTGAAAAAGCATAACTTGTAAGTAATACACCTTCTTTTAATTCAACAATTGATGAATCAATTCTTAGGGAATAAAACTCAGTCAATTTCCATGAACCAGTAACCATAATTACTAAACCAGTTAAGGTGCAAATTATGATAGTATCAATATATGGCTCTAATAAAGCAACAACACCTTCTCTGGTGGAATACGGTGTTTTTGCTGTTGAATGAGCAATAGCAGCTGAACCTTGACCTGATTCACTTGAAAATAAACCTCTTTTAACACCCATTAACATTGTATTTAAAAATGCTATAAATGCTCCTGAAGCAACGCCTGTAGCAGGAACTAATAAGGATGGTGGATTAAAAGCCATTGTAAAAATGGTATTAAAAGAATTACCAACTTGATCGAAGTTTGTAATCACTATAAATAATGCACAAAAAACATAAATAGCAGCCATTATAGGTACAAGAAAACTTGTAACATTACCTATTCTTTTAATACCGCCTAAAATAACTGACCCCACAATTGCAGCACAAATTAAACCTATTGCCACATGCATTATAGATATACTTGAAACGTCACCTAATAAAGCAACTTCTTTTGTAGACATCAAAAAATTATCAGTTCCAAAAATAGAAGCTAATTGACTGTATAGCTGCTGTGTTAGGGTGTTTGATTGAATAGCATTTCCTGTAAAGAAGGAGCAAATGATTGTAAAACATGCAAATACTACTGCTAGCCATCTCCAATTAGGACCTAAACCGTTTTCTATAGTATACATTGGTCCTCCTGCAGTATTTCCTTGAGAGTCTGTTTCTCTGTATTCAACAGCGAGAGTGCATTCAGCATACTTTAAAGCAGTTCCAAAAAAAGCTGTAATCCACATCCAAAATAATGCGCCGGGACCACCAATTTGAATTGCAATAGCTACTCCAGCAATATTTCCAATACCCACAGTAGCTGCTAAAGCAGTTGAAAGTGCTTTAAAATGGTTTAAATCTCCTTCGTCTTCCGTGCTATCGTAGTCACCTCTGGTAACTTTAATACCGTGTAAAATGCGAGTTAATTGTGGAAATCCTAGTTTAAAAGTCATGTACATACCAGTTCCCAATAAAGAAATAACCATTAGGGGTATGGTAGCTAAGGGAAATGCTTGTTTGAAATCATCTGAAAAAAGATTTCCTGGAAAACTCCAAATTTGTTCAAAAAAGTGAACTCCATATCCTGGAATCAATAGTAAAATTCCTATAATTGAAAAAACTAGAAGCGTATATTGAGTTTTTGACATGGACACATACATATTAATTATTTTTTTAAAAGATGTACATTGATTTTTTATTATTAATTTAAAAAATGATTATTGCGGGCGTTGATGAAGTGGGTAGAGGCTGTTTAGCTGGTCCAGTGGTAGCTGCAGCAGTAATTCTAAATAATTCTATTGATTCTCTTAACGATTCAAAGAAATTGTCAAAAAAGAAAAGAGAAGTTTTATATAGCGAGATTTTAGAAAATGCTAGTTCAATTGCAGTTGGAGTTAAATGGAATGATTATATTGACAAGCACAATATTAAAGTAGCATCTGAAGATGCTATGAAAGATGCAATAAGCTCATTAAAAGTAAGGCCAGATAAAGTTTTAGTTGATGGATTTTCATTAAACATTCAAATTGAAAATGAAGGTATTATAAAAGGCGATCAAAAATATCAGCAAATTATGGCTGCTTCAATTATAGCAAAAGTAACAAGAGATGAAATAATGCGATCATTTCATTATATTTATCCAGACTATGATTTTATTTCAAATAGCGGATATGGAACAAAAAAACACTTGGAAGCATTGGACAAATACTCATATACACCAATACACAGAATAACCTTTAAGCCGATATCATCCAATATTAAATAATGCAAAACTTCATTAAAGAAATAAAATCACTTTCTGTTTTAATTTTGGCCATCCTTTTCCTAAAAGAAACAGTTGTAGAGCTTTATATCGTACCAACAGGAAGTATGGAAAAGAATATATTAAGAGGAGACATGCTTGTTGGAAGTAGATATATCTATGGTATGAAAGTTCCTCAAAAAATTTGGGTTCCATTTACAGCTGTAAGTATTCCTACATTTCTTCCAGATTATAGATTTCCTGCATTCAAAGATGTAGAAAGAGGAGATGTAGTAGTTTTCGAATATCCCCGAGATAATGTATATAAATATGTAAAAAGATGTATCGGTTTGCCTGGTGATAATGTTAGAATTGAAAATCGAAAAGTATTTGTTAATGATATAGAGTATCTATTGCCTGAAGGTGGTCAATTTTTATCGCAAGAACCATCATCCGAATCCTATATCGATGACAGTATATTTATGAATCTTGGAAATAAAGATAATATGAAAGATCTTAGAATTCCTAAAAAAGGTGATTCATATAAAATTAACGAAGATATGAATTGGGAGCTAATTATCCCTTTGCTATTATTTGAAGGAAATAAAGTTGAATTGGTATTTAATGATCAAAAGCTAACCTTTACCAACGAAGATCCGTATGACCTATATAGAAGAACGGGTGATAGGAAAGTATTTGATAATTATGTTCCGCAACCTAATGCTTCATTAATTAATCCATGGATGTCAGTAATGAAAAAAGAATATTTAAAATATTTAAAAATAAATGATAAAGATATCAGCGAGATTGATACATATTCTTTAAAACAAGATTATTATTGGATGATGGGAGATAATAGGGATAATAGTGAAGATTCAAGATTTTGGGGTTTTGTTCCCAAGAGTCATATTCTTGGACAACCAGTTATTACTTGGTTTTCATTAGACTTAGAAAATTATTTACCTAGACTTTCCAGAATTGGAAATATTCCTAAATAAAAAAAATGTTTTCATATTGAATTTTCATTCATTAGTTTCTGTGGACTAAAAAAAAAGTGAGGTATTTATTATGTTATCTAGTACTGAAAAGATTTTAAGTGTTGTTGTTCTTGCTCTAACTTTAGCAGTTGGTTTTTCATTAATGCAATATGGATCAGCTATGGATGAAATGGCTCAATTAAGAGGCGAGCAAGCAGAACATGTAGATATGGTTAATAAAGAATTTAAACAAAGAGTTAAAGCTGTTGAGTTAGAAAACATTGGCCAGGGTAAAGAGATTAAAAGAGGTCAAGATATGATTTTAGCAAATACAAAATTAATTTATGCTAAGGCCGACTCTCTTGGTAATTTAATTGATGACCTAGCGTATGAGATTAAACGAGTTGATAGAGATTTAACAAAAAGAATTCAAAATGTTCAACGTGATCTTGAAGGGTTAGAAGATAACTTTGATTCAGAAAAGCGTAGAACTAGAAGAGACTTATCAGATATCAAGAAGCAGTTAAAAACACTTAACGATGAAGTCTTTCCCCCAGAAGAAGAGAATTAAGTTTAATTAGTTTAAAAAAAAGGGCTTTTTTAAGCCCTTTTTTTGTACCGAGGGTCGGGCTCGAACCGACATGAGATTGCCCTCACTGGTGTTTGAGACCAGCGCGTCTACCAATTCCGCCACCCCGGCAAAGATGTTGACAAATTTCAGATAAAGTATGTAGTTTGTCAATAACCAATATTAAAAGGAGTAAATTGTGTCATTTAAAACAGTACCACAAATGTTTCAACATTTAGTAAGCGAAAGACCAACCTTAAAAACTTTCTATACAAAAACTGAAAATGGTTGGGAAGGAGTAGAGTTAGCTGATCTTCAAGTGATGGTTGAGGATTTTGCAAATGGATTAAAAAATTTAGGAATCAATGATAATGATAAAGTTGCTATCATTGGTGCAAATTCCCGTAAATGGGCAATATCTGACTACGCAATTGCTCATATTAGAGCTGTATCTGTTCCAGTTTACCCAACGCTTATTCCAACGCAATCTCAATATGTTGTTGAACATTCAGAAAGTAAAATAGCAATTGTACAAGATGAGGTTCAATTAGATAAAGTCTATCCCTTAATAAATGATGCTAATTCAAATTTAAATACCATTATTATTATGGATGACGAATATAGTGGCAACAAAGAGAATGTTATCAATTTTGGTGATGTATTTAATATGAAAGATCAAGTACATGATATTCGTTCACTTTCTGCAACTGTTCAGGAAAATGATTTATTAACTCTTATTTATACAAGCGGAACAACAGGTCATCCTAAAGGTGTTATGCTTAGCCATGCAAATATTTGTAATAATTTACTTTCTATAGATCCGATAATTAAAGACGCTATGGAGCTTAATCCTGAACTAAAACCTAAGGATGGTATAGAGCGATTTGTATCATTTCTTCCAATAAGTCATAGTTTTGAAAGAGTTGGTGGACATTATTCAATATTTAGTCAAGGAATATCTATTTACTACGCTGAAATGAATTTTACTCCTGAAATTCTTTTTGAAAATATTAGAGAAGTTCGACCAACATTTTTAACTGCAGTTCCAAGAATTTTTGAAAAAATTCATGCTAAAATTTTAGATAAAGTTGCTTCAATGTCTGGTGTTAAAAAGAAGCTTGCTGATTGGTCTATATCTGTAGGTTTGCAAACTGTACCTTATCGTACAAAAAATCAAGACTTACCATTTTTTCTTGCTCAAAAATATAAAATAGCTGATAAGCTAGTTCTCAATAAGTTTAGAGCTGCATTAGGCGGCAAGGTTAGATCATGTTCTTCTGGTGGATCTGCATTGTCTAAAGAAGTTGGCTCATTCTTTTGTGGAATTGGTATCTCTATAATTGAAGGTTATGGACTAACAGAAACTAGTCCTGTAATGACAATAGGTCGTCCAGATTTCTTTAAATTTGGAACTGTTGGAAAAGCAATACCAGGAGTTGAGGTTAAAATTCAATCAGATGGAGAAATTGTTTGTAGAGGTCATAATGTAATGCAAGGATATTACAAAAATGAAGAAGCAACCAATGAATCAATTATTGATGGGTGGTTTCACTCAGGTGATATCGGTGAATTTGATGAAGATGGGTTATTACGCATCACTGATAGAAAAAAGAGCTTGATTGTAACTTCAGGAGGAAAAAATGTCGCTCCTCAACCAATGGAGGTTTCGCTTACCTCAAATAAATATATAGAACAATGTAATGTTGTTGGAGATGATAGAAATTTCATTTCAGCATTAATAGTTCCAAATAAAGAAAATCTTTTAGCGTGGGCAAAAGAAAAAGGATTATCAGGCTTAGATTATAACGCTTTATGTTCGCATGAACTTGCATATGACTTATTTGATGCTATCGTTAAAGATACAATGACAAATTTTTCAAGATATGAGTCTGTAAGAAAATTTACTTTAATTGCAG
>Ga0129342_1000470_pt1 | contig 17147 bp, 16 predicted proteins | sample CPBDNA_5_FD_94426 | JGI IMG/M metagenome (GOLD analysis project Ga0129342, IMG submission 94426) | Freshwater to marine salinity gradient microbial communities from Chesapeake Bay, USA - CPBay_Sum_15_0.2_DNA | ecosystem: Environmental > Aquatic > Marine > Coastal | place: USA: Chesapeake Bay...
CTTCATGGTCCGCGTCGCCGGGCTCAAGCGCCGTATCGCGACCGGCATCGCCGTACGCGCCGCCAGCGGGCTCACCCCGCGTGAAGTGCTCGAAGCGATCTGGAGCAGGGCCCACCTGCTGCAACTGCAGCAGGCGACGATTTTCCGCGACGAGGTGCGCCCCGCCCTCGCCGCGCACGGCGTGCAGATCCTCGACTGGGCGTCGCTGACCGCCGATGAGCGCACCGAACTCGACGCGTTCTTCGATCAGCGCGTCTTCCCTGTGCTCACCCCACTGGCTGTCGATCCGAGCCACCCGTTCCCCTACATCAGCGGGCTCTCGCTCAATCTCGCCGTCGTGGTGCGCAACCCGGTGACGGGCACGGAGCTCTTCGCGCGCGTCAAGGTGCCGCCGTCACTGCCGCGCTTCGTCTCGGTCGGCGAGCAGCGCTTCGTGCCGCTGGAGTCGGTCATCGCCGCTCACCTCGATGATCTCTTCCCGGGCATGGACATCCTCCAGCACCACACCTTCCGGGTGACCCGCAACGAGGACGTCGAGGTGGAGGAGGACGACGCCGAGAACCTCCTCAAGGCCCTCGAGCGCGAACTCTCCCGGCGCCGGTTCGGGCCTGCGGTGCGCCTGGAGGTCGAGAGCTCGATCGACCCCCACGTGCTCGAACTCCTCATGGACGAACTCGACGTGAGCGAGCCCGAGGTCTTCCGCCTGCCCGGACCGCTCGACCTCACCGGCCTGTGGTCGCTCTACGCCGTCGACCGTGACGACCTCAAGCAGCCGAGCTTCGTACCGCGCACGAGCCGGCAGCTTGCCGAGGTCGAGTCGGCATCGGCTCCCGACATCCTGGCGGAGGTCAAGGAGAAGGACGTCCTCGTCCATCACCCCTACGACTCGTTCTCCACGAGCGTGCAGCTCTTCCTCGAGCAGGCCGCCGTCGATCCCCACGTCCTCGCCATCAAGCAGACGCTCTATCGCACCAGTGGTGACTCGCCGATTGTGCAGGCCCTCATCGAAGCCGCACGCAATGGCAAGCAGGTGCTGGCCCTGGTCGAGATCAAGGCACGCTTCGACGAGCAGAACAACATCGACTGGGGCAAGAAGCTCGAGGAGGCTGGCGTTCACGTCGTCTACGGCCTGGTCGGACTCAAGACACACTGCAAACTGTCGATGGTGGTCCGTGATGATGGCGACCGCCTGCGTCGCTACTGCCACCTGGGCACGGGCAACTACCACCCCAAGACCGCCAGGCTCTACGAGGACTTCGGGCTCTTCACCTGCGACGACCAGGTGGGCGAAGACGTCTCGGACCTGTTCAACGTGCTCTCGGGTTACTCGATGAACACCGACTATCACCGACTGCTCGTCGCCCCCCACTCGATCCGGACGGGCCTGATCGAGCGCATCGAGCGTGAGATCGAGCACGCGCGGGCCGGCCTGCCCTCGGGGATCCGCTTCAAGTGCAACGCCGTCGTCGACGAGCGCATCATCGATGCCCTCTACCGCGCCTCCCAGGCCGGCGTGCCCATCAAGGTGTGGGTACGCGGCATCTGCGCGCTACGCCCCGGGGTGCCCGGCCTCAGTGACAACATCGAGGTGATCAGCATCCTGGGCAGATTCCTCGAGCATTCGCGCGCCTTCGAATTCTGCAATGCAGGTGACACGGAAGTGTGGATTGGATCCGCCGACCTCATGCATCGCAACCTCGATCGTCGCGTCGAGGCCCTCGTCAGCCTGAAGGCCCCTGAGGACGTCGCGGAAGTCAACGCGCTCTTCCTCCTCGCCTTCGACCCCGGCACCGCAGCCTGGGACCTACGATCGGACGGCTCCTGGCAGCGGCGCACCCGCAATCCCGACGGCGGCCCACTGCGAGACTTGCAGGAGACGCTCATCGAGGTGCATCGCACGCGCGGTCGACTGGTGTGACGCCCGCGTCGCCCGGCAGCGGCTACCGCGAAATCGAGCGCAAGTTCCGAGTGCCCGCTGGCTTCGCTGTGCCGGACTTCAGCGGCGTGCCGGGGGTGGCCGAAGTCGAGGCCCACCCGGCCTTCATGATGACGAACGACTACTACGACACGGCCGATCTGCGGCTCTTCCGCTGGGGAATCACACTGCGTAGGCGCCAGGGCGGCCCCGACGCGGGCTGGCACCTCAAACTTCCTGTCGTTGGCCACGGCGAAGGCGTGCGTGACGAAATCCGCGTCCCTCTGACCCCCGCGGATGCCGGGGTGCCCGACGAACTGGCGCGGATCGTCGCGCCCTTCGTGCGCCGCGGCCACCTCGAGCACGTCGCCGGCCTGCGCACCCACCGAGCTCCGGTCGTGCTTCTGGACTCGCTCGGCACCCCCGTCATCGAGGTCGTGGACGACCATGTCGACATCGTGGGCGGCACGAGTTTCCGCGAGATCGAGGCGGAGGCCATGCCCACGCCGGACGGCGCACTCGACGAAGACCTGCTGCACCGTGTGAGCGAACTACTGCTCACCGCGGGTGCGACACCGGGGACCACGAGCAAGGCGGGCGCGGCTCTAGGCCCGCGCGCTGCCGTGCCCCCCGACGTGGCCGAGATGCCCTGGCCGAAGGCGCAGGCGCCCGCCGGCGACGTCGTCCATGCCTATCTCGCCCAGCACACCCGAAGGCTGCTGCTCGCCGACCTGATGCTGAGGCGCGACCTGCCCGACGCCGTCCACCAGATGCGCGTGAGCGCACGGCGACTACGAAGCGGCCTCAAGGTCTTCGCGCCCCTGATCGATCGGTCATGGGCGACGCGCATACGCGATGAACTTGGCTGGATGGCCTCCGGACTCGGCGAGGCACGTGACACCGAGGTCCTCCAGGCGCGATTGGACGCCCATACGGCCGAACTCGGCGGCGATGATGGCGCACGGGCCCGAGCGCTCATCGACACTGCGATGCAATCGCGCCTCGCCCTCGCGCGCGATGCAACGGATCAGGTCGTGGCCTCCGGTCGCTACCTCGACCTGCTCGAGGACCTCGTCGACGGCGTGCGAAGACCGCCACTCACATCACGTGCCGACCGCCCGGCTGACCGGGTGCTGCCCGGTCTGGTGGCCAAGGCCTTCGACCGGCTGGAGCGCAGGATCACCGGACTCTCCCTCGACACCCCGAGCGCCCAGTGGCACGAGGCGCGCATCGCGGCCAAACGCGCCCGCTACGCCGCGGACGCGGTGGCTCCCGTCATCGGCTCGGGCATGGGTCGTCTCGCTGAGCGCCTGGCGGAGGTCACCGAGGTCCTCGGCACCCACCAGGACGCCCACGTCGCCCAGACCGCATTGCGGGAACTTGCCTCAGCGGGGTCCGCCTCCGGCCAGGACGCTTTCGCGCTCGGGCGGCTCCTGGCGGTCGAGCAGGGCGCCGAGATGGCAGACCGGAGGGACTTCCTGGCCCTGTGGCCGAGCGTCCGCAAAGCCGCCCGGCGCGCTGGCGTGGCCTAGTCCCGCCCGAGGGCAATCCGCCACTCCCGCCTCCCTGTTCACTTCGATGGGCCAGACTGCCCCCATGGCCGACTCGGAGGTCGTAGACGCCGCAGGCGAAGCCGCCCCTAACGGGCTGGTGCGCGCGGCAGGCGTCGTCGTCGTGCGCCATGGCCCGGGTGGCCCCGAGGTCGCGGTCATCCATCGCGGACTCCGCGCGGACTGGTCACTGCCCAAGGGCAAGGTGGAGCCGGGTGAGCACCCCATCGTCGCGGCGGTGCGCGAGTGCGATGAGGAAACAGGCCTCGTGCCTGTGCTGGGCCCTCCCCTGGCCCGACAGGAATACGTCGCCCTGGGCGCGCCCAAGGTCGTGGACTACTGGGCTGCGCGCGTCGGATCCGACGAGGGCTTCGCCCCCGACGACGAGGTCGAGGAGATCGCCTGGCTTCCTGCCGGTGAGGCGGCCGCTCGCCTGACGTACCCGCGCGACGGCGACCTCGTGACCGAGGCCGTCGCCCTTCCCCCCAGCACCCCGCTCATCCTGCTGCGGCACACCCAGGCACTCAAGCGCGCCGACTTCAAAGGCAAGATCGATGCCGATCGACCCCTCTCGGGCAAGGGCCGATCGCAGGCAAAGGCCCTTGTGCCTCTCCTCGCGGCGTACGGCATCGAGCAGGTGCGCTCGTCCGATGCCGCACGGTGCCGGGAGACGGTCAAGCGCTACGCCAAGTCCATCGACGCGCAGGTCAGGCTCGAGCCAGCGCTGAGCGAGGAGTCCTACGACGAGCATCCCAAGCGCGCCTCACGCCGCATGGGCGAACTCCTGCTCGACCCTGCCCCCATGGTCGTGTGCTCCCACCGCCCGGTTATGCCGGCCCTCGTCGAGGCCATCGCCAGCCTGCGCATCACCGGCCCCTTCGACCTCGACCCCAAGCTCCCGCCCGGAGGCTTCCTCGTGGTCCACCGCCACTTCGCCGCGGATGCCGAGCAGCCCGTCGTCCTCGCGGTCGAGCGGCACAGCGTCACCCCCGGCTGAGCCCGACAGAGGCGGCTCTGCCGGCTCGCCGGGCTAGGTCGCGGGTCCGCTGATGCCCCTGTGGCGAGCCTTCATCCGATAGCCCGGTTGCGTTCACCGGAAGTTCACCGTCATCCCGTTCCCTTGTCATCCGGGCTGCCTAGGTTCCCTATCGTCCCGTCATCGACTCACAGGAGGACCAGGGTGACTCGCACCCGTACCGCCGCTACCGCGGCACTCGCCATCTCCAGCGCCCTCGTGCTCGCCGCCTGCGGCGGCGGCTCGAGCACTGACTCCGGCGGCTCCGATCTCACCGGAGCGGTCCGCGTCGACGGCTCCTCGACCGTCTACCCCCTCACCGCGCTCGCGGCCGAGGACTTCATGGCCGCCAACCCGGGCGTGCAGGTCACCGTCGCCGCCTCCGGCACCGGCGGAGGCTTCGAGAAGTTCTGCCGCGGAGAGACCGACGCCAACGATGCGTCTCGCGCCATCAAGGATGAGGAAGCTGCCAACTGCGCGGCCGCCGGCATCGACTTCGCCCAGCTCACCGTGGCCACCGATGCGCTTACGGTGGTCGTCAACAAGGAAAACACCTGGGCCACGTGCCTCACCGTCGAGGAGCTGGCCAAGATCTGGGCGCCCGACTCCACCGTCGCCAACTGGAACGAGGTTCGCGCCGACTTCCCGGACGAGCCACTGAAGCTTTTCGGCCCCGGCACCGACTCGGGCACGTTCGACTACTTCACCGATGAGATCAACGGCGAAGAGGGCGCCAGTCGCGCCGACTACACGCCCAGCGAGGACGACAACGTGATCGTCCAGGGCGTGAGCGGCTCCAAGGGCGGCCTGGGCTACTTCGGCTTCACGTACTTCGAGGAGAACGCCGACAAGCTCAATGCCGTCGAAATCGACAGCGGCGCCGGCTGCGTGGCCCCGAGCGTGGAGTCAGCTCAGGACGGCACCTACACCCCGCTCGCACGCCCGCTCTTCGTGTACCCGTCGAAGCAGGCGCTCGCCCAGCCTCAGGTCAAGGCGTTCTTTGATTACTACATCGCCAATGACGCGGCTATCGCCGAGGCCGCACTGTTCATCCCGCTCAACGAAGAGCAGCGTGCTCAGCTTGAGGCTGACTACGCAGCCCTTTCGGGCTCCTGATCCGCGAAGTCACCAGCCCGGATAGATTGCACAAATGAGCACCGCACTGGCGGAGTCTGCCGCAGGGGGCCTGAACCCCCTGCGGCAGACGAAGCCGCGCTACGGCGAGAAAGTCATTCGCGTCATCCTCTTCGCCGCCGCGGCCGTCTCGATTCTCACCACCTTCGGGATCGTCATCTCGGTCCTCATTCCGTCGCTGGAGTTTTTCTCCGAGATCCCTCTGACGGAGTTCCTCTTCACGACCACGTGGACGCCACTCTTCGCCAACCCGCAGTACGGCGTACTGCCCCTCATCATGGGCACGATGGTCATCACGGTGATCGCCATCGCCATCGCCATCCCCCTAGGCCTCGGCAGCGCGATCTACCTCTCCGAATACGCCAAGCCCAAGGCCCGCAAGGTCCTCAAGCCCACCCTCGAGGTGCTCGCCGGCATTCCCACGGTGGTCTTCGGCTTCTTCGCCCTGGAATTCATCACCGAGCTCGTGCTCAAGCCGATCTTTCCCCAGATCGACATCTTCAACGCCCTCTCCGCCGGCATCGTCATGGGCATCATGATCATTCCGACGATCGCCTCACTCTCCGAGGATGCGATGGCCGCGGTGCCCGGCGGCTTGCGCGATGGCGCCTACGCCCTCGGCGCAACGAAGCGCCAGGTGGCGCTTCGTGTCGTGGTCCCGGCCGCCCTTTCCGGCATCGTCGCCGCGTTCGTCCTGGGCATCTCGCGCGCGATCGGCGAGACGATGATCGTCACGATCGCCGCTGGACTGCAGCCCAACATGACCCTCAATCCCCTCGAGGGGATGCAGACCATGACGTCCTACATCGCCGCTGCCGGCGCCGGTGACGTGGCCACAGGCAGCATCGAATACAAGTCGATCTTCGCCGTGGGCATGCTGCTCTTCATCATCACGTTCTTCATGAACATGATCAGCATCCGACTGGTCCGCAAGTATCGGCAGGCCTACCAGTGACGACGACACTCACCTCCCCCGCCAGCTCTTCGCCCATCGACCTCGAGGGCAAGGGCCAGCCAATTGTCGACAAGACCTTCCGCTGGATCCTCTTCCTCTGCCTGGCGGTCGGCGTCGTCTTCCTGGCTGTCCTGCTCGTCTATGTCACGATCAAGGGCTGGCCGCGACTCACTCCCACCCTCTGGGAGAACATGCCATCGATCCGCCGACCCGAGCAAGCAGGTGCACAGTCCGCCATCACGGGCACGCTCTGGGTCATCGGCTTCACGGCGCTCTTCGCTCTGCCGGTCGGCTTCCTCGGCGCGGTCTACATGGAGGAGTACGCCAACCCGACGAGTCGCTTCACCCGCTTCGTCGAGATCAACATCCAGAACCTCGCCGCGGTGCCCTCGATCGTCTACGGCATCCTCGGCCTGGCGATCTTCGCCCGCGCGCTAGCCCTCGGGCAAACCGTGATCACGGCAGGATTGACTCTCGCCCTGCTCGTCCTGCCGGTCATCATCGTCTCGACCCGCGAGGCTCTGCGCGCCGTCCCCCAGAACATCCGCCACGGATCCCTCGCGCTCGGTGCGACGCTCTGGCAGACCACATGGCGCCAGACCATGCCCGCCGCCGTACCCGGTATGGCGACCGGCACGATCCTGGCCCTCTCGCGCGCCATCGGAGAGGCCGCGCCGCTGCTCCTCCTCGGGGCCGTCACCTTCATCTCGTTCAACCCCACAGGCCCCTTCTCGGCCTACACCACCCTGCCCATTCAGATCTACAACTGGACCAAGGAGTCCCGCGAGGAGTTCCAGATCCTGGCCTCGGCCACGATCGTGCTCCTCCTGGTGATCCTCCTGGCGATGAACGCGGTCGCCATCCTGATTCGCAACCGAACCCAGAAGCGCTGGTGACATGATGAGCGAGACGATGAGCGAAATCCACGATCCCCAGGCCCCCCAGTCCACGAGCGACCTGAACAACACCGGTCGCATGGACGTCTCCGCCGTGCTCGAAGGTGCGGAGATCCCTGAGGCGGTGTCCAACATCGTCTTCGACCTGGCCAACGTGCAGGTCTACTACGGCGACTTCCAGGCTGTGCGCGATGTGACGATGCAAATCGGTCGCAATGAGATCACCGCCTTCATCGGTCCGTCGGGGTGCGGCAAGTCGACGCTGCTGCGCAGCTTCAACCGCATGAACGACCTGATCCCCGGCGCTCGCGTCGAGGGTCTTCTCGCGTACCACGGCTTCAACATCTACGCCCCCGACGTCGACCCGATCGAGGTGCGTCGCCGGATCGGCATGGTCTTCCAAAAGCCCAATGTCTTCCCGAAGTCGATCTACGAGAACGTCGCCTACGGCCCCAAGGTCAACGGCATGAAGGTCAACATGGACGACCTCGTCGAGGAGTGCCTCACCAAGGCGGCGCTGTGGGATGAGGTCAAGGACGACCTCAAGAAGAGCGCCTACGCGCTCTCAGGCGGCCAGCAGCAGCGCCTGGTCATCGCCCGCTGCATCGCCGTCAAGCCCGAGGTCATCCTCATGGACGAGCCGTGTGCATCACTGGACCCCATCGCCACGGCGAAGATCGAGGACCTGATGAAGGAGCTCGCCAAGGACTTCACGATCGTCATCGTGACCCACAACATGCAGCAGGCCGCCCGAGTATCCGAACGCACGGCCTTCTTCACCGCCGACGTCGATGCCAACGGGGTGCGTCACGGCCGCCTCGTGGAATACGGCCCCACCCGCCGCATCTTCACCGCACCGAACGACCCGCGCACCGAGGACTACATCTCCGGCCGCTTCGGCTGATCAACCCTCGAGCGCGTATCCAGCCTCATCGACGGCCTCCCGGACATCCTCCAGGTCCAGGGGGCCGTCGCTCGTGACGGTGACAGCGCCCTCGGCGAGGTCGACGTCCACGGACCGGACACCAGGCAGCAGCACAAGCTCGGTCGTCACCGCGCGGACGCAGTGATCGCAGGTCATTCCGCTGACCCTGTAGGTGGTCGTGGTGATCATGCGCCCCCCTCCACAAGAGCCTTGAGCCGGGGCAGGGTCTCCTCGATGGCGCGCGCATTGCGCCGGTAGGCATCCATGAGCTTCAGCGCCTGCGCGGATCGCGCGGTGGTGGCATCGAAGGTCTCGACCACACGGGTCCCACCATCAGCGGTGGGCTCGAGCTCGTAGCGCCAGCGATGGCCGCTGAGATGGGCCCAGGCGATACGCCGACCCTCCTCGAATTCCTTGACCTCATTGCCGATGCGATAGGGCACGACGATGCGCATGCCCATCTCGAACTTCGCACCGAGGGACAGCCGCTCCGGGCCGGAGGCGGTTCCCTGGACGGACCCCGACCCGTCGAAGTCGGCGTGCCGCCGGGGATCGGCGAGAAGGTCGAAGATCTGCTCGGGCGGGGCGTCGATCCAGACCGCCCGCGACACGATGTAGGGCGTTCCCGTCTCGACGATCTCGATAGCGGTCATGGCCTCACGCTACGACAGGCTCCCCCACGACGCGTGGCATGGTCGTTCACCGTAGGTTCATGTGAGCATCACCCTGCGGCAATCACCGGCACCTACGGTGCTCCCGTGATCGCCCAGACGCCGCCTCCGGCACACCAGGTGTCGATCACGCGCAACGGACGCTTCATGTTGCCCGAGTGCACCTGCGGCTGGATTGGCACTGCGCGGCTCACCGAAGCCGCCGCCCGCGAAGAGGCACGCGATCATGCGCTGCTCTACGCAAGCACGGATATCAGCGTGGAGCAGATCCGAGTGCTCGTCGTACCCGATCCTGCTGAGCGCGACCCAGGCGCGTGAAGAGGGGTGCCGCGCGGAGCACGACGTCGGGGATCGCCCCGATGATCCGCACCTGAGCGCCTCGCCAATGCGGCACGCTGACGACGCGTCTGGGCCGGCGCACGACGGCGATGACTGCCTCGGCGACCTTGTCGACGGTCGTCGGACGCAAGCCCGTGAACGTCATCGCGACAGCAGGGTCGTCGATGATGTCGGTGATCATCGGGGTGAGCATGCCGTCGGGACAGACCACGCTGAGGCGAACTCCCGTGACTCCCTGGGCTCGCAACTCACCCTCGAGCCCGAGGGTGAAGGAGAGCACGCCCGCCTTGGTGGCGGCGTAGACGCACTCGCCCGGGACGGGCACCCAGGAGGCGAGTGACCCGATGTTGATGACGTGGCCGCGGCCGCGGCCGTGCTCCCGGCCGCGCATGACCTCGACAGCCGCGCGCGTGCCATGCATGACGCCCAGAAGGTTTACCGAGACCACCGACTCGATGATGTCGTCGCCCTGGGTTGCCGCGTCGCCGGCACCGAGTACGCCAGCGTTGTTGACCCACACGTCGGGCTCGACTGCGCGGGCGAGTTCGCGGCATGCCTGAGCGTCCCTCACGTCGAGAAAGTGATCGGCCCCGTCGACATCCGTGGCGGTGACGTCGTAGCCAGCAGCGCGCAACTGGGCGACGATGGCCTCGCCAAGGCCGCGGCCAGCCCCCGTGACGACCGCGCGCGGCATCAGACCACCGCCGTAACGTCCTTGCCGAGCACGACGACACCGCCCTCGCTCACGGTGTAGAACTCCCGATCACGCTCGATGTCGACACCGATCTGGGCCCCGTCGGGGACCACGACGTTCTTGTCCAAGATGGCATGGCGGATGACCGCATTGCGGCCGATCCGCACCCCGGGCAGGATCACCGAACCCTCGATATAGGCCCCGCCCTGCACCTGCACATCGAAGGCGACGACCGACCCGCGGACATGGGCCCCGGCGATGATGGAGCCGGTGCCGACCATGGACTCATGGGCGTTGCCGCCCTCCACGAATTTCGCGGGCGGGAGCGTGAGGTGGTTGGTGAGGATGGGCCAGCGACGGTTGTAAAGATTGAAGATGGGGTGCACGGACACGAGGTCCATGTGGGCATCGTGGTATGCGTCAAGTGTGCCGACGTCACGCCAGTAGCCGCGATCACGATCCGTCGCGCCGGGTACCTCATTGAGGGCGAAGTCGTAGACACATGCCTTGCCCTGGTCAACGAGCATCGGGATGATGTTGCCGCCCATGTCATGGACAGAACCTTCGTCGGCGGCATCAGCACGCAGGACATCGATCAACTCACTCGTGGTGAAGATGTAATTGCCCATCGAGACGTAGGACTCGTCTTCGGAGCCGGGGATCCCGGGCGGATCAGCCGGCTTCTCGAGGAAGCGCCTGATGCGAACGCCGTCTTCGGCCGTGTCGATCACGCCGAACTGGTGCGCGAGCGCGCGCGGCTGCCGGATGCCGGCGACCGTGACCGCGGCTCCCGTGTCGATGTGCGCCTGGACCATCTGCATCGGATCCATGCGGTACACGTGATCGGCGCCAAAAACGGCCACATAGTCGGGGCGCTCATCGTTGATGAGGTTGAGGCTTTGGAAGATCGCGTCGGCGCTGCCGGTGAACCAGCGCGGGCCCAGCCGCTGCTGGGCCGGCACAGCGGTGACGTAGTCCCCCAGCAGGGGCGAAAGTCGCCACGTGGTCGTGATGTGGCGGTCGAGCGAATGGGACTTGTACTGGGTGAGCACCGCCACCCGACGTAGCCCCGAGTTGATGAGGTTGGACAGGGCGAAGTCGATGAGCCGGTAGCTCCCACCGAAGGGGACCGCCGGTTTCGCCCGATCCGCCGTGAGGGGCATGAGGCGCTTGCCCGCACCGCCCGCGAGGACGATTCCCAGCACGTGCGGCCCTGTTTCCACGCTCGCCAGCCTAGACCTCGGGGTGCCGGGGCGCAGGCCCTACGCTGCACTCGTGAAGGTCGGCATCCTCACTCGCGAATGGCCCCCGGACATCTACGGCGGAGCCGGTGTGCACGTGCGCGAACTCGTTACGCACCTGCGCTCGCTCGTCGACGTTGAGGTCCACTGCTTTGGCGCACCTCGGCTGGACGCAGATGCCCATCCGGTGCCCCCCGATCTCACCGGCGCCAACCCTGCCCTGCAGACGCTCGGTGTCGACCTCGAGATGGTGCGTGGCACCGCCGGTGTCGACATCCTGCACTCGCACACGTGGTACGCCAACCTCGCCGGTCACATCGGGGGACTGCTTCACGGCGTACCCCATGTCATCACCGCTCACTCCCTCGAGCCCCTGCGCCCGTGGAAGGAGGAGCAACTCGGTGGCGGATACCGGGTGAGCTCCTGGGTCGAGTCAACGTCGTACGCCCATGCGCAGGCGGTCATCGCCGTGAGCGAGGGGATGCGTCGCGATGTCCTCGAGGCCTACCCGCAGGTCGATCCGGAGGGAGTGCACGTCGTGCACAACGGCATCGACACCGATGTCTACCGCCCTGACCCTGACGTCGACGCCCTGGAGCGACTGGGCGTACCCCTCGACCGCCCCTACGTCCTCTTCGTCGGACGCATCACCCGGCAGAAGGGACTGGTGCATCTGCTCGCGGCCGCACGCGACTTCGACCCCGACACGGTGCTGGTCCTCGCCGCCAGCTCGCCCGACACCCCGGAGATCGGCGCGGAGACCGCCAGACTCGTCGAGACCGTCCGTGCGGAGCGCGGGGAGAGCTCGGTCGTGTGGATCCAGGAGCAGGCGACGTTGCCGGATGTGCGCCAACTGCTCACCCATGCGCGTGTCTTCGCCTGCCCCTCGGTCTATGAACCGCTCGGAATCGTCAATCTCGAGGCGATGGCCTGTGAGACCGCCGTCGTCGCGAGTGCCGTCGGCGGCATCCCCGAGGTCGTGCTGGACGGTGTGACCGGCCTGCTCGTCCCCTACGACGGGGATGACCCCGGCGGCTTCGAGATGGGTCTCGCCGCGGCGATCAACGCCGTCGTCGCGGATCCGGAGCGTGCGACCGAGATGGGTCGCGCCGGTCGGGCACGAGCAATCGCCGACTTCGGATGGGGCGCCATCGCCGAGCGCACCGTCGAGGTCTACGCGGAGGCTCTGCGAGCGTGACACTTCAGACTTCCGCCGCCCACGACGCGCGGCGCACCACGATCGGCTACGCCCTCATCCTCACCGGCACGGTGTTCTTCGCTCTCAACGGCACGGTCGTCAAGTCGATCCTGCTCAGCGGCGTGCCCGCGACAACCCTGTCGGAGACGCGTGCTTTCGGGGCCTTCGTCATCCTCTTCGCCATCGTTGCGATCACCAAGCCTCAGGCCCTGCGCATCCGCAAGGACGAGTGGAAGCTTCTTCTGGCCTACGGCGTGATCGGTGTATCGATGACGCAGTTCCTCTACTTCGTCGCCATCGAGCGCATGCCGATCGGCATCGCGCTGATCATCGAGTTCACTGCACCGATCTGGGTCGTACTCTGGGTCCGGTTCGGACGCAGACAGGCGGTCCGCGGCACCGTGTGGGTGGGCCTCTTGCTCGCCGTCATCGGCCTCGCGCTCGTCGCCCAGGTCTGGCAGGGATTCACCTTCGACGGTCTCGGCGTCGCCGCAGCCTTCGGAGCGGCATTCGCCCTCGCCCTGTTCTTCATTCTCGGTGAGCACCAACGCCGCGGGGATCACCCCCGGGACGCTCTCTCACTCACCATGTGGGGCATGGGCGGAGCCACCCTCTTCTGGCTCGTCGTACCCCCGTGGTCTTTCGAATCGTGGTCGATGTACGCCGGCGAGAGCGCGCCGCTGGCCGGCGTCGGCCCACAACTCCCGCTCTGGCTGCTCACGGCCTGGATGGTCGTGATGGGCACGGTCGTTCCCTTCGTGCTCGCCATGACCGCGCTGGGCTACGTCACCGCAGCCCAGGCATCGATCATCGGCATGACCGAGCCCCTCATCGCGTCGATCATCGCCTGGATCGTGCTCGCCGAGGTGCTCACGCCCGTGCAGCTCGCCGGGGGCGCCATCGTGCTGGCCGGCGTCTACCTCGCGGAGAGGTCGCGATGAGCACACCGCAGGAGCCCACGTCAGGCTGGATTGAACCCCTCAGTCCACTCGAGGTCGCCCCCACGTCAACGGGCAGCCAGGCGGTGGGCGTGGTGATGTACCTCATCGCGGCGTTCCTCTTCGCCCTCAACGGCAGCATCGCCAAGGCTCAGATCGAGGCAGGACTCAACGCCGTGCAGGTCACGGAGATCCGGACCCTCGGTTGCGCGCTGGTCCTACTCATCGTGCTCGCGGTGACCAAGCCGGCGTCGCTCAAGGTACGCCGATCGGAGGTGCCCTTTCTCCTCGTCTTCGGCCTCCTGGCTTATCTGCTGACCCCTTTCCTGTTCTTCCTCAGCGTCTCCCTGCTGCCCGTGGCCATCGCCGCACTGCTGGCATTCCTCGCACCCGTGCTCGTCGCACTCTGGCTGCGGTTCGTCAAGCACGAGCCTGTGGGGCGTGGCATCTGGGTCGCCCTCGCGCTGGTCATCGGCGGCCTCCTCCTGGTCTCGCAGGTGTGGTCGGGGATGACGCTCAACCCCCTCGGCGTGGTCTATGGCCTGCTCACCGCGGCCGCACTCGCGGCGTACCTGCTGCTCGGAGAGGCGGGTGCCCGGCGCCGAGACGTGATGAGCCTGGCCTTCTGGGGCTTCGCGATCGCGACCGTGACATGGAGCATCCTCGCGCCGTGGTGGACCTTCCCCTGGTCGATCCTCGGCACCACGACCTCGATGCTCGACGGAGCCATCACCGGCATCCCGGTGTGGTCCCTCGTCATCATCATGATCGTCATCTCGGTGGTGCCCTTCGTCCTGGTGCTGATGTCACTTCAGCGAATCGGAGCGCAGAGGGGTGGCATCCTGGGGACCACCGAGCCCGTGTGGGCCGCGCTCATCGCCTTCGTGCTGCTCGGCGAAGTCATCTCGCCCACCCAGGGCCTCGGCGGACTTATCGTCCTCGCCGGCGTCATCGTGGCCGAATTGGCATCCCAGCGAGCCCTGCGCGCGGGGGCGCTCACCCGCTGACATCTGCTAGTCATTCGGCTAACCTGCCCCCGTGGACGTCACCCGCCGCGGCCTGCTCGCGGCTGGGCTCGGCGCGGGCGTAGCCCTGGGGGCGAGCGCGTGCGCCTCACCATCGACCGGGGGACGACCGATTCCCGCTCCTGCGCCCGTACGCGCCCGGGCGGGAGCGCCCAACCTCCTCATCGTCTTCAGCGACGACCATCGCGCCGATCACCTCGGCGTCACCGGTGCGGTGCCCTTCCTGCAGACTCCCGTGCTCGACTCGCTCGCCAGCGACGGCGTGCGCTTCGACAACGCCTACGTCACCACCGCGCTCTGCAGTCCGTCGCGTGCCACGCTGCTCACGGGCCAGTACGCCTCGCGACACGGCGTACAGAACAATCTCTCCGCCTGGACCCCCGGTACGCCAAGCTTCTTCGACTCGCTCGCCGCAGCCGGCTACCGATGCGCCTACATCGGCAAGTGGCACATGCCCGGAGACCTCCCCGACCTTCCCGGCGTCGAGCACTTCGTCACCTTCACGATCGAAGAGGGCCAGGGGGTCTATCGGGACTGCCCCCTCATCGTCGACGGCGTCGAGACACCGAGGCCGGGCACGTACGTCAGCACCGACCTCACCGACCTGGCCCTGACGTGGCTGGACGACGGCGATGACCGGCCCTACTGCCTCGTGGTGGCGCACAAGGCCGTCCATCACGAGTTCGAGCCGCCTGATGACCTGCTCGGGCTCTACGACGATGTCGAGATCGACCTGCCCGACGAGGCCTTCACCTACCAAACACTGCTCGACCGCAACGTATGGGAGGGCACGGCCGGCCGACTGCAGACGAGTTACCGGCGCTACTGCGAGACCCTGCTCGGTCTCGATCGCGAGATCGGGCGGCTGGCCGCCCGCGATGCAGACAACACCGTCCTGATCTACACGAGCGACAACGGCTACTCCTGGGGTGAGCATGTCCTCACCGGCAAGCGCTGGGCCTATGACGACAACATCAAGGTGCCGCTCATCGTCCGATGGCCTGAGGGGGTCGTGTCTCCGGGCACGGTGATCGAAGAGCCCGTCCTCAACATCGACATTGCGCCGACTCTGCTCGACATCGCCGAAGTGCCGATTCCCGCCACCATGCAGGGGCGCAGTTTTGCGCCACTGCTACGCGGGGATGGTGTCGACTGGCGCGAGGACGTCTTCTACGAATACTTCGCCGACTTTCCCTACCAGGTGCCCCCGTCGCAGGCGGTGCGCACGGATCGGTGGCTCTACGTCGAATACGACCGGGGACTTCCACCCGAGCTCTACGACACGGTGTCGGACCCAGCGCAGCGGGCCAACCTCATCGAGGATCCGGCCCATGCCGTCACGCGCCAGGAGCTCAGCCAGCGGCTGGCCGAACTACGCCGGGAGGTCACGTGAGCGCCCAGTCCCGCGGAGGCATCGAGTCGCCCGCGAAGAGCGCCCACGGATCGGCAACCCTCCACCTGATCGCTCCCGCGCTCATCTCGGTCGCGACGTTCCTCGTCATTGACATCGCCCTGGCGAGGTTCGTCGGGCGCCCCTGGGGGCCGGCGTACCCGATGTCCATGGACGCCCTCGTGCTGCTGCGCATGGGACCGCTCTTCTTCTCCGGCGTCATCGTGTGGCCGGCCATGCGGGCACGTGGCGCGACGCGCGGTCAGGCCCTGCTCGGCATCTGGGCCACGCCGATCGCCTTCGCCATCGTCAGCGCGTGGCGTGCCGCTGACTTCTTCCCACCGCTACAGGCGATGTACTACGCCACCAACCCGATGGTGGTCGGTGCACTCGGGGCCAACTGTCCGCGGCAGGCGCGGGTGCCCTGGTGTGGGGCATGTGGCGGACGCGGCGCTGGTCATGGTGGGCCACCGTGGCCATCGTCATCGGGACGGTGACCACGGTCGTGGCGGTGCTGTGGGATGGCGGGCAGCACCTCTTCTATCCCTGGGTGCTCGTGTACGCGCGAATCTTTGGTTAGCCGGTCGCGAGCCGCACCATCGCGGCCTGCAGATCGGCGCGCGCCGACCCGGCCGCCTCCGGGCCGAGATCGGCCGATGCCAGCAACCAGGGCTCGAGGATGAGCCATCCCGTCATGAGTGCGACCACCTGGGACGCGCGCAGCCGGGAGGTCTGATCATCGAGGCCGAGAGTGTCACGACCCAGGCCACTGAGATAGGCCACGATCGGGAACTCCGCCTGGAAGCCCTCCGGCGCGGCATCGTCGAGGACCACGCGTGCGAGCACGCGGACGTGTCGGCGTACGCGCCCATCCTCAGGGTCGATGACCGCATCCACACCGCGTTCGCGAATCGCTGCGGCGCTCTCCTCCGCGAGGCGCTCGAGCACGGCCTGCACGAGGCCGGACTTGCTGCCGAAGTAGTGATGCACCAGGCCGTGATTGACACCGGCCCGTTCAGCAATCGCACGCACAGAGACCGCATTGGGGCCGACCTCTTCGAAGAGCGATGCAGCAGCGGACATCAGCGCCTGCTCGCTCGCGGCGCGACCGCGGACAGTGGTGGGGCTCACGTCGCCGACTCTAGACCGGTCAGCGGGAATCCACCCGTGATGGGCGAGTGCGGCCCGGCGGGCCGGCGGAGCCGCCGCTGTCGGGCTCAGACGATGTTGCGCTCGGGGCGCAGTTCACCGCTGGCGAACC
>Ga0129342_1000473_pt1 | contig 17057 bp, 14 predicted proteins | sample CPBDNA_5_FD_94426 | JGI IMG/M metagenome (GOLD analysis project Ga0129342, IMG submission 94426) | Freshwater to marine salinity gradient microbial communities from Chesapeake Bay, USA - CPBay_Sum_15_0.2_DNA | ecosystem: Environmental > Aquatic > Marine > Coastal | place: USA: Chesapeake Bay...
CGACTGCCTGGCCCCCGAGGGCCTCGAGCGCGAGATCGACGGTGTGCTGTCGGCGGCGGATATTGATGTCATCGATATCGCGGAGGAACATCAGCGCCTCATCGACGCCGAGTTCCCCGGCTCTGGCCATGAAGGCGCGGATGTCCTTGGGCAGGCAGCCGCCACCGAAGCCCAGGCCAGCGCGCAGGAACTGCGGGCCGATGCGCGGGTCCATGCCGAGAGCGGCCGACAGGGTGAGGATGTCCCCTCCCGTGGCCTCGCAGACCTCCGCCATCGCATTGATGAAGGAGATCTTGGTCGCCAGGAAGGCATTAGCGGCCACCTTGACCAGTTCCGCGGTCGCAAAATCGGTGACGAGCAGCGGAGTGCCCGCGTCCAGCAGCGCGGCGTACACCTCGCGGAGCACGGCCTCGTCCTGCGGGTCGCGGACACCGAAGACCAGTCGGTCTGGTCGGAGGGTGTCCTCGACCGCATGGCCCTCGCGCAGGAACTCCGGATTCCACGCGACGCGTGCACCGGTCTCAGCCACGCGGTCGGCGATGCCCGCCGCGGTGCCGACCGGCACGGTCGACTTGCCCACCACGAGTGCCCCTGGTCCGAGCACCGGCGTGAGCGCGTCGATGGCGCCGTGAACCTGAGTGAGGTCTGCGGCAGGAGAGTCGGCCTTCTGAGGCGTGCCTACGCACACGAAGTGGACGTGCGCCCCGGCCGCATCGGCAGGATCGGTCGTAAAGGTCAGTCGTCCGGATTCCAGCCCGCGCTGCAGGACCTCGTCAAGGCCCGGCTCCCAGAAGGGCACCGTCCCGGACGCCAGAGCCGCGACCTTCGCCGCATCGCTATCGATGCCGACCACCTCGTGGCCCAGCTCGGCCATGCACGCAGCATGCGTCGCCCCGAGGTATCCCGTGCCCACCACGCTCATCCGCACGCCCGGAGCCTAGCCGTCGTGCTGCCCGGCGCCCCTGCCGCGGATAGGCTTGTGACAGGGAAGGATGCCACCATGCCGCTCACGCCCAATGCTGACTTCACCGCCTTCGACCTGCCCGAGGAGCACCGGGAGTTGCGTCAGGTAGTGCGCGCGCTCGCCGAGGACAAGATCGCGCCGCGGGCTGCGGAGATCGATGAGACCGGAGAGTTCCCTCACGACGTCTATGCCGCGCTCACCGCGTCGGATCTGCACGCGATGCACATCCCGGAGGAGTACGGCGGCCAGGGGGCTGATGCTCTAGCTGTGTGCGTCGTGATCGAGGAGATCGCCCGGGTGTGCGCATCGAGTTCGCTCATCCCGGCAGGAAGCAAGCTCGGCACGATGCCGCTCATGATCGCGGGCGACGAGGCCCTACTCCGCAGATATCTCCCGCCTGTGGCGAGCGGTGAGGCGATGTTCGCCTACTGCCTGTCCGAGCGAGAGTCCGGCAGCGACTCGGCCGCGATGAAGACCCGCGCGATCGCCGATGGCGACGGCTGGATCCTCAATGGGCAGAAGAGTTGGATCACGGGGGCCGGGATAGCCGACTACTACACCGTGCTGGCCAAGACCGATCCCGATGCTGGGGCCAAGGGCATCTCCGCCTTCGTCGTCCATCGCGACGATGAGGGGGTGTCGTTCGGAGCGCCCCAACGCAAACTCGGTATCCATGGTTCACCCACGCGCGAGGTGCTCTTCGATGGCGTGAAGCTGCCGGGTGATCGCATCATCGGTGAGCCGGGCACGGGGTTCCGCACGGCCATGACGACGCTGGACCACACCCGGATCACGATCGGAGCGCAGGCGCTCGGGATCGCTCAGGGCGCGCTGGACGCCGCGGTGGCCTATGCCAAGGAGCGGGAGCAGTTCGGCAAGACGATCGGCTCGTTCCAGGGCATCCAATTCATGCTCGCGGACATGGCGATGAAGCTCGAGGCCGCGCGCTCGCTGGTCTACCGCGCGGCGGCCAAGAGTGAGCGCGATGATCCGGACCTGTCGTTCTTCGGCGCGGCTGCCAAGGCTTACGCCTCCGATGTCGCCATGGATGTGACTATCGATGCCGTCCAGGTCTTCGGCGGCAACGGCTACACCCGCGACTATCCGGTCGAGCGCTACATGCGCGATGCCAAGATCACCCAGATCTATGAGGGCACCAACGAGATCCAGCGTCTGGTCATGGCTCGCTCGCTCCTGCGGGGCTGACATGTCCTTGGATCCCATCCTCCCCCTTCATGCTGGAGAGCCGGTACCTACGGAGCAGTCCAAGGTGACTCTCGCGCGCGTGATGGGAGTCATGGACGCCAACAACTACGGCGACGTCCACGGCGGCGTGATCATGCGAGCCGTCGACGAGGCCGGGGCGGTGGCCGCCGTGCGTCACTCGGGTGGCCCCGCGGTCACGGCCTTCATGGACCAGATGGCCTTCCTCGAGCCGGTCAAACTCGGTGACCTGCTCACGACGAAGGCGCAGGTCAACTGGACGGGACGCACGAGCATGGAGGTCGGTGTGCGCGTCAGCGTGCAGCGCATGGGCGCGGATGCCGAGATCCACGTCGCGACCGCCCACCTTGTCTTCGTTGCGATCGACGCTGACGGCAAGCCGCGCCCGGTCCCGCCCGTCTTGCCGGAGACCGAGCACGATCGCCTGCGCTTCCAGGAGGCGGAGATTCGGCGCACCTCACGGCTGGAGCGTCGCGAGGCCATCAAGCGCCTGCGCGAGCAGGGTCTCGAGCACTAGCCGCGGGCACCGCGCAGGAAGCCGGCACCCCATGACCCGTGCATGGTCGCGAAGACAGCCGGTAGCCACCGAGCCGACCGCCAGGTCAGCCCGCGCGAGGCGCGCGCACTCGCCATGAGATCTGCGGCGAGATAGCCGACCGGCAGCGCGAAGCCGAGCAGCAGCGGGCGCGAGCCCGAGATGAGCCCTGCGGCGCCGACCAGCGTGCCGCCGGCGACCGCGATGAGCGCGAGCGGGGGTGCGAGGTAGCGAAGCGACACCGTCTCCGGGTGGCGGCGCGCCACTTCGCGCCGCCAGCGGCCGTACTCGTGATACTGGCGGGCCAGCCTGCGCAGAGTGCCGCGCGGTCGGTAACTCACCCGCATGTCCGGGGTGAACCACACGAGTCCACCCGTCTCGCGGATGCGGTGATTGAGTTCCCAGTCCTGGGCGCGCACCATCGACTCGTCGAATCCGCCGACGCGCTCGAGCGCCGATCGCCGGAAGCAGCCGAGATAGACGGTAAGCGCGGGACCCGCGCTGCCGCCGATGTGGAACGCCGCGCCGCCCACCCCGAACCACGAGGTCATCGCCGCGGCGACCGCGCGCTCGAACTCCGTGATGCCCTCCGCTCCCATGATCCCGCCGACGTTGTCGGCTCCGGTGGACTCGAGGGTCGCGACCGCGACATCGACATAGTCGGCGGGGATCACGGCGTGGCCATCGACACGCACGATGATGTCGTGTTGGGCAGCGGCGATGGCGGCGTTGAGCGCACTCGCTGTCTTGCCGCTCGGATTGGGGACCGTGACGACGCGGGCGTCTGCAGCAGCAATCGCGGCGGCGATCTCATCGGTGCTATCTCGCGACGGGCCCAGGGCGAGTACCACCTGAAGCGGTCCGTCGTATGACGAAGCCAGGATCGCGGTGACCGCCTCGTCCAAGTGCTCCTGCTCGTCGAGCACCGGTATGACGACCGAGACTCCCGGTCGCGTGGTCGCCGAATCGGTCACGCTCGGAAGGGTAGCCTTCGGCCATGAAGTCTCGGCTGCCCGTGGTGGCGCTCGGTGTCGTCCTCGCGGGTCTGTTCGCGCTCCTCGCCCTTGCGCTGCAGGCACCTGTCGCCGCCGTGGCCGTCGCGGCGGTCATCGGATTTGTCCTCGGTGGTGTCCTCGGGCAGGCCCTCATGTGGTTGCGCACCAGCGCGGGTCGCCTTGCGCGGATCGAGCACGCCACCGGCAAGCGACTCGAGGAGATGCGCGCGACGGCGGCAAAGCGCCACGAGATGGTCTTCAAGGCCTCCCGTGAGGCGCGGGAGAAGGCTGCGAGTGCTGAGCGCGAGGCCAAGCGCGCGGCCTCGGCGGTGCCTCGCGTGCAGGAGGCGGCGAAGCAGCAACGGGCCGACCTCCGCGACATGCGGCTGTCCATCGTCGACCGAGTCGATGACCAGGTCGTCCTGCTCGAGGACTACATCCAACTCATGCGCCTCGTCCCAATGCCGCTGCCGATGCCGCGCCCGGGGACGTGGGCGGCATCGGAGGATTTGCTTCTCTGGCTTGCTGGCCACGTCCTCGAGCACCGACCCCGGGTCGTCGTCGACCTCGGGAGCGGACAGTCAAGCGTGTGGATGGCCGGCGCCATGCGGACCGCCGGATACGACGGCAAGGTCATCGGTGTCGACCACGATGAGGTCTACGCGCAGGCCACCCGCGACCTCGCGCGCCGGCAGGGTGTCGAGTCGTGGCTGTCCGTGGTGCACGCACCGCTGCGCGAGCAGACGGTCGAGGGGCGAGACGTCCGTTGGTACGACGTGGATGCGCTCGCCGACGTCGGTGGCATCGACCTGCTGTGCATCGACGGGCCACCCGGTCAGGGCACGGCTCAGGCACGCTGGGCAGCCCTACCGGTGCTCGTCGACCGACTTGCCGATGGTGCGACCGTCGTCCTTGACGACATGATTCGACGCGATGAGCAGGAGATCCTCGAGGACTGGCTCGCGACGTACCCCGGATTCAGCGTCGAGCGGCTCGACTTCGAGAAGGGTGCCGCGATCCTGCGCCGCAGCGCCTAATCGCAGCGGACTTTGTCCGCTGTCGTCGGGGCGGTGATCGCGTCCGCCTCGCGCTCGCTCGACGTTTCGGGCGTAGCGGCGTTCACGTCGACGACGATGCTCTCGACGCCGGCATAGGCCGCGCCGACCACGATCGTGATCGTCGTCGAGGCGTCGTCCGCCACCGTGGTGGCGCCAGGCAGGGCCGCCAGCAACGTGCGCGCCGCTTCGGCAGACGCAGCATCATGGCGGATCTCGGTGGTGGCGTAGTCGGGACGGTCCGCGTCCCCGACTGACGCGATGGTGAAGCCCTGGGCCTCCAGGGCCGCCGCGACCTCAGCGGCTCGGCCAGCGACTCCACTGCCGTTGAGCACGCGGACGGTGATCTGCTCCGGCTGCACCGTGATGTCGGACTTCTTCGAAGACGAGGCGCCGCCCTCGGACTTCTTGGGCTTGATCCACGGGACGTCGGCGGCGATCGACTGCCACAGCGGAACCGCGGCCGCCTCATCGACGAGGACGTTCTCCCCGTCGCCGCGTTCGACCCAGGGCATGGTCAAGAAGGTGATGTCGCCGGGCGCCATGCCGCGCACGCTCAGGGCGAGATCCCTCAGCACGTCGATCTCGGCGAGTCCCGGGTCCGTCGTGAGCCCGGATGTGGCGGCGTCAAGTGTCGAGTAGAGCTTCATGGGGTTGAGCAGCAGCCCCGTCGACGAAGCCTCGCGAATCATGGACGACAGGAAGGCCTGCTGGCGCTTGATGCGGCTGAGGTCGCTGCCATCGCTCAAGGTCTTGCGCGCTCGGACGAAGGACAGGGCCTGCTCGCCGTTGACGATGCTCGTGCCCGCGGGCAGTTCGAGGTCGCTGGCCGGATCGCTCGCGGGCTCCGTGAGGCAGACCTCGACACCTCCCAGGGCGTTGACGACGTTCTTGAATCCCTCGAAATCGATGACGGCGAAGTTGTCGACTGTGAGGCCCGTCATCTGCTCGACGAGCTTCACCGTGCAGCCGGGGCCACCGATCTCGAACGCCGTATTGAACTTCGACTCGAATGCGCCAACGGTCGTCCCATCGACATCGCACTCGGGAAGCATCACCCAGGTGTCGCGCGGGATGCTCACCGCGGTGGCGAATGACCTGTCGGCTGACAGATGGAGCAGGATCGTGGTGTCCGATCGCTCGCCGGTGTAGATGTCGGGGTCGCCGTACTGCTTGCTGGTCTGACCCTCGCGGCTGTCGCTGCCCATGAGAAGGATGTTGATGGGCTGATAGTTGCCCGCGTCATCAACGACTTGAATCGGCACGTGCTCGCGCCCGGTGATCTGACTGATGTCGACGGCGGTGATGTTGCCCTCGAGCCGACTAGAGGCCACCTGGATGCCGACGCCGGTGAGGCTCAGCCCGAGCACGATGGCCGCGCCCACGCTGAGCAGGATGCGGGACCAGTGCTGACGCATGCGTTCCGCTCCTCCCACTAGTCCCCTTCGAGCCCAGCGTAGGGCTGAGGCCGCCCAGAGGCGCGCCCTAGGGACGCGCCCTGACCGATCACGGTTCCTGACGGTGGCCGGAGACCGACGACCGGTGGCCGGCCCGCGCAGGGTGATGTCCCTCACGGATGAGGCCGGCATAGTGAGGCAGTCAAGGCTCCGCGCTGGCAGATCCCCTGGGAATGTGATCAGAGTGACCTGTGCGTTGGGTGAGTCGCCTTGCCTCACCCTGACCGCTCAGGCACCCTCGGGGGGTGAGAGTTCTCGCGGCGGTGACGGCTGCCCTCGTCATCCCCGCCACCCTCACCCTTCCCGTCGCCGGCAGTTTGGCCGAAGAGCCGGGAGTCGCCGGGCCGGTGCGGGCTGAGGTCACCACCATCGACCTCGAGGAAGTGGCAGACGGAGCACTCGAAGCCACGCCGTCGGCTTCGACGGATGTGCCCGTTGCTGGCGAGGATCACGCCCACCCCCGGATCGGACCGCGTGCGGCGCTCCGGGCGGCTGCGGCGATCCCGCCGACCTCGACCGAGTCATTCGGGCTTGTCGGCATCACGGCCGCGGAGGCATTCGACCCTGCGACCCGGATTGTGATGCGCGTGCGCCAGGCGGGGGAGTGGCTGCCCTGGATGGAGGTGCCGGTCAGCGACCACCTTCCCGATCCGGACACGGAGGAGGGGCAGCGAGCACGCTTCGCGACCGAGCCTGTCGTGACCGACGGTGCCGATGGCATCCAGGTGCGCATCGACACCCCGTCGGGCAAGCTTCCGGCGGACACCGATCTGACTCTCATCGACAATCCCGAGCGCGCATCCGATGCCGACCTGGTGGGGGACATCAGGGTCGGTACTGCACGCAACTCCGTGTCCAAGCCGACGATTATCACGCGCGCGCAGTGGGGCGCGGACGAGTCATTGCGACGCGGCACGACGTCGTACTCGGACACGATCAAGGTGGCGTTCGTCCACCATGTGGTGTCGACCAATGACTACACCCCCGCGCAAGCAGCGCAGCAGATGCGCAATGTCTACTCCTGGTTCACCGAAGGGATCCAGGTCAACGACTTCGGCTACAACTTCATGGTCGATCGCTTCGGCCGTATCTACGAAGGCCGTGCCGGGGGTGTCAACCGCCCCGTCATCGGCGCCCACACCTCGGGCTTCAACGCCGAGACCTTCGCCGTCTCCTTCCTAGGCAACGCCGACACGCTCAATCCCAATGCGGCCGCCAAGGAGAAGATCCTCGACGCGATGAGCGACCTCATCGCGTGGAAGTTCGAGATCCACAACGTCAATCCGCTCGGCAATGCCGTCCTCACCTCAGCGGGCCCCGGCCCCGGCCAGGGGACGACGTCGATGTACTGGCCCGGGGAGAAGGTCACCTCCAAGACGATTGCGGGACACGGCGACATTGGCGCCACCTCGTGCCCGGGCGAATTCCTGCGGCCCTCGCTCGATCACATTCGTCTCGCGGTGTCGGCGCGCCAGGGTCGCAACTTCTATCCGCCCTCCATCGCGGGCGACCGTGTGCCGTGGGGATCGGGTGAGAGCATCACGCTCAGTCCTCGATCCAACGGCCCGATGGCAGCCACGCTCGTCGTGTCCAACGCCTGCGGTGATCCGGTGCGCACCATGTCGGCCTCCACCGACTCGGCTGCTGCCGTCCCGTTTGCGTGGGATCTGCGCGATGACAAGGGCAAGGCGGTCCCCCCCGGCCTGTACACCTTCGAGATCTCCGCCACCAGCGATGGCAAGCGGCTCTTCCCGTGGAGTGGCACCGCCCGCATCGCGGCCACCGCGGACTCTCCCCCCGATCCGTGCACGCCGCCCGAGCAATTCACCCTCGCCGGCACCGGCTACGGCCATGGCGTTGGACTGTCGCAGTGGGGTGCCTATGCCATGGCCACGGACGATCCGAAGCGGTGGACTGCCAAGCGCATCGTGGAGTACTACTACAAGGGAGAGACGGCAGCGCAGTCGGCCAAGGTGGAGTCGGTCCCCGATGCTGGCGACGTGAGAATCGGCCTGCTCTACCAGGCGACGCAGGCGCATGCTCGCATCGAAAATCTCAGCGGCTCGGGCGCTCAGATGGAGGTCGCCTTCGGCCAGAAGAGGCTGGTCTTCGGTCCGGATGCCCACATCACGTTCGCGCCGTCCGGTCGCTACGTGACCGTGCGCCGTACCGATTCGGGTCAGGTTCAAAAGCTCGGCCGTGGCCGCACGGTCACCGTCAAGTGGTCCGGCACGCGCGATCCCGGATCGACGGGGTCGGCAGCGTCCTTGCTCAACGTCGCTGGGCCCGATGAGTCGTTCTCGAGTCCGGGACACCGCTACCGCTATGGCACGGTCGACATCACTGGCCTGAAGACCTCGAGCGGTCGGCGTCTTGCAGTCGTCAACACGCTCCGGCTGGGCGATGAGTACCTCAAGGGCATTGCCGAGGTCAATCCGACCTGGCCGGCCGCAGCCCTGGAAGCGCAAGCCATCGCATCACGCTCCTACGCGCTCTCCCAGGTCGCGCGCGGCCTGGATTCCGACTGCGGCTGCCATATGGACGACGGCGACGGCCCGAAATACGACCAGACCTTCCGCGGGTGGCTCGCGGAGAGCCAGTACGGCGACCCCAACAGGTGGGCCGAGGCCGTCGAGGCGACCCGCACGAGTGACACCTCGGGCCTGGCCGCGACGTACAACGGGAGCCCTGTCAATGCGTACTACACCGCGGCCACCGGAGGACACACTCTGTCAGCGGCGGAGGTCTGGGGCGGCGCATCTGCCCCCTGGGCCCGCGGGGTGCCGGACAAGTGGAGCCTGGAAGCGTCGGGCAATCCCTATCGGTCATGGACGGTGGTGCTGAGCCAGCGGCGCGCGGCGGAGGTCTTCGGCGTGGACGACGTCATGGAACTCATCCTGCGCACTGACCCGGCGACCGGAGCAGCCACGCAGGTGAAAGCGCGTGGGCTCGATGGCACGAGCAACACGATCTCGACGCAGAAGCTTCGCCAGTCGCTCGGCTTCACGACGATGAAGTCCACGTTCATCACCGCGATCACGGATCAGGATGTCGCCGGGCCCGGACCGGTGCCCAAGGGCGGCGTCTCGCTTGTCGCCAATCCCAAGGGGAACGTATCCAACGGCACGCTCGTCACCCTGTCCGGCGTCATCAAGAACCCGCGCGCCGGCTTGATCGTCCAACGCCAGGTGCAGGTCAACGGCGGAGCCTGGCAGGACCGCAACACGGCCGTTCCCGATGCTGCCGGCAAGTTCGCCTTCGCCGTGCCGGTGACGGGGGTGGGGACGACGTACTCGTGGCGGGTCGTGGTGATGGATGGCGGTACGCCGGTCGCGAGCAGCCGGACGCGCACGGCCAAGGTCCTCTAGCGTCTTCTGTTCGGGCTAGGAGCCCAGCCGCCTGATCGCACGTTGCGACATGACCGAGAGCAGCGACAGGCTCGACATGATCGATCCTGCGCTGGCGAAGGATCCGATGCTGAGGACGCTCGCGAAGGACCCGATTGACCCAATCGACAGCGCTGAGCCCACCGAGCCGATGCTGAGGACGGAGTTGCGTGACCCGATGCAGAGCATCGAGTTCGTCGAGCCGATGCTCCATCGGGAGTTGGTTGCTTGAGCGGAAGGTGCGTTCATGGCCTCATCCTGCCGTGCGTGCGACGCCTTCCTCGCGGAGGACGGCCCCGAGGTCGCCGCGATCCGCCGCAGCCACCAGCACCGACCCGCCGCCGTGGGCGAGCGGCCCAGCGAAGGCGAGCACGTCGGCCAGAGGATCAGGGTCGATGATCGCGAAGCGCTCGCCGGTATGCGTTCCACGACGAGCGAGCTCCGCCAGGGCATGTTCCATGACGGCCGCGTTGGTCCAGGTCGCGTCACCCTGATGGATCAGTCCCGCGGACTCCATCGGCACGGTGTCGGGCACGAACACATCCGGGTGGGCCCGCATCGCGACAGCGGCGTCGATGATGCCGCTAGGTGCCCCACCTGGCTCCGGCAAGCCGAACGGCGCCAGTGAGACGACGACATCCTCCGCGCCCTGGCCGGCGAGATCGAGGTGCTCCCGATCCACCACGCACACGTCGCTGTCGCGCGGTGACGCTCCCGGGGCGAAGACCGCTCCGGTCGCCGCACATGCACCGAGCCACACGACGCGCTGCCAGTGGAAGGGCAGGTGGATACCGACCATCGATCCCGGACCTGCATCCAGTTCGTCGCGCAGCAGGCCTGCGGTCTTGGCGATGGCATTGGTCACACTCGCGGCCGATAACTCCATGCGCTCACCGGTGCCGAGGTGTCGATAGGTCACCAGCGGGGTGCTCGGCTCGGCTCGCATGCGAGCGAGCAGGGCGGCGTACGGAGTCATCGCCATCACGGTAGTCGTAGGCTCGACGCGTGTTGACGATCACGGCCCCTGAGCAGGTGCCGGGACTTCCCTGGTGGCCCCTGGCCCTGCTGATCGTCGCCCTCATCGCCTTCAACGTCATCAACAATCGGCTGGCACCCCAGGGGCACTACCTGCTCTGGGCCCTCGGCGGCTCCTTCGGCGTCCTGGCCATCGGTCTGCTCGACGGCAACAGCTGGACCGACATGGGCCTCGGCTGGGGCTACCTCGTGCCCGGCTTCGTCTGGGGCGTCGGCTGCGTGGCCGTGGTCACCGTCGGATACCTCCTCGCCGCGTCCTTCCGCAAAGGGCGCAATGCGATGCACGATGAGCGGGTCGCTGAGCTCAGCGGACCGCGGTTGATGTTCCAGGCCCTGGTCGAGGTGCCGTTCGGCACGGTCCTCTTCGAGGAGATCGCCTTCCGGGCGGTGCTCTTCTCGATGCTGGCGCGCCGCTTCGGCATCACGTGGGCCATCGTCATCTCTGCGGTTCTCTTCGGGCTGTGGCACATCCTGCCCTCGATCGGCACCCACGAGCAGAGCGCGGCCCTCGGTTCTGTCGTGGGGGAGGGGCGACGCGGCAATATTCTCGCGGTAGCGCTCTCCGTGCTCACCACCGCTATCGCCGGCGTGGTCTTCGCCGGGCTGCGTCTCGTCTCCGGCAGCGTGCTCGCCCCCATGGGTCTGCACTGGGCGACCAACGGGATGGGCTACTTCTTCTCCTGGTCGATCATCCGCTGGCGTCGCCGACGCGCATGATCGAGCGCATCTGAGAGGCTTCCCCCATGGCGAGTTCGACTACCTCCCCTGCCCCGAAGGCTCCCAAGAAGCCCGGATTCTGGAAGCGCATCACCACGCCCCTCCCCGAGTCGGACATGACCTCGGCCCAGCGCTTCTACAACTCCGTCTCGTCGATCCCGATGTTTGTCGTCGCCATGACCTGGCTGGTCTCGACCTTCTTCACCTGGGCGCCGTCACTCAGCCCCGAATATCGCGGAGAGGGTGTCACTCTCAGCGTGATCACGTGGCTGATTTTTGCGCTCGACTTCACCATCCGCTTCACCCTGGACCCTAAGAAGAAGGACTTCATGAAGCGCAACTGGCCCTTCGCCGTTGCGCTGGCCTTTCCGCCGCTACGCATCATCCTGGTGATCGCCGCGGTCATGCGGGTGGCACGTGATCGCAATGCCCTGGCCAAGATCGTGGGCCTCTACGCGATCTACGCGGTGATCACCGTGGTGATCTTCGGTGCGCTCTTCACCCTGATGTTCGAGATCAATGCTTCCGGAGCCAACATCACGTCGTACGGCGATGCCGTGTGGTGGGGCTTCGTCACCGTGACGACCGTCGGCTACGGCGACTACACCCCGGTGACCATCGGGGGTCGCGTGGTGGCGGTCATCATCATGTTCACGGGGGCTGCTGCGGTTGGCGCTGTCACCGCTGCTGTGGCCAGCCGCTTCATCAACTCGGCCTCCTCGAGCAGCAGGGAATCACAGGAGTCACAGGAGTCACAGTCGTCCGCCGATCCGCGCCCCTCCCCGTCGAAGGGACCGACGCCCCAACAGGACGAACCGCGCCTCGAGGACGTGCTGGTCCATCTGCGCGAGATGGAGGAACAGGTGAAGCGCATTGCTGATCGCCTCGGCGATTCACCCGCGACGCGCGGCAGCGGCGGTGGATGACTTGACCCCTGCCACCTCCTACGATGACCAGACCACTCCGGGTGCGACTGCGCACCCCACTTCCCCTGAAGGAGTCGTCGGTATGGACTCGGGCGCTGCACGCCTCGACCAGGATCACGCTGCAGCCGCACTCTCTGATCGCGACCGGCGCATCCTCGAATTCGAGCGACAGTGGTGGAAGTACGCCGGCGCCAAGGAGCAGGCCATCCGTGATCTGTTCGACATGAGTTCGACGCGGTACTACCAGATCCTCAACGGCCTCATCGACACCCCGGAGGCACTGGCGTTCGACCCGATGCTGGTCAAGCGGTTGCGGCGCATGCGCTCAGCGCGCCAACGGGTGAGGTCCGCCCGTCGTCTCGGCATCGACCTCGACGCCCGCTAATCGCCCGGAGGAGCGACCCTCGCCATCGCGATGTCGCGCAAGGGGGGCCTCACCAGCACCTCCACGAGCTGGTCCGACAAGGTCACACCCACTTCGCCGTAACTGAACGCCGCCATCGACTCGCCCGGCCGCGGGATCGAGCCGCGAGGGTCGAGTCGATCGAGGGCGACCTGCCAGATCTCCGCGGCCATAAGCCCGAGACGCTGATCGTCTTGATGACGGTGACGGCGTTCACCGAGATCGACCTGGGCGAGCGCATCCAGTCCGTGCCGCGCGTAGGTATCGACGAGGAGCGCGAACTCCACACCGTAGCCGCAGGGGATGGGTAGCGATTCGATGAGTTCCCGACGTACGGCGTACTCGCCAGCGAGTGGCTGTGCGACGCCGGCGAGTGCGGGCCAGTGCAGATTGAGGAGTGGACGAGCCACGAGTTCCGTGACACGTCCGCCCCCCATGATGCGTCGGCCGCCATCGGCGATGAGGGGCCGGTCGTAGCACGCTTTGACGAGGTGGACGTCTGGGTCCGCCACGATCGGGCCGAGGAGCGCGGTGACATAGTCGGGCGTGAAGGACTCGAGGTCGGCATCGATGAAGACGACGATGTCGCCGTGCGTCGCCGCGAGGCCGCGCCACATCGCCTCGCCCTTGCCGGCCACGGTGGGGATATCCGGCAGGACGTCGGTGGTGGCCACGACATGCGCACCCGCTTCTCGCGCCACGTCCGCGGTGCGGTCGACGCTGTCGGAGTCGACGACGACGAGGTCGTCCACGAGGGGGAATGCCCCGGTCATGAGTTCCCGGCACACCATGTCGACGATCGATCCGACGGTGGCTTCCTCGTCCCGCGCCGGGATGATTACGGTGACGTGCTGGGTGCCCTTCGCTGCATGCACCTGGTGGCGCGACCAGTCGCTCACCGACGTGGTCTGCCCGGCGAACCACGTCCGCGCTTCGGGATCCATGCGCCTAGTGTGCCTGGGCTACGCGACTCGTGGCTTGCCCCAGGTCAGCCAGGCTCCGGACAGCAATGCCAGCACGGTCAGCACAGGGATGTCGATGACCAGGAGCGCGAAGCTGACGCCCCCGAGGGAGTCCTGACGGGCTCAGGAGCGTGATGCTCACGGCCATAAGGGCACCGATCGCGGGCATGTCACCCATGACAAGGATCCAGGCCGGTGTGGCGCCCGTCACCGCGCCGCGCTCTCGGGAAGCGGCGGGGGGCTGGGCCTGCTGAGTGGTCAGGGGCCTATCGGTCATGGGCAGGGTCTTGCCCTACAGCGTACGCCGTCCCAATTTGCACTCTCGGGTCGAGAGTGCTAAAACTGTGTTAGCACTCGAGCAGTCCGAGTGACAGCACCTGGCCGGTGAGGCCCCGCCCGATGTGGGGTCGTCCGTCGCGGGCACCGGCCGCGAAGGAGGGGATCCCCCCTCACGTCGTTCCCGGGAGGAACCTCACCCCATGGCAAAGATCATCGCATTCGATGAGGAGGCCCGGCGGTCCCTCGAGCGTGGCATGAATGTCCTCGCCGACGCCGTCAAGGTCACCCTCGGCCCTAAGGGCCGCAACGTCGTCCTCGAGAAGAAGTGGGGAGCCCCCACGATCACCAACGATGGCGTGTCCATCGCGAAGGAGATCGAGCTCGAGGATCCCTACGAGAAGATCGGCGCAGAGCTGGTCAAGGAGGTCGCGAAGAAGACCGACGACGTCGCCGGAGACGGCACGACGACGGCCACCGTCCTCGCCCAGGCTCTGGTCAAGGAAGGCCTGCGCAACGTCGCCGCCGGCGCCAATCCCATGTCCCTCAAGAAGGGCATCGAGAAGGCCGTCGACGTCGTCAGCCAGCAGTTGCTCGACATGGCCAAGGACGTCGAGACCAAGGAGCAGATCGCTTCCACCGCAGCCATCTCGGCCGGCGGTGACATGGAGGTCGGCGAGCTCATCGCCGAGGCCATGGACAAGGTCGGCAAGGAAGGCGTCATCACCGTTGAGGAGAGCAACACCTTCGGCTTGGAGCTCGAGCTCACCGAGGGCATGCGCTTCGACAAGGGCTACATCTCGCCGTACTTCGTCACCGACCCCGAGCGCATGGAGGCGGTCCTCGAGGATCCCTACCTGCTCATCGTCAACTCCAAGATCTCATCCGTGAAGGACCTGCTTCCGATCCTCGAGAAGGTCATGCAGTCGGGCAAGCCGCTCGCGATCATCGCCGAGGATGTCGAGGGTGAGGCTCTGGCCACGCTCGTCGTCAATAAGATCCGCGGCACCTTCCGCTCGGTTGCCGTCAAGGCGCCGGGCTTCGGCGATCGCCGCAAGGCGATGCTGCAGGACATCGCGATCCTCACCGGCGGCCAGGTCATCTCCGAGGAGGTCGGCCTGAAGCTGGAGAACACCGGTGTGGAACTGCTCGGCCGTGCCCGCAAGGTCGTCGTCACCAAGGACGAGACGACCATCGTCGAGGGCGCTGGCGACTCGGAGCAGATCGCCGGCCGGGTCAACCAGATTCGCGCGGAGATCGACAAGTCCGACTCGGACTACGACCGCGAGAAGCTCCAGGAGCGCCTCGCCAAGCTGGCCGGCGGCGTCGCCGTCATCAAGGTCGGCGCGGCAACGGAGGTCGAGCTCAAGGAGCGCAAGCACCGCATCGAGGACGCCGTGCGCAACGCCAAGGCGGCCGTCGAGGAGGGCATCGTGCCCGGCGGTGGCGTGGCCCTCATCCAGGCCATGGTCGCGGCTTCACCGAAGATCGACGCTCTCGGCCTCACCGACGAGCAGGCTGTCGGTGCTGACATCGTCAAGCAGGCGATCAGCGCCCCGCTGCGCCAGATCGCGTTCAACGCCGGCCTCGAGGGCGGCGTCATCGTGGAGAAGGTCAAGGAGCTGCCCCCCGGGCACGGCCTCGACGCCTCCAATGGCGAGTACGTCGACATGATCAAGACCGGCATCATCGATCCGGCCAAGGTCACGCGCTCCGCGCTACAGAACGCCGCGTCCATCGCGGGCCTCTTCCTCACGACCGAGGCGGTCGTGGCGGACAAGCCCGAGAAGGCGGCCCCGGCGATGCCGGGCGGCGACATGGGCGGCATGGACTTCTAGTCCTCGTCAGCGGCGGACTTCTCGTCCCCCGCGCTACCGCTTCACATGAGGGGCGGCTCCCGAGAGGGGGCCGCCCCTCATGCATGCGATGAAGTGCACCTGCAGTCGACGGATCCCGCGGCTGAGTGCGAGTTTCGTCGATACTGAGCCGCGATTTCCATTCGTCGAGCACCGACTAGCCTCGGCCTATGGCCTTCACCGGATTCCCTTCCGCGGCGTTCTCGTTCTATGAGCAGCTGGCCACGCACAACACCAAGGCGTGGTGGGAGAAGCATCGATCGACGTACGACGAGGCGATCAAGTCGCCGATGACCGAGTTGCTCGCCGAGTTGGCGGAGGAGTTCGGCGAGGGCAAGGTCTACCGGCCTTACCGGGATGCGCGCTTCAGCAAGGATAAGACGCCCATCAAGGATCATCAGGGCGCCGTCGTGATGATCGAGGACGGCGTCGGCTACTACGTGCAGGTGTCGGCCGCGGGCCTCATGGTCGGCGGAGGCTTATACGCCCCGGCATCCGGGCAACTCGCCCGGTTGCGTGCAGCTATCGATTCACCGGCGGCGGCGACCCTGGAGTCCGAACTTGCCAAGCTTCGTCGCAGCAGGCCCGCCTGGGATATCGACGGTGCGCCACTCAAGACCCGGCCCAAGGGCTACGACGCGGATCATCCCCGCATCGAGTTGCTGCGCATGACGCGCCTGATCTTTACCCGCACGTACGGCGACGAGAAGATGCTGGCTTCGCGCAAGGCTCTCGACGTCGTACGGCGCGACTGGCGTGCGATCGCGCCTGCTAACGAGTGGCTCGCTGACCATGCGGGGCCGGAGGAAGACCCGGGCAGGGAGTAGGCACCCGCGGCCGATCTGAGTCCTGCGTCGACAACGGATGCCAGGCCCGAGATTCAGCCAGAGCGGACTAGGCCGCGCCGAGCTTGCCGCTGGCGGGCACCGGGGCGCGCCGCGAGCGGGACTTCGGCACGTTGGACTCACTCCATGCCGTCCAGGCTCGCTCCGTGGCCGTACCGACGATGTCCACGATGCGATCGAGCATGGCCGCGTCGCTCACCAGCGGGGGAGACAGTTGGATCACGGGCTCGCCGCGATCATCCAGGCGACACAGCAGCCCGAGGTTGTCCATGTGGGTCGACAGTTCACTGCGCAGCAGCCAGTCGGCCTCTTCGGGAGTGAAGCGCTCCTTGGTGGTGCGGTCCTTGACGAGCTCGAGCGCCCAGAAGTAGCCCATGCCGCGGACATCGCCGACCAGCGGGATGCGTCGTAGCTCCTGCAG
>Ga0129342_1000475_pt1 | contig 17016 bp, 16 predicted proteins | sample CPBDNA_5_FD_94426 | JGI IMG/M metagenome (GOLD analysis project Ga0129342, IMG submission 94426) | Freshwater to marine salinity gradient microbial communities from Chesapeake Bay, USA - CPBay_Sum_15_0.2_DNA | ecosystem: Environmental > Aquatic > Marine > Coastal | place: USA: Chesapeake Bay...
AAAACCACCAGTACCTACCACCGCATCAGGTCGGAAACGAATCACAATAGCCAACGCCTGTAACATACTCCATGCTAATTTTAGAGGAAACAATAGGTTGCGTAGCATGTTTTTTCTATCAAACCCAGAGATCCACAATCCTTTGATGCGATATCCTGCTTTTGGAATACGTTGCATTTCCATGCGATTATATGCCCCAACAAAAAGTAAAGAAGCCTCTGGAAATTGCACCCTTACTTCATCTGCAATGGCAAGAGCTGGGAAAATGTGCCCTCCCGTTCCGCCTCCCGAAATGATAAGTTTAGGCTTCATCGCTCAATGCTGCTAAAGGGTTAGACTCATTATCTTGTGGGGTTGCTTTTCGATTGGCGCTCACACTCAGAATAATCCCAACCGCCAAAAAAGTCATCCAAAGGGATGTTCCGCCACTACTAATAAGTGGCAACGGCTGGCCCGTTACAGGCAAAAGCGCAACGGCAACACCCATGTTTATAAAGGCTTGCGTAACAATAGGTAGTCCCATAGCTAAAATCAGCAATTGACCGAAAAAACTTTCCGATTTGTTCGCATTTATCAGAATGCGGAACAACAACAACAGAAACAAAAACAATAAAAATAATGCACCTAGCATGCCATATTCTTCGGCAATAATGGCATAAATAAAATCTGATGAGCTTTGTGGTAACACATTTTTCATCATACTTTTTCCTGCCCCAATTCCCACAATGCCACCCACAGCAACTGCAGCTTTGGCGCGTTCAATTTGATAATCTGTGTTGCTGGTTCCATTTCCCGAGAAACTTTCAATTCGGCTCATCCATGTGTCAACACGGTTTGGGAAAGCATCTGGGTAGGCTTTTGCGAGCAAGACAAAAATGACCAATCCTAAAATTGCAGCACCCATCATGCTCACTAAATATTTTAAGGGATATCCGCCCAAAAAAGCGACCACCGTAACCATAAATAGCAATAGTAATGCAGTAGATAAATTAGCAGGCAAAATCAATCCAACAACAATAAAAACAGGAAGCCAAAGAGGTAAAACACTTTCAATAAATCTAATTTTTACCTCGCGTTTGGTGGCAAAATAATCGGCAACATATGCCAATAAAACCACTGTTGCTAGAGTGGATGTTTGAAAAGACATTCCCAAAATAGGGATGCTTAACCACCTACTGGCATTGGCGCCATCAATAGTTGTGCCTTGCATTGCAGTTATCGCTAATAAAATAACAACCACTGGAATTCCAATTTTGGCAAGTCCGGAAAAATAGCGGAAGGGCACTAAGTGTACCGCATACATGATAATCCAACCCACACAGACAATAGCAATATGCTTTAGCAGGTGCCCAAAAACAGATCCAGAACCTACCACATATACTAAGTTTGAACTGGCGCTATAGACAGGCAAAAAGGAAAAAATAGATAGTAAAACTACTATTCCCCAAATGGATTTATCTCCTTGTAAGTATTGCCTTAATTTCACGATTATAATTTTCTAACTGCTGCTTTAAATTGGTTTCCTCTATCCTCGTAATTCTCAAACAAATCAAAACTTGCACAGGCTGGCGAAAGCAATACTGCATCGCCTTTTGTAGCTAATTTGTAAGCTGCTTTAACGGCCATATCCATATTTTGAGTTTCAACAAGCACATCAACAACTGGCAAGAAAACATCCATAAGTTTATTGTTATCAACTCCCAAACAAATAATTGCCTTTACTTTTTCGTGAACAAGGGGCAGCAGACTTGTGTAGTCGTTACCTTTATCAACACCACCCACAATCCAAACAGTTGGTTTAGTCATGCTGTCAAGTGCATAAAACGTTGCGTTTACGTTAGTGGCTTTGGAATCGTTGATATAAGCTACTTTTAAAATGTTTACCACATGTTCCAAGCGGTGTGCGGCACCTTGAAAGGTTTGTAAACTAGCTTGTATGTCTTGATTACTCAGTTGAAACAACTGAGCAATTGTAGCAGCGGCCATAGCGTTTTTAGCATTATGACGACCGCGTAGCGAAGGGTTATTAATTGCAAACATAGGTGTTGAATTAGCGTTAGCGTACGGATGCTGCTTGGCATTTATCTCGTGTCGGGCTATGCCCGAAGCAATGGTTTTATCCTCAGCATCGTACAAAAAATGATCGTTTTCAGTTTGATTTTTTATTAGTTTGAACTTTGTGTCGCAATACGCTTCAAAAGAGTTGTCGTATCGGTCTAAATGGTCTGGGGTTAGGTTTGTAATTACGGCAATGTGCGGTTGAAATTTTTGAATGTGCTCCAATTGAAAACTACTGATTTCCAATACATATACCTCGTGTTGGTCTGCTATAACGGCTTTGGCAAAACTGTTGCCAATATTCCCTGCTAGCCCCACATCTATTCCGCCCTCATTTAATAAATGATGCGTAAGCATTGCGGTAGTAGTTTTGCCATTACTACCCGTTATGCCTATAAGCGTTGCGTTGGTATAATTACTAGCAAATTCGATTTCTGAAACTATTGGAATTTCCGCTTTTTCAATGGCAACAATTACAGGAACATGGTTTGGAATACCTGGACTTTTTACAACAAGTGATGCTTCCAAAATTTTATCCAACGAGTGACCACTCTCCTCCCAAGTAATCTGGTGGGCATAAAATTCTTGTTTTGCAGCATCGGAAAGTGTACCCGCATCTGACACCAATACATCCCACTTATTTCGTTGCGCCAATAATGCTGCGCCAATGCCGCTTTCGCCTCCGCCAAGAACAACCAATTTTTTCATTATCTAACTTTTAGTGTTACAAGGCTAATGATGGCAAGCATGATGGCTACAATCCAAAATCGACTTACAATTTTGCTTTCGTGGTATCCTAGTTTTTGGTAGTGGTGATGCAAAGGTGCCATCTTAAAAATGCGTCTTCCTTCACCAAATTTCTTCTTGGTATATTTGAAATAGGCTACCTGAAGTACCACAGAAAGGTTTTCAATTAAGAACACTCCACACAAAATGGGAATGAGCAATTCTTTGCGTACCGCAAGTGCCAATACGGCGATAATCCCACCGATGGTAAGGCTACCCGTATCGCCCATAAATACTTGTGCCGGATACGTATTGTACCACAAAAATCCAACTAAGGCTCCCACAAAAGCTGCCACAAAAACAACGACCTCACTTATTTGTGGGATATACATCACATTTAAGTAATCGGCAAAAATGATATTACCCGATACCCAGGCAAAAAGCCCAAGGGTAAGTACTGAAATGGAAGCCGTTCCTGCGGCTAATCCGTCCACACCATCCGTAAGGTTAGCACCATTAGAAACCGCCGTAATAATAAATATGACTGCAGGTATAAAAATTAACCAAGCATAATCCATTGCACCATCACCTGCCCAAGAAATTAGCTCGCTATAATCAAATTCGTTGTTTTTAAATAGCGGAATGGTTGTTTTTGTGGATTTTTCCTCTTGCATAAAAGCACCTCCGCCATCTATTTGTTGCTTAATAGTAACCTCTGGGTGGAAATACAATACTGCGCCAACTAGTAATCCAAGACTAAGCTGACCCACAATTTTAAAACGTCCTTTAAGCCCTGCCTTATCTTTCTTTTTTATTTTTAGGTAGTCGTCTATAAAGCCAATCAATCCCATCCAAACCGTTGTAACTATCAGCAAAATGATGTAAATATTATCGAGTCTTGTGAGAAGTACAACGGGAATCAACGTGCCGAAAATTATCATCAGACCACCCATAGTTGGCGTGCCTGCTTTTTCTTGCTGTCCTTCAAGTCCCAAATCGCGAATGGTTTCGCCCATTTGGTAACGTTGTAGCATTGCAATAATGCGCTTACCCAAAACTGCCGTTACCAAGAGCGAAAAAATAATGGCTACCGCAGCCCGAAAGGAGATGTATCCAAACAAGGATGCGCCAGGAAATTGATACGTTTTTTCTAAGTATTCAAAAAGATTGTAAAGCATTAATTCTTGTTTTGAAGATGTTGTTCTAGTTCCGCTACGTCATCAAACGGAAGGCGCTTTCCGTTTTGTTCTTGATAGGTTTCATGCCCTTTGCCCACTACCAAAATGATGTCTTGGTCTTGTGCCATAGCACAAGCTGTTTTTATGGCTTGTGCTCTGTCAACAACCGTAAGGTGTTTGTGATTAACTTCCATAGAAACACCTGAAAGCATCTCTGTGATAATCTCCTCTGGGTCCTCGTCTCTTGGATTGTCAGAAGTGAAAATGGTCAAATCGCTTTTTTCAACAGCAGCTTTCGCCATAAGCGGACGCTTCGCTTTGTCTCTATTCCCACCACAACCCACTACGGTTATAAGTTTTTCATTTCGTGTGCGTAGCACTGCTATGGTGTCCAATACTTGTGTAAGTGCGTCAGGCGTATGAGCATAATCTACGATAGCCGTCACAGGTTTGGTTGTAACCGCCTGAAAACGGCCTACCGCGCCTTTGAGCGTACTCAACACAGGCAAAAGTTCCGTTTTATCTATCTCCAACAATATGCCTATTGCATAAACACACACAAAGTTTGAAGCATTAAACATCCCTACTAACGGGGTCCAAACTTCATTGTGCTGAAGTTTTAAAAGCATTCCCGAAAAACTTTTTTCTAAAACCTTTACATGAAAATCTGCAACGCTTTTCATGCCAAAAAAGTGTTTTGCAGCTTTAGTGTTTTGCAACATAAAAGAGCCGTTTTTATCATCGGCATTAGAAAGCGCAAAAGCATCTTTTGAAAGCATATCAAAAAAGCTCTTTTTAGTGTCTCTGTAGGATTTAAAATCCTTGTGGTAATCCAAATGATCGTGGGAAAGATTTGTGAAAACGCCCCCTGAAAACTGAATATCGAAAACCCTATCTTGATCAATACCATGAGACGACACCTCCATAAAACAGTGCGTTACACCGTCATCCACCATTTGGCGCAAAATCTTATTTGTAGTGAGCACATCTGGTGTTGTGTGAGTACTCGGCAATACTTTTTTGCCAATACGAATTTCCACTGTTGAGAGCAAGCCTGCGGTATACCCCATTTGATGAAACAACTGATACCCCATGGTAGCCACAGACGTTTTACCATTGGTTCCCGTAACACCGATAAGTTTAAGCTCAGCACTCGGATTGTCATACCAATGTGCGGCTACAGTCGCCAAGGCGCGACGTGAATTGGTGCAACTAACATAGGTCACCTCTTTTTGAAGTGGTGTTGGAATCTCTTCGCATAACACAGCAGCAGCCCCTTTTTTAATGGCATCAGAAATGTGCACATGACCGTCGTGTGCAGTTCCTTTAATGGCAACAAACAGTGCGTCCTTTTTGACGTTTCTTGAATCAAAGGTTATATCACTAACTTGAATATGTGTACTCCCAGAAACCGTTTGCAACGGCACACCAAACAATATGTCTTTTAGCACTTTCATGTTAGTGTGAGGGTTACGGTTTGATTCTTTTTAAGCTGCACACCTGGTTTTTGCGACTGGCGCAATACTTTTCCTTTGCCTTTTAGCGTTACAGAAACACCTAAATTTTCAAGTTTAGCAACCGCTTCCATAGCAGACCAACCACGAACATCAGGCATGCGATCACTATTGAGTAAATCGGTTGTGTTTGGCTTGTTATTTTGTTTCGTTAACGCAGCTATTTTGTTTAGTTCCAGCGTGCTTTTTTGTGGAATGTTATGAATAACAGCTTCCGCAATTTTTTTGAATACTGGGGCAGCTACCACATTGCCATAGTACCCAATTTTTTTGTTGGGTTTATGTATCACAACAATGCATGAGTAGGTTGGGTTTTCTACTGGGAAGTACCCAACAAAACTTGAAACATACTGAACATTGCCTGTAGTATAATCCACCTGACATGTTCCTGTTTTTCCAGCTATAGAAAGTTTCTTATCATAAATATTATGAGCGGTTCCCCACTTGTTTTTAACCACACCTTCCATTAGCCTGTGTAGTTTAGAACGTGTTTCTTCGGAACAAATAGCAGGGTTCAGTACCTTTTTAGGGAACGATTGTACTACCCTCCCGTCTAGACCTCGTACAGATGAAACAAATCGCGGCAACACAAGTTCACCGTTATTGGCAATAGCGTTGTAGTAGCTAAGCGTTTGCAAAGGAGTTAACGAAACCCCATAACCGAACGCCATCCACGGCAAGTCTAGTCCGTCCCAATCGGTGTCTTTTGGGTGTGGAATTTTTGGTGTTCCTTCACCTGTAATTGACAAACCCAATGGCTTGTCCAACCCCATTGCCAAAAGCCTATCTGTAAATTGCGATGGGTTCTCTTTATAATTTTCGTGAATAAGCTTAACAATTCCTGTATTTGAAGATCGCTCAAAAACTTGACTAACAGGTATTTTTCCATAGCCGCCTGGTTTTGAGTCACGAACGTGGTATTTGCCATAAAAAGTCAATTTTCCTTTTTCGGTGTCCACCATGGTTGTTGTGTCAATTACCTTGTCTTCAAGTGCTGCCATAAGGGCAAACAACTTAAACGTAGAGCCTGGTTCGTGTGCCTCACCAACGGCATAATTCAAGCGTTCAAAATATTTGTTGTCCTTAGTACGTCCCAAATTTGAGATGGCTCTCACAGCACCCGTTTTTGTTTCCATAACCACCACAGTTCCGTGCTCAGCTTCATATTTCTCCAATGCGCCAAGCAGCGCATGGTGCGCTACATCTTGTAAGTTTATATCAAGGGTTGTCCATACATCTAAGCCATCAATGGGTTCCTGTTGGTAATCATTTGTTAGTGGTTTCCACTGACCATTTGCAATACGTTGTCGCAATTGACGTCCAGATTGACCTCGAAGCGGTACGCCATACGCACCTTCTAAACCTACTTTTAAATACGTTCCATTTGGATTTCGTTGCTCATAACCAATGGTGCGCTCTGCCATTTTACCAAGTGGTAAATCCCGAATAAATTGACGCTCTACAATAAAGCCTCCACGCACACCACCTAAACGAAACATAGGAAATTTACGAATGCGCTCAAATTGTGGATATGATAATCTGCGTGCAATGAGTTGGTAACGACTGCGTTTTGAGCGTGCGTTACGCAGCATTTTTTCATAATAGTTACTCGAGTTTCCAAGCAGACTGGCTAACGAGTCACTCAATACACCTAACTCTTGTTGAAAAACTCTATCGCTGACCGTGACAGCATCAAAATGAATGGAGTATTTTGAAACCGAAGTTGCTAACAAACTGCCGTCTTTAGCATAAATGTTTCCTCGAACGGGTAAAACCTCAACATTTTTGACACTTCTTTTTTCTGCCAATTCACGATATTTCTCCCCTTGCGTAAGTTGCAATGAAACCAAGCGATATCCCACTGTGGCACCAAGCACAAAAAGCACAAAAACAACCAAATAGCCACGCGACATCATGTTTTTTTGTTTATTCATCTGCCTGTACTATTATTTTTACAGCTGCTTTGTCGGGTGGAAAAATTCCCTGTGCTTGCAGTCTATTTGCCAATTGGGTTTCCATGCGCTTATGCATAACTTCTTCACGAACTGAGACGAATTCGCTGCGTATCGCTTGTAGCTCTTTATTGGCTTTTGCCAATTGCACCACTTTTTGATCAACTTTGTGCGATGCGGTAATCATCAGTCCAGCAAGAAAAAAAACAAACAATATAAATCGCCAGTTTTTTGATGCGCCTTCTTGCACCAAAAATGTCCCTTTAAGCAGATTTAAAATTCCTGTTTTCATATGCGTTGTGCTATGCGCAATTTTGCGCTTCGCGCTCTGTTGTTTTGATTGATTTCGTCTTGCGAGGGCACTTGCAGTCCTCCGCACTTTTTAAAATATCTCTCTGGGTTTCCAAATGCGTCTTTGGTGGGTTCGCTTTCAAAATTTCCATTTTGGATAAAGCGTTTTACCAAACGGTCTTCAAGCGAATGATAGCTAATAACAATGAGCCTGCCTCCAACACCCAAAACCGATTTGCATTGCATCAAAAAATCTTGCAACACTTCAACTTCTTGGTTCACTTCCATACGCAATGCCTGATAAATTTTTGCAAGGACTTTATGCTCGTTGCCTTGTGGTAAAAAATCAGAAAGAAGTGCGTTGAGCTGTTGTGTAGTGCTAATTTCCTTACTTCTATTTTGTACAATATGATGTGCTATTTTTCGAGCGTTGCGCAACTCGCCAAATTTGAAAAACAACTCTGACAACTTCGTTTCGGAATATGCATTCACAATGTCTTTAGCAGTTTGTTTTTGTTGTTGATTCATGCGCATATCCAGCGGCCCATCAAAACGAATGGAAAAGCCTCTTTCGGGTGTATCAAACTGATGTGAAGAAACACCAAGGTCAGCTAAAATACCATCGACTTGCTCCGCTTTATGAAAACGCAAAAAGCGTTTTAAGTGCTTGAAATTGTGCGGAATTAATGTAAACCGTGAATCGTTAATTACGTTCTGTTGAGCGTCTTCATCTTGGTCAAAAGCAAAAAGCCTACTTTGATTATCAAGCTGGTTTAAGATTTCTTTGGAATGACCGCCTCCACCGAATGTTGCGTCCACATAAATCGAGGCAGGCTTAATGTTAAGTCCTGCAACTGATTCGGACAGCAAAACCGGCTTATGATACATCGTCTCCATCATCCCCCATTACTTCTTCAGCCAAAGCAGCAAAATCCACAGCAGCCTCATCAATCGCTTTTTCGTAGTGCAAAGCATTCCAAACTTCAATGATATTTACTGCGGCGGACAATACCACGTCTTTTTCAATATTGGCAATTCGAGCCAAATCCCGTGGAATTTGCAGCCTATCCGTAGCGTCCAACTCCACCACCTTAACGCCTGCTGTAAACCGACGAATAAAGTCATTGTTTTTCTTTTTAAACCTGTTCAGCTTATTCACTTTTTCCATGAGCGCATTCCACTCAGTAAGTGAATAAAGCTCCAAACACGGTTGAAACACAGCACGCTTAATCACAAACGCTTGATGGCGCGCATCTGCAAGTTGTTTTGCAAGCGCAGTAGGAATCTTTACCCTTCCCTTTGGATCTGCTTTGCATTGATATGTTCCAATTAAGTGTGACACGTTTGTGGCTTTACGCTTTGTTATGAGTCAAAACTAATAAAATTTTACCACTTTTTACCACTTTTTACCACATTGTTAATAAGTTTTACCACTGGTAAACAAGTCTATTCATTTTATTGAATATCAGATTGTTAAGCTGTTTGTTGCTATATAGCCGTTCTGCATGATTTTGACTATGGTTTCTAATTAGACAAATAAAGAAATGCGTTTAGCATGGAATAGAATTACCTATATTTGCGTTTCATTTTATGCACATGCAAGATTCACTTACAGAGTCAGGACGTTTTAAGTATTTTGAAAAAGGAGAAGGCGTTCCACTTGTAATCTTACATGGTTTGATGGGTGGATTAAGCAACTTTGACGGCGTTGCGAAACACTTCCCTTCGCTCGGTTACAAAGTTGTTATTCCTGAACTTCCACTATACGATTTGCCATTGCTTAAAACCAATGTAAAGGAATTTGCGCACTACTTACGCGATTTTATCACACACTTGGGTGAAGAAAAAGTGGTGCTTATAGGTAATTCATTAGGCGGACACATAGGTTTACTTCATACTAAATTATTCCCTGAAAAAGTAAAAGGATTAGTAATTACGGGCAGTTCTGGACTGTATGAAAACGCTATGGGTGAAAGCTACCCAAAACGCGAAGATTACGAATATATTCGAACCAAAACTGAGAATGTTTTTTACGATCCTAAAGTGGCTACAAAAGAAGTAGTTGATGATGTTTTTGAAACCGTTAACGACAGAAAAAAGCTTATTAAAATTCTTACGATTGCCAAGAGTGCTATTCGGCACAATATGGCAAAAGAATTACCCAACATTACTACTCCAACAGGTATCATTTGGGGAAAACAAGACAATGTTACACCACCAAATGTTGGCGAAGAATTTCACAAACTTTTGCCTAATTCTACGCTGTATTGGATTGATAAATGCGGACACGCACCCATGATGGAACATCCAGCATTATTTAACGAATATCTTACCCGCTGGCTTAGCGAAAACAACATGTAGCCATGCGTATCAAAGACGCAAGGTTTGTGGTAAGTAACTCTCGTGTGGCACAATGCCCCAACACGAACTTGCCAGAGTTTGCCTTTATTGGACGCTCAAATGTTGGTAAATCCTCTTTAATAAACATGCTCACTGAACGAAAACAGTTAGCAAAAACATCTGGGAAACCTGGAAAAACACAACTTATCAATCATTTTTTGATTAACAATCAGTGGCATCTTGTAGACCTACCGGGCTACGGCTATGCGCGGGTTTCCAAAAAAGACAAGAAGGAATTTCAGCAATACATCACAGACTATTTTTTAAAGCGAACACAGCTTGTGAATGCCTTTTTGCTTATTGATATTCGGCACGAACCACAAGATATAGACCTAGCCTTTATGGAATGGTTGGGTACGCAGCAAATTCCATTTTCTATCATTTTCACAAAAGCAGACAAACTCTCTGAGCGTACTGTCGAACCTACAGTAGCAGCCTATCTCAACACACTTTTAGAAGGCGCATGGGAAGAAGTCCCGCCGCACTTTGTTACTTCTTCAACAGCAAAAATTGGTAAAGATGCCGTTTTAGCATATATCGAAACGCTGCTTTAATTTGTTTTTTTAACCTCTTTGAGGTTGCGCTCTGTAGCAAAAAAATCACAAAACTGTTGCATGGCTTCAGCCATTTGAGCGTCTTCGGTTGCTCTTAAATACGATTCTCGAATACCCACCAAAGTTTGATGCACAAATACTTGCATTTGATCTACGGGCATTTCTTTTGTCCACAGGTCAATGCGAGCACTCTCTTGCGTTTCTTTATCCCAAGTGCTAAGGAAAAAAGCCTCCATATTTTGCTGCTTTACACCACCGTCTGGAGCCGACCATTGCATTTTTTCGGGGGTGTGGTTTTCGTCTAAAGTTACGCTTAGCGTGATATCTGATTTACGTTGCATATTATGGATTGTATCTAGATTTTTTTAATATTTCTTGTGCGTTTGTAGTCAGAACTTCCTGCAAACTTGCTCCGGTTCTTTTTTGATATGCTTTTACCATCCTGTAGCCCATCCACTGTCCTATTCGCCCAGGTGAATTTTCATCCAAATACGAATAAAATTTTGAATAAGGACTAGGTGTTAAAAATCGAAAATGAAGATTTTCATCCGTTGAAAAAAGGAACTCATTGTCTACAAAATAGCGCCACACATCAGATTCATACGTTGTTGCCCAATCCCATTGTTCTTGGGTATATTGAATATGGTTGAGCGGCAACATGCTGGGAGCTAAAAATTCGTGTAAGTACAAGCGTTTACCGTGCTTTATCATACGGTCTAAAAACACCCTGCTTTCAGTTTGATTTATAAATCGACTTGATAGTGCATCGATGATTTCAGTTTCCAAATGTTTCTGGGTTAGTTTATTTTTTATGTACTGTGGAATACCCTCATAAAGTGGATGCGATGTGCCAAGATAGGTGTCAATGGAAATAAGCAATAAGCTGTCAGCATCTACAGCGCGGAGGGAGTAATCTACATCTGTGAGCAGCGTAATGACTTTTTTCGGCAACTTTTCATTCGGAAAATAATATTTCGCGTGCTGAAGCACATTTGACGTTCGTTGTTTTAAATCGTCTTTAAATAAAGGAAGTGTTGCTTGATAAAGTACTTGTTGTAATGAATCGGTACGTTTGGTTTGCCAAACCAAATCGGGTGTTCGTGAGGGAAAAAAATAAGGGTATTGAGATTTTAATTCCTCAAGCGGTGTATCCAAATCACCAAAAAACAACTGCTCAAAGCGAATGAGTTCAAATGATACTTTGGGCAACTCTTGTGGTTTAGGGTGGGTTGAAGATGTGCACCCAAAAACGAATAACCAAGTGCCAAAAAGGAGTCCTTTTCGATGCCAAAAAAATCTATTAATTTTACGAAGTCTAGAAGTTCCCATTCAGGCACTAAAGATACAAATGCTATGAAAAACAACGAAGTAATCGAACACATTGTCAATTGGTTAAAATCCTATGCCGAAGAAAATGGCATGAAGGGTTTTGTAGTTGGTGTTTCTGGAGGTATAGATTCAGCGCTTACTTCAACACTCTGTGCCAAAACTGGGCTGCCAACGCTGTGCTTAGAAATGCCTATAAAACAACAAAAAAATCAGATTGACAGAGCGCAAGAGCACATCAATTGGCTTAAGAAAGATTTTGCTAATGTTTCGGGGAAAACAATCAACTTGAATGGTGTTTTTTCTTCGTTTTCAGAGGTAACGAGTCAAGAAGATGCAAGTGATGCCGCATTGTTGTCTTTGGCAAACAGTCGTTCAAGGTTGCGTATGGTTACGCTATACTATTTTGCTGCACGGCATCGCTATTTGGTTGCGGGAACAGGCAACAAAGTAGAGGATTTTGGCGTAGGTTTCTACACCAAATATGGTGATGGCGGTGTGGATCTTAGTCCAATTGCCGACTTGATGAAAACTCAAGTGCGCTCACTTGCCAAAACACTAGGTGTGAGCAATGCCATTTTGCAGGCTCCGCCAACAGACGGTCTTTGGGATGATGACAGAAACGACGAGGATCAATTGGGTGCCACTTACGAAGAACTGGAGTGGGCAATGAAGCAGCATAGTGAAGGCAAAACAGCAGAGGATTTTGTAGGAAAAAACGCACAGGCTATGACCATATTTTTGCGTCATCATAATGCGAATAAACATAAGATGAATCCAATTCCTGTTTGTGAAATTCCTAGGCATTTGCTGTAACCTAAATGTTAAATTTTCAATTTAGGCAGGTATTTATTATCTATTAAATTACATTTTTTATATTTTAGTTGGCAACAATCAAAGTCATGATACGCGTTTTTGTAGCCGATGCTCATCCCATAATTTATAAAGGAATTAAAGCGGTATTTCGTAATTCTACAGAGATAGATATTGTAGGAAAAGGACTTCACTATAGAGAGCTTTATGACTTTTTAAATACTAAAAAAGTTAATATCGTTTTATTAGAACTGGTGTTGCCGGGATTTGAAGGTCTTCATTTACTAAAAGAGCTCAAGGAAATACACCCCAAAGTACGCTTTTTGATTTTTAGCACACTAAAAGAGGAAGTTTACGCTATTAATTCGCTAAAAGCCGGTGCCTCGGGGTATTTGTGTAAAACCAACCCGCAGAGCAGACTAAGAGAAGCTATTCTTAAAATTAGCTCGGGAGGTGTATATATCACCAACGATTTGGCAGAACTTATTGCCTTTAATCAAACGGGGGCTAACCCCCTTTCCGCTATTGAAAAACTGTCACGGCGTGAAATTCAAGTGCTTAGGTTACTAATAAATGGGCGGAAGAATATAGAAATTGCTTTAGCGCTTAGCATAAGTGACAAAACCGTGAGTACCTATCGTGCGCGCGTAATGAAAAAACTCAACGCCAAAAACATTATTGATTTGGCTCGAAAAACGCAAGATGTAGATTTAGACCTGTACTAAACTACCCTATTTAATTTCCCGCTAAGCAGCGTTTTGAGCTTGTGGTATTGCACAATTTCTTCCAATAATTCTTTGTGATGTGCCTCTTGATTTTCTTCGGTTTGCTCTTGTAGTGTTGATACTTTTTCGTCTATCAGTTGGCACCTAAAACGCAAAATGATTTCATGCACCCATCTTGGCAGCGACTTTGATTTATCCGCTACAAAAATGTTTTTTCGCTCCCAATCGTGTAGGGTATATTGCTCGTCTTGCAGAAGCAAATCCGAAACTTCTGTAGCCAGTTCTGGTGACAAATTAGAAACAAAAGAATCCATTTGCATTTCACCTTGTGCGCTAAGCGCATTTAAAATTTTAGGATAAAGGGATTTGAATGCACTTGTGGTAAAGTCAATTTCATCTTGTTGTAAGTCCAAATAAATCTTTTCAAAAACACGAGACGTAACCTTAGAAGTTACCATTTTTAAGTCACCAGATTTTTCATCTGCTTGCAAAATAGGCTCCTCAAACTCCACTTCTTTATGTCCATAAAGCAACAGAATTTTGATGATATTTTTCTCCAACTCAAAACGCGTACTCACTTGAGGGATACGCTTATCGGCGCTTACCAACGTCATGGGTTGAGGTGACTTCTGAACAGGTTTGTTAGCTTTTTTCTGAGAAACTTGTGCCAGCGTTGCAAAGAGTGCTTCTTCACTGATATCCATTAACTTAGCACATGAGCGCACATACACCTCTTGCTTAATTCTATCTGGAATTTTGGAAATGCTCTCCACCATTTCTCTAATAGTTTCTGCTTTTTTTATGGGGTCTTTAGCGGCTTCATCTACAAGTAGCGTTGCTTTAAATTGAATAAAATCCTTCGCATTTTGAGCTAAAAACGATTCCAATTCCTCTTTAGAGTGTTCCCGAGCAAAACTGTCCGGGTCTTCGCCCTCAGGAAACGAACAAACGCGAACATTCATTCCCGCTTCCAATATCAAATCAATTCCACGAAGTGATGCGCGCAACCCCGCTGCATCTCCGTCAAAAAGTACAGTTATGTTAGGCGTTAACCTACGTACCAAGCGTATTTGCTCTGCAGTAAGTGCCGTTCCCGAAGAAGAAACCACGTTTTTGACACCGCGTTGATGCATTTGAATAACATCTGTATAGCCTTCTACTAAAAAGCAATTATCCTCTTTTGCAATGCTTTGTTTTCCTTGATAGATTCCATAAAGAACCTTGCTTTTGTTGTAAATATCGCTCTCGGGCGAGTTCACATATTTGGCGGCTTTTTTGTCTTGCGTAAGAATACGACCACCAAAACCTAGCACACGTCCCGACATGCTGTGAATGGGAAACATCACACGTCCTTTGAATCGATCAAACTTTTTGTCTTCCTTAACAATGGTTAATCCAGTTTTTTCTAAAAATTCTAATTGGTAGCCTGCCTTTAGTGCTGCGTCGGTGAGTACACTCCATTCGTTGGGCGAATAGCCCAACTGAAAATCACGGATGGTTTCGTCAGTAAAGCCACGTTCCTTAAAGTAACTCAACCCAATCGCCTTGCCTTGTGTTGTTTCCCAAAGTGACTCTTGAAAAAAAGTATTGGCATACGAACTGACCAAATACATACTTTCCCGAGCACTAGCAGCTGCTTTTTGCTCATCGTTTTGCTCGGTTTCCTCTATTTCAATATTGTATTTTTTTGCCAAATAGCGAATAGCTTCCGGGTACGAAAAGTGTTCGTGTTCCATTAAAAAAGCAATGACGTTGCCCCCTTTTCCACTCGAAAAATCTTTCCAAATTTGTTTTACTGGCGATACCATAAAACTAGGGGTTCGCTCGTCTGTAAATGGGCTTAACCCTTTGAAATTGGATCCCGATTTTTTTAGTTGTACAAAATCGCCAATCACCTCCTCAAGTCGGGCGGTTTCAAAAACAGCATCAATGGTGGATTTGTGAATCACAATTAAAAATAAGCTCTAAAATACGTATTTCGTTGAAGTTATTTCTTTCGTTCAATGACATAGCGCACCATTTCTTCAAGCGCATCTCTGAATTCGTTTTGCGGAAAGGTGTGTAATTGCCCCAAGGCTATGTCCTTAAAGGCATGCATTTTTTCGGTAGCGTAGTCCAATCCGCCATGCTTTTTTACAAAAGCAATTACGGCTTTTACCCGCTTTTTGTCTTTGTTGTGATAACGTACAGATTCCAACAGCCACTTTTTTTCTTTACCGTTTATCTTACTCAACACATGAATTAGAGGCAATGTCATCTTTTTTTCTCTAATATCAATACCTGTCGGTTTGCCAATTTTGGTTTCTCCATAGTCAAATAAGTCATCTTTGATTTGGAATGCCATGCCAATATTTTCACCAAAGGAGCGCATTTGGGCAACAACCTCTTCAGTGGCATGAACCGATGCTGCACCCAACGCACAACAACTCGCAATAAGCGTTGCTGTTTTTTGTCGAATGATTTCAAAATACACCTCTTCATCAATATCCAAACGACGTGTTTTTTCAATCTGCAGCAGTTCTCCTTCACTCATTTCACGCACTGCAACTGAGATAATTTCAAGCAAATCAAAATCTTTATGGTCGATGCAAAGGAGAAGCCCTTTTGAAAGGAGATAATCGCCAACCAAAACCGCAATTTTATTTTTCCAAAGCGCATTGATGGAAAAAAAGCCACGCCTTTGATAACTTTCATCCACTACATCATCATGCACTAAGGTTGCGGTATGAATAAGTTCTATTACTGAAGCAGCGCGATAACTACGTTCGTTTACCTCATTTTTACCCAACATTTTAGCCACTAAAAAAACAAACATGGGGCGCATTTGCTTTCCCTTTCTGTTTACGATGTAATAGGTAATTCGGTTAAGGAGTGCTACGTGAGAGCGCATAGCAGCGGAAAACTTTTCTTCAAAGCGTTCCATCTCTGTGGCAATAGGCTGCTTAAGCTGTTCTACGATTTTCATTGGGGCATAAATATACAACTTCACGAATTAGAAACGAGCTAAAGCGCTGATTTTGAATTTTAAATGGTTGATTTATTTGCCAATTGACCACAAGCGGCATCGATATCTTTACCGCGCGAGCGACGAATCGTAACAGGGATCTGATGCTTGGTAAGCTGAGAAACGTACAGTTCTATGGCGTCTTCTTTTGCTTGGACAAAACGATCATCCCCAACTGGGTTATATTCAATTAAATTCACTTTACATGGGGTATGTTTGCAAAAGCGTACTAAAGCTTTTACATCCTCAATACTGTCATTAACTTCATTCCATACCACATATTCATAGGTGACGCGTTCTTTGGTTTTAGAGTACCAATACTGAATGGATTCTTGCAGTGCTGTGAGTGGGAAATTTACACTAAACGGCATGATGCTATTTCGGGTTTCTTCTATGGCGCTGTGAAGGGAAACGGCAAGTTTAAAGCGGGGGTGTTCATCTGCCATTTTTACAATCATTTTTGGTATCCCAGACG
>Ga0129342_1000477_pt1 | contig 17010 bp, 13 predicted proteins | sample CPBDNA_5_FD_94426 | JGI IMG/M metagenome (GOLD analysis project Ga0129342, IMG submission 94426) | Freshwater to marine salinity gradient microbial communities from Chesapeake Bay, USA - CPBay_Sum_15_0.2_DNA | ecosystem: Environmental > Aquatic > Marine > Coastal | place: USA: Chesapeake Bay...
ATTACATGCGTGGTGATCGCCTGCAAAGAGTTCTTGAATGTCAGAGCCGCAATTTCAGTCGCTTGTTGCCAGCTCAACCCGGTATCATCTTCTTCATAAGCGTACAAAATGGCTCGACTAGAGTTAAATAGAGGCAATCCATGATACGACTGCAAAAGTTTTACCCACGCTTCAACGTCACCCCCTTGAGCACCTAATCCTGGGATTAAGAGGGGTGCATCACCAGAGATTTCGAGAACGGCCTCTGCATCCTCGGACTGGGTTGCTCCCAATACAAGACCGACAGAACCCTCCACAAGTGGGTCCTTCTGAAATTCGACCAAAGCTTCAGCGATTGCTGTTGAAAGGGTTCCCCCTCCAAGCAAGGGTAATTTCAGAAATTGCTCTGCTCCAGGATTGGACGTACAAACGAGGGCATACATGCCTTGCCACTCCTCCTCGACAAAAGACTCTAGTGTTTCTAGACCCATGAGAGGATTCACCGTTACAGCATCTGCTCCCACTGCATCAAATAGAGCACGCGCATAGGCCTTCGCAGTATTGCCAATATCACCACGCTTTGCATCTAGAATGATCACTTTGTCTTCAGGGATGTATTCAACAAACTCCTCCATCATTTCCCATCCACGAGCGCCAAGCTGCTCAAAAAAAGCAGTGTTGACTTTAAATGCGGCAGCGTAAGGCGTGGTCACATCAACAACTTCCTTGCAAAATGTCAGAATTTGTTGATCAAGAGAGTCTTCATTCTCAAGAATGGCTGGAGGAAGTCGTTCTGGAACTGGATCTAAACCGATGCAAGCGACCGATTCGGTTTCTCGAATAGAGGAAGCTAGTTTGTCTGTATATTTCTCCGATCTCATGATGCGCCAATTTACGAAAACCCACGAATAACCCTCGATTTATGCCCCAAGGATCCGACTCATCCTCACCAGAATCCAAGCCTTGGTATGCCACGTGGTTTGATACTCAATTCTATAAGTTACTATATGCACACCGAGATGGACAAGAGGCATTACAATTGGTCGATTGGCTCGAAAGAGATCTCAATATTACTCCGCCTGCTCATGTCTTAGATTTAGGGTGTGGGCGGGGAAGGCACTCCGTTGCTCTAGCTCAACGAGGGTTCACGGTTACAGGTCTTGATTTATCATCTCAATCGTTAAAGGACGCAAGATTGAAGGCAGAACAGGCTCAGGTGTCTTCATCCGTTACCTTTCTTCAGGGAGATATGAGAGAGCCCCTGCCAACAACATTTGATGGGATTTTTAACCTATTTACCTCTTTTGGCTACTTCCTTGATCCAAAGGACGATCGACGCGTGCTCGATGCAGTGGTTCAGATGATGGCTACCAATGGTTGGTTCTTAATGGATACACTGAATCCCACATGGGTTGTTTCTAACCTTCAAGAATTGGAAGAGCAGTCCATACCCGGCTATAATGTACATATCAAACGATCTTTGCATGTAGATCGTGTTGTCAAGGAAATGCACTTCGAGAAGCACACACCACGCACTGCTCTGGAGGGGGAAGATGACGTGATCGAGGACCTTCCAGAGGAATATCACGCACGTGAAGAGGTGCGATTACACCCTCAATCGTGGTTCGAAAAACAGTTTGCTGAGGTGGGTCTATCCATTGAAGTGATGGCAGGCCATTATGATGGTCAACCGTTTGACTCCCAAATGTCCTCAAGGATGATCTTTTTTTGTCGAAAGAGATAAAAAAAAATAATCATTTAATCGTGTAAGGAATCGAGATGTGAAGGCTCTGTTAGAGACGCAGGGGGTATGATGTGTGTCACGCACACACGTCCTCCAAAATCCTAACTCAACATCCATCACTCTCATGAAGATAACCTTAAAAAACTCCTGCATAGGGCTATGCACACTCCTTTTTGGACTCTTACTTCAGCCTGTTTCAGCAAATGCATCCACAACTCTATACCCAATTCCTGGTGTGGAAAGCTCGATCATTTTCACAACAGACGGGACTTCTGCATTCGGGTGCCAACCGAACAGCGTGATCCGTCCAGATGCCTCTTTTCGGATGGACCAACGTGGTTATGTTGCAGAACTTATGAACGGAGCCGCATCCGAGGATGCTTTTTGGGGCCCAGGTCCTTGTCAACGTATGGGGTGCTCTGGCCGTGATCAATACTGCAAGTCCTATGTTATCTTCCAAATATTTGGCTTTACACTGACAAGACATTGCACCGGTGAGAAGTCTCGCAATAACACGGTGTGGTCTCGATGAGTACGCCAGGAATCTATCATGCAGGGTCTACTCGAAGACCCTGCTTTTTTGCGGGGATTGCTTTCATGGTCTGTTTTTTGACATGGGGGGCCTCCTTGACGAATGCGCAGTCTTTAACAGAGGTCACGCCACAGAAAACCGATAGATTGAAGTGGATTGATCTAGGCAAAGCCCTAGATACGCTTGATCTGCAATCAAAGGGGTACTATTTCTTGAATCGAATGACCCTGTTGAATGATAATTCCCTTGCTTTTTTAGACTTCCGTCGTGAAAGTGTGATAGTCTTTGATATGTCGTCAGGGCTTCATCAAGCGTATGGAGAGGAATGGATATATCCTTTGGGGGAAGGGACACATCAAGTAGGGAACCTGTTTGACATACAACCCTCATCCAATGGACTCTTCTTAACTGACGTCGTGAATCGACGCATTGTGGAATGGACATTAAAAGGTGAGTGGGATCGTACTATTGAACTCGATCGAGTGACGCCTTCAAGGTTGGCGACGTGTACAGACGGTTCGTTTTATGTGTTGCTAGAAAATCATCACAAGAAAGGGATGTTCGCTTATCTAGACACAGAAGGCATCATTAAAGCACACTTTCAACAGATACCACGATTTAGTCAGTCCTCTATCTTTCATCGCGATGGAGCCGTCCTTTGTAATCAAAATCGATTAGTATTTGGAGCTTTCTACTTTGATTACCTTCGTAGTTACAATTCAGATGGGACCTTGCGTTGGAGTCGGGATCTTGTAGGATTTGAAGAAAACGAACAACTCCTGGTGCAAGGTGAAAACGATTTGGGTCGATACTTTACCATCAATCCCAAAGCCAAGCGATCCATTGGACATATCCATGTGTTCGATCAAATGTTATGGATCTCTTTTTCGGGCAGAACAGATGGGCTAATGACGCGATTGGATCTATATAACACCGAAACAGGTGACTATATAAAATCGATTCGAACGGGTGAGCTATTCAGTGAATTTGTTGTGGGGGATAACGGAGTATTGCTTCATTATGTCGATGAAGATTCTGAATCGACACAAATAGTGAGGTACCCACTGCCCACTGGAGATCAGTATGGAGCGTCGGTTTGGGGAAATACCTCTTCAAAACCATGAGGTGGCTGGTCAAGGCTCCACATCTCAAAATAAAATTGACGCTCTGATCTCATCCGTTTGGCATTGATACTAAACAAACGAGTTGGAGTTTGCTCTGGGTCAAAAAAGGCAAGGCTTTTCATGAAGGCGAATAAGTCGCCGTAGATATTACGTGGAGTGTACATCTGGAGATCGTAGCCATGGTGAGATTGCTCTTTGAACAAGACAGTGTGGCCTTTTTGAAGTTGATCTCCCAATAATGCACGATGCTTGGTAGGTTCTTCACCACTGGTAATACTCATGGATCGTATGATTTCAGGGTCGACAGCCTCATTTGGTGGGGTTAGAATCAAACACTGTCCATGGTAAAGCGCCTGCATAGACTGGTAAATCGACACTTGAGGACCTCTTGTTGTCAACCGAGTCGTTTCACCGAAGTGTTGCTCAAGGCCGCTAAAAAACGACTCAATGTGAGGATAAATACTCAGGCCGAAGTGTTCGGCATCAAGATTTGTCGCACTAAAATAAAAACGTGAGTAGGTCGGATCTGGGGATAAAAAATCTTCTAGAGTACGATCTGACACTGTTGAATGAGATGGTTCATCCCCCGTTTGCGATAAAGGGGGATGAATCAAATCATGAAGTCTCAAGTCATGGTCAAAAATCCACTTGAGGATATACATAGGCTTAAATCATGCTGGCAATCACAAGTGCCACAACAGACATAAGCTTGATCAAGATGTTGAGTGAAGGTCCAGAGGTATCTTTGAAAGGATCTCCTACTGTATCACCTACGACAGCAGCCTTATGAGGCTCAGAACCTTTGTAGTACATCTCGCCGTTAATCTCGACACCTTCTTCGACCATTTTCTTGGCATTATCCCAAGCTCCACCCGCATTAGACTGGAAAAGCGCCATTAAAACACCAGAAGCTGTCACACCAGCTAGGAGCCCACCAAGCATTTCTGCTCCACCAAGGAATCCAAAAGCAACGGGAACAGCTACCGCAAGAAGTCCAGGAAGGACCATTTCACGGATGGAAGCTGTTGTAGAAATCTCCACACATTTTGCATACTCAGCCTTTCCATCTGCTGCGTCAAAGACCTTACGATCAGCAGCACTCCATGCATCCATTTCTTTGCCTTCGTTTTTCTTCATGACATCTAACGCAGCACGTAGTTCAGGAATGGTGTTGAACTGGCGGCGAACTTCCTCAATCATCGACATGGCTGCACGTCCCACAGCTTGCATGGAAAGCGCAGAGAAAAGGAACGGCAACATGGCTCCCACAAAAAGGGATGCCATCACGCTTGGATTGGTGATCGAAATCGAAACAAGTGGATTGTCTGGATTCGCAATATTATAAGAAGTAATAAACGCTGAGAATAACGCAAGTGCGGTCAACGCTGCAGAACCAATCGCAAAGCCCTTTCCAATGGCAGCGGTTGTGTTACCAACGGCGTCCAGCTTGTCGGTACGTTGACGTACTTCTTTTGGAAGCTCTGCCATCTCGGCAATACCACCTGCATTATCAGAAATCGGACCATAAGCATCAACAGCCAACTGGACCCCTGTGTTGGAAAGCATTCCCACAGCAGCAATAGCAATTCCATATAGACCCGCAAAGTGGTAAGCTCCTAAAATAGCCACAGCAATGATAATGATTGGAATGGCTGTAGAGATCATTCCTACACCGAGTCCAGCAATAATGTTCGTAGCAGATCCGGTCAAAGATTGACGCACAATCGAAAGAACTGGACGTGTACCCGTACCTGTGTAGTACTCGGTAATGAGTCCAATGCAGAGGCCTGCACCTAAGCCAAACAAGGTGGCCCAGAAAACTCCCAGAGCGCTGTACTCTTTTCCATCAAAGGTCCATTGTGCGGGAAGAATCCATGTAATCAAGAAGTAAGAAGCCACAAGCATGATCAAGGCCGAAGAAAATTCCCCAATATTAAGAGCCTTTTGAGGATTACCACCTTCTTTCACACGGACGAAAAAGGTCCCGATGATAGAGGTAATGATACCAACACCGGCCAACACCATAGGTAGGATAACCGCATTCAAGCCTGCAAAATCGATGCTATCTGCAAAACTTGGGACAACCATAAACGCCGCTCCCAAGACCATGGCTCCAATGATGGAACCCACATACGATTCAAACAGATCGGCACCCATACCGGCAACGTCTCCAACATTATCGCCCACATTATCGGCGATGGTCGCAGGATTTAGTGGGTGATCTTCTGGGATGCCTGCTTCTACTTTCCCTACAAGGTCAGCCCCAACGTCTGCAGCTTTGGTATAAATACCCCCTCCAACACGCGCAAAAAGTGCAATAGAGGATGCCCCAAAGGAGAAGCTTGTGATCACTGTAAGGACTTTATTTACCCCATCCACTTCAAGGCCAAACATATTTTGGTAAAGGAAAAATAGACCTCCAAGACCCAAAAGGCCCAGTCCTACTACACCAAGGCCCATGACAGATCCACCAGCAAAGGCGACATTAAGACCGGCGCCAAGGCTTGTGCGGGCAGCGTGAGTTGTACGAACATTCGCTTTGGTTGCGACGCGCATACCAATAAATCCTGCAAGGCCAGAGCAGACAGCTCCAATGATAAAGGATAAGGCAACAAATGGAGAGGAGGTTTCTGCGTCTGCAGAGAATCCTAAAAGGGCAGCCACAAGCACCACAAAGATGGCTAATATTCTATACTCCGCTTTGAGGAATGCCATAGCTCCTTCGGTAATGCTTTCTGCAATACGAGCCATTTTTTCTGTTCCGACCTCTTGCTTGGCTACCCACTGGCTTTTGATGGCCGTGAAGAGCAAGGCTAGGATACCTGCAGCAGGTATCAGAGAGATGAGTGTGATTAACATGAGTTTATGTTTGAGTTTTTGGTTGTATAGTCTTCTTGTTAAAGTGATTCATGGCTGTGGTTAGATCAGCTCGAATGAAGGTAGCAAGGGCTTCGACTGCAAGTTCTGTAGCCTCATCCACAATTTCCTTCTCACTCGAAGAGAATCGTGAAAGAACGTACTCAACTTGCATTCCACGAGGAAAATCGTTGCCTATGCCAAAACGTAGTCGTGGAAACTCACGGGTCCCTGTTTGGTCAATGATATCTTGAATTCCATTATGCCCTCCTGCACTTCCCCCATGTTTCATGCGGAGTTCACCAAGAGGTAGATTCAAATCGTCGTAACAAACAATCATATCATCCAATGAGACCTGAGTGTGAGCAAGTGCTTTGGTTACGGCACTACCACTTCGATTCATGAAGGTCATGGGCTTCATCACCATAAACGTTTGACCTTTGAAACGACATTCTGCCATTTCGTAGGAACCCGTCATGGATCGCTCCCCCTGTCCATACTGATCAACCAGGGCATCAGCAATACCAAACCCTACATTGTGACGTGTGTCCCAATATGCATTGCCTGGATTACCGAGTCCTGTGATCATTTTCATCGCGATGGGGCCATGAAGAGCATCAATTCGTCGTGTCTTCCCCTAGAATTGACACTCATAATGGATTTATGACTCGTTGCTTTCTTCAGAGCTACCATCGTCACCACTACCTGATTCTGAAGCGTCACTTGTTTCATCCTCATCACCCTCTTCAAGCTCAGGGGTTTCTTCAACAAGTGCTCCTTTAGGTGGTTTAATGACAACAATGGTTCTTGTGCTTGCGTCCAATGGGATAATCCCATCCATGTCAACATCTGAAACTCGCAAGACATCACCAATGTTTAGATGGCTTACATTAAGCGAAAAATCAGCAGGAATTTTGTCTGGAAGCACCTTAATACGCATAATCTTGAGTGGCTGGAACATGCGTCCACCCCCTTCAAGAACACCACGAGGAGTTCCAATCAATCGAATAGGAACTTTTAGGCTTACTGGATGGGAATCGCTAAGGACATAAAAATCTGCGTGTAGAGGCTTGTCTGTAATCGGATCAAACTCCACATTTTTTAATAAAGTCCTGTAATTCTGGCCGTCAATGGTAATGTCTTGCAGTTTTGTTGTAGGCACGGACAGAATTTTTTCCAACGCGATCTCTTCGACCGAAAAGTGGATATTATCTGTGACGTTTGGGCCATACAAAACAGCAGGAACTCGTCTGGAGGCACGGAGGTCGGACGCTGATTTACGCCCAAGCTCGCGCTTGATTCCTTCTATTTTTGTTACTTCCGGAGGCGTCATGATAGATGATGTTTAGGTTATTGAAACTCAGTGAGCTATTGCAAAGACTTAGTCATTAAACAACGCACTGATGGTGTCATTCGTGTGAATCCGTTGGATGGCTTCAGCGAATATGGCAGCCACACTCAGCACTTTGAGCTTGCTTGAGGGGCGAGATAATGGGACTGTGTCGGTGACCAACATCATGTCGATGGGTGAGTCCTCAATGCGTTGAAACGCAGGACCCGACAGGATAGGGTGGGTACAGGCCGCCTGGATGCTCAATGCACCGCGCTCCTTCAACGCGACAGCAGCATTGGTGATGGTTCCAGCAGTATCAATTAAATCATCCACGATAAGTACATTTTTCCCTTCAACGTCTCCGATGATGTTCATCACTTCTGCAACATTCTGAGCGGGGCGTCGCTTATCGATAAATGCTAATGTGGCACCCAAACGTTTCGAGTAGGAGCGAGCCATTTTTAAAGAACCCACATCAGGGGCAACGACCACAAGATTTTCAATAGGATTGGCCGCAAAATAGTCGATAAACACTCTACTTGCGTACAAATGATCTAAAGGGATGTCAAAAAACCCTTGAATTTGAGCCGCATGAAGATCCATGGTCAAAACACGATCAGCCCCTGCCTCAGTAATGAGGTTCGCCATCAGTTTTGCAGCAATTGAGACTCGAGGTTGATCTTTTCGGTCTTGACGTGCATACCCAAAGTATGGGATAACCGCTGTAACTCTCCGAACAGAGGCACGTTTTGCCGCGTCCAGCATGAGAAGTAACTCAAAGATAGTATCACTCGGCGGAGGGGTAGATTGGATAATGTAAATATCCTCACCTCGGATACTCTGCTCAAACTTAATATATAGCTCACCATCAGAGAACGATTTGATGGTCACATCGCCAAGAGAAGCACCATAATGCTCAGCTATAGCACGCCCTAAAGCTTGATTGCTTCGTCCCGCAAAGATGGCGAGTGGTGATTCCAAAAATACCCCGTACGCATCAGGTAAGTTACAATTGAGCCTGGGATCCTAGCTCCAAGCTTTGAGAGTGTGTTGCCCGGGGAGGACTCGAACCCCCACATACTGGACCAAAACCAGCTGTCCTGCCATTAGACGACCGGGCAAAGTCCGAATTTCTGACAGAACATTAAATATAAAGACGAACCATGCAGAAATCAACTAAGGATACACGACTTGTTCTTGCTCCGTCATTGCTAAGATGAGCCCCCATTGATTACCTTCATACCGTGAGCACATGTTGATGATTCCAACTCTAGTGATGCATAAACCTACCCATTTGTCTAACTGCCAGTTCCAAAATTTGACCCACTACAGCCAATACGTGAACCAAAATTTGGTGGCTCGTGCATTGTGTCGTGCATTGTGTCGCGCCGCCTTTGTAGGAATGTTCCTGCTGATTTGGGTTGCATTTTCCATCTCACCTGCAGTTTCTCAACAATCTATTGTCTTTCCGGACACGCTGCGCGGGGGAGAGTTCTCATGGTCAGGGGGCGTCAATGGAACGCAGGCGAGCTATAGGAATTGGTCCAAGGGAGGTGTCAATACGATTGCGATCACGGGGGAATCGAATGCCCTCTATCTCTATCGTGACGAGCGGTTCCAGTATGGTACAAGGCTCACGCTCAAATACGGATATGCGCGTCTAGAAAACACAGGAAGTCGAAAAACAGAGGATCTCATTGAGTTCAGACACCGATTTCTTTACAGCCTGAGTCCTGATAATCGCAAGATTAATGTCTTTGCAAATCTCATGGTGTCGACTCAGTTTAATGAAGGATTTAAATATGCGAGTGATCCCAATGACCCTGACGAACTGGTCTCATCGTGGTTGGCCCCGTTGGTGTTTTCAGAAAACGCAGGCCTTGCGATGACCACGGGACAATATTCATTGGAGTTTGGATTGGGACTCAAGCAAACCTACGTCCGACGATCGTCCATTGGATCACGATATGGTTTAGAGGGTAACGACAAAGTGCGTAACGAAGGGGGGATTACCATGGGTCTTGCCTTTAAGGAACAACTCATGGAAAATGTGCAATACATTGGAAACCTTGATACATTTACTTCGCTAGTAGATCCGTTTAAAGAGACGGATGTGAACCTGAGCAACAAGTTTGTCGGGCGGATCAATTCTTATCTTCGCACCACCTTTCAGTTTGATTTGGTCTATGACAGGGATTTTAGCCCAGACATTCAAGTGAGCCAAGTGCTTTCGGCCGGGATCGCGATAGAGTTGTAAGGAGCATGAAAGAACAGACGATGTAGTAGAGATACGACCCATAGAAAATCGAGTAGGAGACAAGATGGAGCTATACGAGTATTCCCAGTTTTTACCCCTTTTAGAGAAACATCTTAAAGACCTGGATGGCTGGCGAGGGCAGTACGGCCCAGATCCAACCCCTTTACCCATAGATTTGGACCAAATGGACGAGGTCATGGGGCAGTTGGTGGACCGATTGAAGATGAACTTCCCCATGCATCATTCCAGATACATTGGACAAATGATCAAGCCACCACACCCCATTGCATGGGCATCCTACGCACTTGCCATGACGGTAAATCCTAATAATCATTCGGATGAATGTGGTCTCCCAACCTCCAATATGGAGCGAGAAATCATGAAAGAGATGTCGAAAATGGTTGGGTATGGCGATACATATTTGGGGCACCTCACGTCAGGTGGAACCATCGCCAATTTAGAGGCTCTTTGGGTTGGTCGCGAGCTTCACCCTGGCAAAGCGATTGCTGCAAGTAAAAATTCCCACTATACACACCCTAGAATGAGCAAACTTCTTGGGCTTGATTTCATTGAATTAGGCCTAGCAGAAGATGGATACCTTGATCTTGATGAGTTTCGTCGTCATGCTGACAAGATTGGCACCCTCGTTGTCTCGATGGGATCTACAGGTCATGGGAAGGTTGAGCCGCTTGACAAGATACTACCGATTGCTAGGGAATATGGTGTTCGAGTGCATGTGGATGCAGCATATGGGGGATTTTTCGGCTTAATTTCGGGAGACCTTGGGATTCGACGCGAGCCATGGTTAGCCGTAGCCGAAAGTGATAGTATTGTAATCGATCCGCACAAGCACGGTTTGCAACCCTATGGATGTGGAAGCATTTTATTCAAAGATCCGAGTGTTTCAAAGGTGTATGATCATGACTCTCCCTACACCTATTTTATGCCATCAGATCTCCATCTTGGAGAGATTACCCTAGAGTGTTCCCGCCCTGGGCAAGTAAGTGCTGCGTTCTGGGCTACGATTCAGCTCCTTCCTCTGCGAAGAGATGAGGGGATTGGTGATTACCTGAAGCTAAGCCGTCAATATGCGCTTGATTTCTGTGAGGAAATCGCAGCTCAAGATGACCGCTATCGAATCTATATGGAACCAGACTTAGATATTGTCACGTGGATGGTTGTGCCAGAAGAAAAAACGACATCTGCTTGTAGTGCGGCCAATCGACAATGGTTTCAGGACAAAATGGACGAACCAGAGAATCCAATTTTTGTCTCTATGCTCAAAGTAAGTGGAGAGTATTTTGGAAGGCGACACCCAGATTTTGTGGTTGATTCAGATCAAGTGGAGATCATGCGAAGTGTCTTTATCAAGCCTCAACATGCCAACATCATGGGTAAAGTTTTCGCTAACGATACACACCCACAGGCTTCGTAATGGACTTTGGTTTGGCTTGAGTACTTCCGAAGGCGCGGACATGTAATAGATACAGTCCTGCAGGCACGACTGTACCGTCATCCATCCACCCTTTCCATATGAATTGCCCCCGAGTCCCGGCCAACTGACCTCGAGTTAGATGGACAATTGGCAGCCCTTGTGTTGTATAAAGAGTTGCTTCTATCAGATAGTCAGGGCTTTGGAGCTCATATTCGATACGAAGAATGTCATCGACTCCATCTCGATTAGGGGAAAAGGTTGCAGGTGAAAGGCTCACCCATGATTCCCTGGGGCTTTGAGCTGGATGAATTTGCGATGGATTGATCTGGCCTGGTGTACCACCCGATGGATGGGCGCTAGACACCCAATGGATTGGATTCCAACCATCTAGATAATGCCAAGATTCCCCACCGGGGTTCGTTTGTTGAGTGGCCTTTGTACTGGTAAGTCGCTCCAATGAGAGTCCCTTGGTCGTCGGAACCAGTGGATGGTGACTTTGCTCCATCAATCGTACAGAATCCATGATATGAGCCATTCTATCTTGATATTGAACCGCTACATAGAGTTGATTTTCTGTTGAGTGAAAGCCCAAAGTTTTTGCATCCACCTGCCAAAAGGGAATTGTAAGAGGTAGTTCTGGATGTGCTCGGGTCACTCGACTTTGAGATATAGCGGTAGATCCTTCCTCTGGCTCAGGAAAGATCAACCCAAAGGACTTAGGAGGGATTTGGTGGGCTACAAACCCTTGAATGATTTGGCATGATACACAAAGAGACTCCTTCCAAGACGCTCCACCATCTTCTTTCCATCCTAAATGAAACTTGAGAGAAGGAATCCATAAAGACTCATCAGTGCGGTTGTAAACCTCGACATATTGAGATTGATTTGGCTGTCCATCGTAATCATCCTCTAAAGGTCGAATCATGGCTTCTGTCACGACGATGTCGCCCGGTGAAGGGTACCTGGAAGGAGTGGGAGCAACTAGAGTAGCAGATTCATTCCCTGACCAATCTCGTAATGGTTCGATGCGTAGTGGATCGGACGTGGGTGCCCAATTCCCAAGTTGGGCCGTGGGTAAGCTCCAAACGCGTTTACTATGATAATTTGCTGTGGCTATGGAGCTGGGGCTTGATACCATGATGTTTGTTTGATCCAAAGGCTCACTAACCACAATGAACAGGGTGTCTGGAGTTGTAAGCCCATAATAGAGTCCTGTGACCATTGGCGCCTCAGTATCGATAGCGACGGCTGGGGGAAGCTCTCCTGCGATAAAAGTGAGATCATCGATTGTCGTGCTTTTTCGCCTCGATGACGTATACCGAAAGCGAATCCCAAAAAAACGTGCCTCTGTATGGGTCGAATCGATGAGTTCAACCTTCTCCCCGGATCCCTCCTCTGGGTCACGGGTAGGAGTAAGGTCATTTACTTTGAGGGACCACTTGAATTGTTCATCCCTTGTAACCGTCACTCGATACACCCCATCAATCGCTTCCAATGGGTGGGACAACAAAAGGTGTTCATCCCCATTATCTAGGCGAAACAGGCTAAAACGTCGCTCATCTCCAGATCCACCGGTAGACACTCCATATCCATTTATGGACGCTTGTGTCAGCGAATCGTCTACAAAAAGCATCACCTTGTGCCTATTGACAGACGAGCTCACGAATGTTTGCTCAATGATGAAAGACCAGGAGCCAAACCCACTTTTTTGTCGTCGAAATAGAATAGACCGACCCGATTCATTACCCTCAAGGAGTAGCGCGCCAGGTCCAGTCGCGCCAGGCAGAGTCGCCTCAACCACGTCGAAATCGTTTAGATCGCCCCTCCAGACATTATCTGGCCAGACATTCCCCTCAAATGTATGTGTCCAGCTGTTTTCTGCTTGTGAAGAGAGCTGAGCCACCGCGTTGGCAGAAGATTGCATCATCATTAACCCTAGGAAAAAAACTAGGGCCCATGCGAAGGGGATGGATTCTCGTCGCTGTCGAGAACAACAGCCTGGGCTTTCAACCCAGGCTATCGAATGAAGGAAATCCCAGGATCGACAATCCTGGTGTTTTTGATCTATATGTACCATCGTCCTTTACAGAACCACAGCGCACTCATTCCTTACATTCAACTCGAAATAAATTTTGAATCGGCTCTTTGATTATCCTTAGAGAGGATTCACTCGCAACCATCTGCATCACCACCAGCAGAGCCAACGGACCTAGCTTTTGTGGAGTGCAAGCACCTCAGCATTCAACAAGGCACAACCGACCGCACCACGAATGGTATTATGACCTAACGCCATCAATGAGATACCCAAAGGACCTTCCCCACGAATTCGACCGACATGGACGGCCATGCCTTGCCCTACTTGTTCGACTAATCGTGGTTGCGGGTGCATAGGGTCATCATACACCTTGATCACCTTGTCTAGGGCACTTGGACATCCCTTCATCCAAGATGGTGTTTCAAACGTTTGCAATAATTGATTGACCTCATTCACAGAAGGAGTGGCTCCTTCAAAACCAAGATGGATACTTAACAGATGGCCATGCCTTACAGGGACCCTCACCGCTGTAGAGCGAATCGCCAGATCTCGGCCAAGAATTTTGAGTGGCTCTGTTTCAATTTTGGGCTCTTCTCCAGGGATAAAGGGTAGAATATTGCCCGCACTATCCATCGCAGACACTCCGGGATACCCAGCGCCAGATAAGGCCTGCATGGATGTCACATGCACAGAGTCTATGCCAAACCTATCCACGATGGGCTTTAATACCATGACTAATGGGATCACCACACAATTTGGATTGGTCACAAGCTGTCCACTCCATGGTTGTGACAATGATCGTAGCACATCTCCATTCACCTCGGGTACGACTAAAGGAACGTCAGGATGCATACGATGAGCACTCGCGTTTGAGACTACGGTATATCCAGCTTCTGCAAACGCAAGCTCTGTATTCTCCGCAACCGTTGAATCTAACCCAGAAAACACAAGATCCACCCCCTCAAACGCCTCTGGAGTGCAGGATTGAATCGTTAAATCGGCGACCCCAGAAGGCATCTCTGAGTCCATTCTCCACGTGACAGCATCTCGATAGCGTTTTCCTGAGGAGGCTTCAGAGGCCCCAACAATGGCTACCTCAAACCATGGGTGATGTTCCAACATGCGACAAAACATCTGCCCAACTGCTCCCGTAGCCCCTAAGACACCTACTTTAGAAGGTTTCATTTTGCCTATCTTCCAATGAATTAATCATAATCAGTTGAGTATAAGGCTTTTTTATGTCGATCGAACACCTCCAACAACTCGATAAAATCGTTTCCTTGAGCAAGGCACGAGGGTTTATTTACCCCTCTTCCGAAATTTATGGGGGCCTTGGCGCTGTGTATGATTACGGACCGATGGGCGTGGAGCTTCGCCGAAATATCCGTGATCAGTGGTGGAAGGCCATGACAAGGAAGCATGCCAATATTGTTGGGCTTGATGCCTCGATTTTTATGCATCCCAAGGTGTGGGAGGCAAGTGGTCATGTTGATGGGTTTAATGATCCTATGATTGATGACAAACAATCCAAGAAGCGGTATCGAGCGGATCACTTAATCGAAGGACTTATCGCTAAGCTAGAAAAAGATGGGAAAGTTGATCAAGCAGCCAAGGTCCAAGAGGCCCTGGATACGGCTGGATCACGCGACGGATTATGTGAAGACCTTGAGGCCATTATTCATGAGTATGAAATCAAATCTCCAGATTCTGGTGCCTTCGATTGGACGGCCGTTCGTCAGTTTAATCTGATGTTTAAAACACAGTTTGGAGCTGTGGCTGCTGCCGGCGACAATGATGGGATCTACCTACGACCTGAAACTGCGCAAGGAATATTCGTCAATATGAAGAATGTGATGGACACCAGTCGAGTGTCGATTCCGTTTGGAATCGCACAAATTGGAAAGGCGTTTCGTAACGAGGTGGTTGCTAGGCAATTTGTTTTCCGTATGAGAGAATTTGAGCAAATGGAGATGCAATATTTTGTGGCTCCTGGGACAGATGAAGAGGCATACAATGAATGGTTAGAAAAGCGTATGTCTTGGCATCTAGAGCTTGGAATCCGCAAAGAACATTTACGCGTGGCGCCACATCCACAGGATAAATTGGCTCATTATGCACGCGCAGCAGCTGATATTCACTACCATTTCCCTATCGGCTGGCAGGAGGTAGAGGGTGTTCACAATCGGACCGATTTTGATATGACACGCCATCAAGAGTTTTCGGGTAAAAAAATGGAAGTCTTCGATCAGGCAACGCAATCCAAATTTATTCCATACGTCATCGAAACATCGATAGGACTCGACCGATGTATGTTGATGGTGCTGTGCGATGCCTATCGAGAAGAAGAGGTTGAAGGGGATGTGCGAACGGTTCTAAAAATGCACCCCGCACTAGCACCGATTCAAGTGGGCATATTTCCACTTGTCAAGAAACCAGAATTGCAAGAGGTGGCGTCCAAGCTAGAGGCTGACTTAAGCGACCATTTCACTGTATTGAATGATGCCAGTGGATCGATTGGCAAAAGGTATCGACGATTAGACGAAATCGGAACACCGTTTTGTATCACGGTCGATTTCGACGGGCTAGAAGATCAAACTGTGACCATTCGAGACCGTGACACCATGCAACAAACGCGAGTTTCCATGGATCAAGTGCCTTCTGTGCTTCGTCAAAAGATGGATGCCTGGGCGCCTTAACATTTGGAAATGTGTCCACTTTGCGTAGATTTCCTGTCTAATTGTACACTAGCATAACCTCTCTCACTATGAAACGACACATGACCCGTTCCTCACTCATCTGGGGTGTGGCACTCCTTTTTGTCGCTCAAGGATGTTCGATGTTTAACATTTCGGTTGACAAAACAGAAAACAAATCGACGGCAGCACCCTCTTCTTCGCGATCTAATGACAAAGATGGGATGAAGGCCTATGATAAAGTCATTACGGACGATATGGAGACCGACGAAGGTCTGTTCCATGTTCACTCCAAGGATGATGAGTACTATTATGAAATCCCAGAGGAGATGCTGGGTCGCGATATGTTGCTTGTCTCTCGCATCGCTCGTACTGCCTCAAGTATTGGTTATGGTGGGGAGAAAAATAACACCCAGGTAGTCGTTTGGGAGCGAAAAGGAGATAAGGTTCTCCTTCGTCGTAAGTCCTATGAAAATATGGCTAGCGAAGACCAACCGATTTTTAAAGCGGTCCAAAACTCCAACCTTGAGCCTATCATTCTGAGTTTTGACATTGAGTCGCTTGGTAAGGATAGCTCTGGTGTGGTCATCAATGCAACTCCACTCTTTGCAACGGATGTCCCTGCCATTGGGCTGCAAGAAGGTCGTCGTAGAGCGTACCAAGTTCGCCGTTTGGACAGTGATCGTAGTTTCATCGAGAGTATTCGCAGTTATCCTGAGAATGTCGAGGCTCGTCACGTGATGACGTACGATGCAGGTAATGCTCCATCCAACAGCGATATTGGCAGCATTACGCTCGAGATAAACCATAGCATGGTCTTGCTCCCTGAAGAGCCTTATCAAGCACGAAAAACCGATGCTCGTGTAGGGTATTTCTCGGTGTCGATGACCGATTATGGGCTCGATAATCAAAAAGCAGAGGAAGTAAGCTACATTACACGGTGGAAATTGGTTCCCAAAGACCCCGAAGCGTATATGCGTGGGGAATTAGTTGAGCCAGTCGAGCCTATCGTCTATTATATC
>Ga0129342_1000478_pt1 | contig 17008 bp, 19 predicted proteins | sample CPBDNA_5_FD_94426 | JGI IMG/M metagenome (GOLD analysis project Ga0129342, IMG submission 94426) | Freshwater to marine salinity gradient microbial communities from Chesapeake Bay, USA - CPBay_Sum_15_0.2_DNA | ecosystem: Environmental > Aquatic > Marine > Coastal | place: USA: Chesapeake Bay...
TATTCTATAGTTGTTGCTATTGAGGGTAATTTTATTCATGCTTCTGTATACATCTTGATAGCTATGGTTCTTGATGGTTTAGATGGAAGGGTAGCTCGCATGACTAATACACAAACATCTTTTGGTGAATATTTTGATAGTTTATCTGATATGCTTTGTTTTGGCGTAGCTCCTTCACTTCTCATATATCTCTCTAGTTTATCTATGTTTACTTCTGGATACATTGCTAAAATTTCATATATTGCTTGTTTCATATATATAGCATCTACTGCGATAAGGTTAGCTCGATTTAACTCTAGAAATCAGACAACAGATAAGAAATATTTTATGGGCCTTGCGAGTCCTGCAGCAGCAGCAGTATTGATATGTTATGTGTGGCTAATGGTAGATTTAGGAGCTGATATTTCATCATACATTATATTAACAATTATATTGATCGTTTCTCTATCTATATTAATGGTTAGTAACATTGCATATGTTAGTTTTAAAGATATTGATCTCAAACAAAAAATCCCACACTTAGCGCTATTTGCTATTTCTCTCGTTATATCTTTTATATCTTTTGATCCTCCAAAAGTATTGTTCATTTTTTTCCTCTTATATGGATTATCAGGTCCTTCATTATATGTCTTAAGAAAAATTAGGAGAAATCGTGTAAGTGACCAAGATTTATCATCAAAAAATAACTAATAACGTCACTTATATTAATATGTTTTTTTGCTTCTACCTTCTTTAGGTTATAATGCACCGTGAGACTCTATTATGTTAAGGAATTAGAAAATGAGCGATACTGACAATCTAATAATATTTGATACTACACTTAGAGACGGTGAACAGAGTCCTGGTGCATCAATGGATATTGATGAAAAAATTCAAATTGCAAATGCACTGAGCGATTTAAACGTTGATGTTATCGAAGCAGGCTTCCCAATTGCTAGTAACGGTGATTTTACTGCAGTACAAGAAATTGCTAAAACTATAAAAAATTCTAGAATATGTGCATTAGCAAGAGCACTAGAGAAAGATATCCTTCGAGCTGCGGATGCATTAAAAGACGCTAAGTATTCAAGAATACACACATTTATTGCTACATCACCAATTCACATGGAAATGAAATTAAAAATGACACCTGAGCAAGTTATTGAAAATGCAGTAAAGGCTGTAACGATAGCTAAGAATAATGCAGAGGACGTAGAATTTTCTCCTGAAGATGCAGGAAGATCCGATTTTAGATTTCTGTGTAACATTATAGAAAAAGTAATTGATGCAGGAGCAACCACAATTAATATTCCAGATACAGTTGGTTATAATATGCCTCATCAATTTGGAGAGTTGATAAAGAAAATTATTGCTAATGTTCCTAATTCAAGTCAGGCAATATTTTCAGTTCATTGTCATAATGATTTGGGTCTTGCTGTGTCTAATTCATTATCATCAGTACTTCATGGTGCGCGACAGGTAGAATGTACAATTAATGGCCTTGGAGAAAGAGCAGGTAATGCAGCATTGGAAGAAATTGTAATGACGGTAAAGACACGAAGAGATGTATTTTCTTGTGATACTAGAATTGATACAAAAAAAATTATGAATTGTTCTAGATTAGTTTCTAGTATTACAGGATTTCCAGTTCAACCTAATAAAGCAATAGTTGGAAAGAATGCTTTTGCACATGAATCAGGTATACATCAAGATGGCATTATTAAATCAAGAGAAACTTATGAAATAATGAAAGCAGAGGATATAGGTTTAGTGAGCAACTCTTTAGTTCTTGGTAAGCATTCAGGAAGAAATGCTTTAAAACAGAAAATGGCTCAGCTTAATATTCAGTCAGATTCTGATGATTCGTTTAACGATCTTTTTGATAGATTTAAAGAGCTTGCTGATAAAAAACATGAAATTTATGATGAAGATATTATTAGACTATCCAATAATATCCAATTATCCGGAGAGGATATACAACTGATTGAGATGTCCGTCACATCTGATTCCTCAAAAAAACCTTTTGCAAAAATAAAACTAAATATTAAAGGTGAAGAATTCCAATCATCTTCAGAAGGCGATGGAGCTGTTGATGCTGCATACAATGCAATTAACCATCTAATAGATTTTAATGTAGAGCTCAAACTTTACTCAGTTAATAACATTACATCAGGTACTGATGCTCAAGGGGAAGTTACAGTGAGAGTTGTAAAAGATGATGTCATAGTTAATGGTCATGGTGCAGATACTGATATTGTAAAGGCATCGGTTCTTGCTTATTTAAATGCTATAAATAAAATATTCCAAAACCCTAATCTTGAAACAAAAAAACTATCCGGCATATGATTTCTAGAAAAAAAGAGTTACTGACTCTCATGAACATAGATACATCTTGGTTAAAGACTAAAAATAATACTAATTATGACTTACAGAGTTTCAGTCAATTACAACTTGAGGCTAATAATTGTCAAAAATGTCAACTAGCCAATGGTAGAAATAATGTTGTTTTTGGTGAAGGAAATGAAAAGGCAGATATATTGATAATTGGTGAAGCTCCTGGTAAAGAAGAGGACTTAATAGGAGAACCCTTCATAGGAAGGGCTGGCAAGTTACTTACAGAAATTCTTTTCTCAATTAATCTCTCAAGGAATGATGTATACATTACTAATACTGTAAAATGCCGTCCACCTGAAAATAGAAACCCTAATAGTACAGAGATATCATCTTGTGCACATTTTCTTGATAAACAAATTAGCCTAATATCACCTAAGGTTATTATTCTCCTTGGAAAAATAGCTGCAGAAAGAATTTTAAACACCTCTGAACCTATGGCAAAATTGAGATCAAACATACATTATTATAAAGAAACTAATATTCCTACCTTAGTCTTCTATCATCCCGCATACCTTTTAAGAAGTCCCAGCGAAAAAAAGAAAGTATGGGATGATATATTATTTATGAGAGAAAACATTAATGTCTGCTAGAAGTGTAGATTTATATAATATCACCCCAATGACAATAAATGATTTGGATGAAGTTTACGAACTGGAGCTTGCGTCATACTCTTTTCCGTGGACTAAAGAAATATTAAGAGATTGTATCTTATATAATTACAATTCTTTCTCAGTTTTTTTTAATAATGAACTTATTGGATATATTATTTCAAAAATTACTTATCCAGAAACTCATATTCTCAATTTAACGGTGAACACAGCTTTCAGAAGAAAAGGTATCGGACAATCATTGATAAACTTAGTTATTAATGACGCAAAACTTAGAAAATCTGAAGATATAATTTTAGAAGTAAGAGCTAGCAACAATGAAGCACAAGCACTATACCATAAGCTAAAATTTAAAAGCATTGGCATTAGACGCGGATACTATGAATCTGAAAATGGTCGTGAAGACGCTTATGTACTCAAGCTTAGCTTATAGTTCCGATGGTGTTTTTGCGCTTATAGATAATGCATGAATTTCAGTTTTCATTAATTCGTCAAGCGTTTTGTATATAAGCTTATGCCTATTTATTTGACTCAATCCATTAAATGATTCCGAGACGATGGACAATTTAAAATGACCACCTGATTTTGCGCCAGCATGCCCAACATGCAAATGACCTTCATCTTCAATTTCAATATTTTTAGGATTAAGCTTTTCTAAACCTTTCTTAATTAGTTTAATTCGCATCGCACTCATACTTCATTATAATCATATATTAAAAAATTTATAGAGTACCTTAATTATATGATTATGTTAAAATACAAGCATATGATTTCTTCTTTATATGTCTAAAGATACAGTATTTTCCGGGGTTCAGCCTACTGGTGAAATTCATTTGGGTAACTATCTAGGTGCGATTAAGCAATTTCTCACATTTCAAAATGACTCTGATTCAATCTTTTGCATTGTAGATCAACATGCTATAACAGTCTTTCAGGATCCCGCAGAATTAAGAGCGAATGTCTATAGTGTCCTGGCTATTTTCTTAGCGTGTGGCTTGGATCCGAAAAAATGTATTCTCTTTAATCAATCTGCAGTTAGAGAGCATAGCGTTCTGTCTTGGTATCTGAGTTGCACTGCTAGAGTAGGCTGGCTTAATAGAATGACACAATTTAAGGATAAAGCTGGAAAAAATCGCGATAATGCTTCACTTGGATTATATGCGTACCCGGTTTTAATGGCTGCAGATATTTTATTGTATCATGCTAATAAAGTTCCTGTCGGGGACGATCAGAAGCAGCATCTTGAATTAACCAGAGATATAGCTCATAAATTTAATACAGACTATGATCAGTTATATTTTAAACTCCCGGATCCAATTATAAACAAAGATGCACCCAGAGTTATGAGTCTTCGCGATGCTAATAATAAAATGAGTAAATCAGATATATCTAAGTACTCTAGAATACTTTTGACTGATTCTAATGATGATATTTCGAATAAAATCAATAAAGCTAAATCTGATTCAATGAACATGCCTTCATCTTATGACGAGCTTACCACCCGACCAGAAATTAATAATCTAATTACAATTTATAGCTCTATTTCTAATATAAGCAAAGATAAAGTTATAGAAATATTTGCAAATAAAGAGATTTCATATTTTAAATCTGAAATGAAAAACATTGTCATTAGCTTAGTTGAGCCAATATCTAGTGAGATAAAAAAAATTAGACAAGATTCTAAGTATTTACAGGATACTTTGAAAGAGGGATCTGCTAAAGCATCTGAGAGAGCTCATGAGACAATCAAGGATGTTAATAAGATTATGGGATTCAATTTTGAATAATATAACTGCAATATATAATGGTAAAACCATTTCTGATATACCTGATGATTTATTTATTCCACCAGAGTATTTACGTGTAATTTTAGAAGAGTTTGAAGGGCCTTTAGATTTACTTTTATATCTAATTAAAAAACAAAATATAGATATAACTGATCTCCCAATCTTACCTATTACTGAACAGTATATGCATTACATCTCAATTATGGAGGAAATGCAGTTTGAGCTAGCGGCCGATTATTTAGTAATGGCGTCTACGCTGACAGAGATTAAATCAAAACTCCTATTACCAGTAGAACCAGAAACTGAAGAAGAAGAAGATCCGAGAGCAAACCTTATTAAACGATTATTAGAATATCAGAAATATAAAAATGCATCAGAGCAGATTGATGATATGCCTAGAAATAACAGAGATTTTTTTGTCGTTTCAAATGCGATTGATGTAAAGAAATCTAAAACTATTGAGATGCCGGACATCAAAATAGAACTTCTTAAGAGAGCTTTTATTGATGTTTTGAAGAGAGCTGAAATATTCTCGACGCATAACATAATGGCAGAAACATTATCTGTAAGAGAAAGAATGACATCAATATTATCTATGATAAAAGATAGGGAAAATGTAGAATTTATCAAGTTATTTAATGTGGAAGAAGGAAGATTAGGTATTATAGTTACGTTTCTTGCTTTATTAGAACTTGTTAAAGAATCTTTAGTCGACATAATTCAGAATGAATCGATGTCGAAGATTTATATAAATATAAAATGATGAAATATTCTCTCGAAAATACAATTGAATGTTTACTTCTTGTTAGCGACGAACCAATGTCTCTGTCAAGCTTAATAAAGATACTTGATGATGACTCTATTACTAAAAAACAGATAGAAAAATCTATCGATAACCTTAATCAAGAATATAGAAACAAAGCAATACATATAAGTAAAGTTGCAAGCGGTTATAGATTTCAGGCAAAAAATGGTCTTGAAGCATACATAACGAAACTTAAAGACAAAGGAACAAATAAGTTCTCAAAAGCTTTTTTAGAAACTACAGCTATTATTGCTTATAAACAACCAGTTACTCGTGGTGATATTGAAGAGATAAGAGGAATAGCTGTAAATTCAAATATCATAAGAACTCTTTTAGAACTCGAATGGATAAAAGTTGTTGGTCATAAAGAATCACCTGGTAAACCAGAGCTGTTTGGCACAACGACTAAGTTTTTAGATTACTTTAATAAAAATAAACTTTCTGATCTTCCTGAAATATCTGACGTAGAAAGTATCTAGTTATTCTTTTAGTCTAGGCATCAACATAACCAAATTACAGGGCTTAGTATCGCTATTTAGTTGATGGCTTATCACATCATTCCATGCAGTTTTACATGCATCAAGCGAGCCAGGTAAAACAAAAATGAATGTCCTATTTGCAACACCAGCTATCGCTCTTGACTGCAAGGATGATGTTTTTATTTTTTCGTATGATTTCAATCTAAATATCTCACCAAATCCATCTATTTTTTTATCAAGAAGAGGCTCAATAGCTTCAGGTGTACCATCAGAACCTGTAATTCCTGTTCCGCCGCTGAGTATAACCACATCAATTTCATTATCTAGAATATAATCTGAGGCAGTCTTTCTAATTTCATATATATTATCTTTTACTATAATTTTTTTAACAATTGTATGTCCCTCGCGTGTAATCATATCGACAAGTTTTTTTCCTGATTTATCTGTTTCATGTGTTCTTGTATCAGATACAATAACAATTGTTATATTTAGCTTTTTCATAATTAATTAATATAATCAATTATCAGGTATATGTATAGACTTCAAAAATTACTTTCATTAATAGGTTATTGCTCTAGAAGAACTGCTGAGAGATTAATTGAATCTAGAAAAATTAAAATCAATGATTCTATTGCTCAAGTTGGTGATAAATGGAATAAAGGAGATATAGTTAAAATAAATGATCAAATAATAAATATTCCTAATATTTCTCAAATGAAACTTGAGATAATTAAATATTATAAGCCTTTAGGTGAAGTAGTAAGCCGGGCTGATCCACATAATTCAGTTACAGTTTTTGATAATCTGCCAGAAGTTGAAGGCAAATGGATAAATATTGGACGATTGGATATTCAAACGAGTGGTTTACTTTTATTTACTAATGATGGGGATATTGCAAACAAGCTCATGCATCCATCATCTTCGCATACTAGAGAATATTTACTTCATACTAATAAGGAAATGACAAAAATAGAAATTGATAAACTGCTTACTGGAGTTCCTATTAATAATGGAGAAATAGGAAAATTTGATTACATATCACTAGAAGGAAATAATTTTTATAAAATTATCCTTTCCACAGGTAAAAATAGAGAAATTAGAAATTCTTTGTCTTCTATAAATATCAAGACAATGAAACTCCATAGATCAAAATATTCTTTTATTGAGCTAGATGATATGAAAGAAGGTGAATATCGTTATCTGAATAATAGAGAAAGAGAATTAATTTTTTAATTTAACTTTTATAACACCAACTCCACCATCTCTATCACTAGCAGAGCATGCAGCATTAACTATCTTTGACCTTTTAATATATGCTTGTGTTGTAATTTTTATCTTGGGTATCTTATTAACACTATTTATTCCCTTACCGCATATTACATTTAAATATTCTACGTCATTTGAGTAGGAATTTATAAAGAAATCATTAAGCCTATTTATAGCATCTTTCACTGTTTCGCCATGAAGGTCTATAGTATCCAAAATATCTGAAACTTTCTTTTTCTTAAGTTTGTTGAGTACATATTCTTGCACTCCATTTCTTCTATATTCAAACTTACCATAATTATTATCAATTAATAAAATTTGATCAAAATCATAATCAAACATTTCAATTTCATCTTCTTTAGGAGCGATGTTATCTTCAGAAGAAAAATCTTCATTTGTTGAGTTTTTCAACCAATCATCTAATTCTTTTATTCTTTTATCTTTTTTCATAGGTGATAAAGCTATACTATGTACTTTAATCATATCTATATATGGAGTATTTGTGAATATTTTGTTATCCAATGATGATGGATATAAATCATTAGGATTGATTGCGCTGCAGACTGTGTTAAAAGAATATGGCAAAGTCATAACTGTTGCACCAAATAAGGATATTAGCGCTTCAAGTAGTAGTCTAAGTGTTCATAACCCAGTTCGTATAGATAGAATAGAAAATAATTACTATAAAGTTTATGGCACTCCAGCTGATTGCGTGAATATTGCTACAAGAGGGATTCTTAAAAAATATCCTGATATAGTATTTAGTGGTGTCAATTTAGGTTCAAACATGGGCGATGATGTAATTTACTCAGGCACATTAGGAGCAGCAATAGAAGGCAGACATTCAAAATATGGAAGTGTAGCGATATCAATAACTTCTAGAGAGCCAAAATACTTGAATGACTTAAATGAGAAATTATCTTATATAATTGAATATATATTTAAAAACTTAATACAATATAAATCTATTCTAAACATTAATATACCTGATTTACCGCTAGTCAAAATAAAAGGAATAAAAATTACAAAACAAGGTAGAAGAGAAATATCTAAAAGAGCATCACTTGCACTTAAAGATAAAAAAACATTTTATAATATTGGAAACGTCGGTAAAGGATTGATATCTCCTGGATGTGACTTTGATATAGTTAGAAAAGGTTTTATTTCGATCACGCCTCTTAAGATTGATATGACTGACAATGTTACTTATAAAAAAATAAAATAACTAATATGAATATCGATAAAATCATAGGTTCAGGCCTCACTTCACTTGCCAGCAGAGAAAAACTTATTGATGAACTCAAGAGACTAGGTATAAAAAATTCTGAAGTAATGAATCTTATTTCACACATGCCAAGACATCTTTTTATCGATACTGCATTGGCAAATAGAGCATATGAAAATGTATCTTTACCAATAGGATTTAAACAGACTATATCTCAACCATATATGGTTGCAAGAATGACTGAACTTATTCATGAAACAGACTCGATGAATAATGTTCTTGAGATTGGAACAGGTTCAGGATATCAAACATCTTTATTGTCAATGTTATTTAAAAAGGTTACTACAGTTGAGAGAATATCTTCATTACATGAAAAATCAAAAAAGAATCTCCTACAACTAGGTTTTAAAAACATATCATTTATTTTGGGCGATGGCCACTTAGGTTATTTACCTAATAGCCCATATGATGCTGTTATTATTACAGCCGCGGCTGAGAGCATTCCTGATAATCTTATTTCTCAAATATCAGAGAACGGAAGGATGGTTCTTCCATTAATAGATAACAAAAATCAGAAATTAGTCAAACTCAAAAATACAAAAAACGGAATCATAAAAAAAACTGTTGAAGATGTATTTTTTGTACCGCTACTTCCAGGTATAGAAATAAATGAATAAGATTATTTCTAAATTTATTGATAGTTGTGGTTCCAAAAGTTCGATAATTTATTTAAGAATATTAAGTTTTTTTGAGTCTATTTTTTTCCCAATACCTACTGATGCGTTATTAGCACCAATGGTTCTCTCTAAAAAGCATAATTGGGTAAATATTACAATCATAGCTTCAATATGGTCAGTATTAGGAGGAATAGTTGGCTATTATTTAGGTCTTTATTTATTTGAATTTATCGAACCGTACCTTCACCAGTTTAACAAGTATGATGATTTTATTTCTGCTAAAAGCCTATTTGAAATCTATGGAATTATTTTTTTATTTATTTCTGCATTTACACCAATACCATATAAAGTTTTTACCATTAGTGCTGGAGTAATGAGCTATAATATTTTTCTTTTCATATTAATATCAATTATTGGTCGTTCTGCAAGATTCTTTTTAGTTGCATTCATATGTAATAAATATGGTGAATCTATACTTAAATTGATCAATAAATATTTACTATTATTGGCAATAATATTTGTAATAATTATTTTATGGATAGAGTATTGAGATAAATGAGCGATTCTCTGATAATAATAAATTATGCGTTTTGCATGCAGATGTTGTATTCATAAACTCTAAACCTTTATTTTTTTCATGTAAAACTCTAATAAACCCTTCATCAGGTAAAATTACATCTATCCCAGTTCCTATTAGAATCATATCAATCGTATCAAGATAGCTTTCTATGTCTTTTAATTGTATTAAATTAGATTTTATAACTGGGAACAAAATAATTTCTCTTTGGTTATAGATGATTGGATTTTTATGTGAGAAATTATTAATTATAATAGTATTATCTATATATTTATTAATACTAAAGTCATTAATATATTTGTCTTCAACTAGTTCCATAATCCAAGCGAAATTCGATATTATTATGATATTATATCCACATTATATAGGAGTCTAAATGTTTAAGATAGGTGTGTGCGGTTTTGGTACAGTAGGAAAAAACTTAGTAAGTCATTTTCTTAAATATCAAGATTTAATATCTAATAACTGCAATGAAAAAATAACAATATCTGTGATTGCAGATAGATCCATTGAAAAGAAAAAGTTCGACAATGACAACATTCAGTTCTCATCTGATATTCTCAGCGTAGTCCAATCAGATTGTGATTTAATAATAGAATTAGTTGGCGGCGTAGACGTAGCAAAAGAACTAGTCACGAAAGCTATTCAAAATAACAAATCTGTTATCACTGCAAATAAAGCTCTAATTGCTGAACATGGAGATGAATTATTTCAGCTTTCTAATAAATATAATGTCTACTTTGGTTTTGAAGCAGCTGTTGCTGGAGCTGTGCCTATTATAAACTCTCTGACACATAACATGTTAAATGAAAGTATTTCATCTATCAGTGGAATTATTAATGGCACTTGTAACTATATATTAGATCAAATGTCTTCAAATAATAAAAACTTTTCACAGGCTTTAAGTATGGCTCAAGAGTTAGGATATGCAGAAGCAGATCCAACTTTTGACGTTGGAGGATTTGATGCAGCTCATAAGATATCTATTCTTGCAATGCTTGCGTATAAAATTAAGTCTCCTTATAAGAATATGTACATTGAGGGGATTGAAAATATTGATAGTATGGACATAGATTATGCTAAAGAATTGGGTTATACGATAAAGCATGTAGCTATTACAAAAGCCACTGACGAAAACATTGAGTGTAGGGCCCACCCCGTTCTTATTCATAATTCAAACATTTTATCCAATGTAGATGGAGTAATGAATGCAGTGCGAACAGTAGGCGATCGCTTTGGAACATCTTTGCTTTATGGGCATGGAGCAGGTGGAGAGGCTACTGCTTCAGCAGTTATTTCGAATATAAAAGATTTTTGTATTTTTAAAAAATATGTATCTAATAAAAATGATGATTATATGTTTACTAGCAAGAATATTATTGATATCAATGAAATCTCAACACAGTATTACTTAAGAATATTCGCTAATGATGTCCCTGGAGTAATGGCTAAGGTGACATCAACACTCGCATCACATGATATTAGTATTGAGGCTGTTACTCAGCATGAACCATTTGAGTCAGAAAAACTCATTCCTATAGTTATGATTACTAACTCTGTTTCATATGAAAAAATATTATCTTCTATAAATAAAATAGAATCTTTAAATAATATCAACGGAAAAGTAAATTTAATAAGAGTTTTTTCAGATAATGACTAATAATAAGTTTCTTAAATATAAGAGTACCCGTGGCGAAGCAAAAGAGTTATTGTTTAGCGATGTAATATTTGAAGGACTTGCTTCTGATGGAGGCCTCTACCTTCCTGAATACTGGCCAAAAATTGACCAATCGATAATAGATTCTTTTTCAAATATGTCATACCAAGAAATTGCTTTTCATATTTTTAAACCATTTGTTGACGGTTCAATCACTGATAATAAAATTCAAGAACTTATCGAGGACTCTTATAAAGATTTTACAGATAAGAATATTACACCGGTAAATAAAATTTCTAATAATGAATATCTATTGGAATTATTTTATGGCCCAACATATGCCTTTAAAGATATCGCGATGCAATTTATCGGAAGACTTATGGGCTACTATTTGGATATGGATAATAAAAAAATTAATATCCTTGGTGCGACCTCAGGAGATACTGGATCTGCTGCAATATATGGCTTTGAGAATATTCAATCTTCAAATGTATTTATATTACATCCTTATAATCTAATATCACCTACACAGCGTAAATTCATGACTACTATAAATTCAGATAACGTTATAAATATTGCTGTAAAGGGTAACTTTGATGACTGCCAGAGTATTATAAAAGAAATATTCTCTGATCATGATTATAAAAAAACTAATAATTTAGGTGCAATTAATTCAATAAATTGGGCAAGAATTATGTGTCAAATAACATATTATTTTTATTCTGCAAGTAGGATTGAAAATAGTGAAAATATAGTCTACTCAGTTCCAACTGGAAACTTTGGCGATATTCTAGCGGGATATATTTCAAAAAAAATGGGTCTTAAATTTAAAAAACTTATTATTGCAACTAATGAAAACAATATATTAGATATTGCTTTGAAATCTGGTGAGCATACTATTAAGGATGTTGTAAGCACATCATCACCGAGTATTGATATACAGGTATCAAGTAATTTTGAACGATTAGTTTATGATTCCTGTAAAGACTCTAGTTATGTAAAAGAGATTATGACTAATCTAAAAAAAGAAGGGACATTTACATTAACAGATGAGTGCCGTGCTTACATATCTAAATACTTCACGTCAGATAGCGCTTCTAATAATGAAGTAAATCAAACGATTTTAGAATATTATTCAAAATATAATATTACATTAGATCCGCATACTGCTGTAGGTGTCGTGTGTGGCAAAAAACAATCTTTATCGGAAGATATACTTGTAACATTATCCACTGCGCATCCTGCAAAATTCAAAGAAACGGTATCCGATATTATTTCTGATGATTCTTTTGTAACTGAAAAAGTTAGAATGCTTGAAAATCAAGAAGAAAGAATGATTATCGCTAATAAAGATGTTGAAGAAATTAAAAACATTATTAATGAGAGAATATTATGAGAATATTAATAATATTATTTTTCTCTATACTTGTTGTAGCTTTTGCAAGAAAAAAACTTAACGATAAGTATGAATTTATACACTATATATTATCGCTTACATATTTTGTTATGATAATACTTTTTTTATACATACTTAGTATGCATTTTTTGGGTAATAGTATTTAGAGTTATTTGTCTAAATATTTTTCTGCATCTAATGCGGCCATACAGCCAGCTCCAGCAGAAGTTATCGCTTGTCTGTAGACTGAATCAGATACATCTCCCGCAGCAAATATACCAGGAATTGAACATTGAGTAGCATTACCGTCAGTACCACCTCTTATCTTCAAGTACCCAGTATTATCCATCTCTAATGAATTTTTAAAAATATCTGTATTAGGTTTATGTCCAATGGCTATAAATACTCCGGAACAATTTACAGTTTTAATTGAGCTTGTATTCACATCTTTTACATTCACTCCTTCAACTTTATCTCCGTCGCCAACTACTTCATCAAGCGTATGATTCCATAGGAATTCTACTTTACCTTCTTTTTCTTTTTCTTTGATTCTCTCTATTAATATTGCTTCTGCTCTTAAACTATCTCTTCTGTGTATAAGGGTTACTTTGGATGCAATATTTGCAAGATATAAAGCTTCTTCAACCGCAGTATTACCACCACCAACAACTACAATTTCTTGGTCTCTATAGAAAAATCCATCACAAGTAGCACATGCTGATACTCCTTTGCCAAGATACGACTTTTCCGATTCAAGTCCGAGATATTTCGCAGATGCACCAGTAGCAATTATGAGGCTATCACATGTATAGATACTATCATCGCCTGTAAGTTCAAAAGGCTTATTATCAAGATTTACTGACTTGATTTGATCCATAATGATTTCATTGTCAAATTTGCCAACGTGATCTTTCATTCTTTCCATCAGGTCAGGTCCTTGTAAATCGTTGGCATCCCCAGGCCAATTTTCAACATCAGTTGTTGTTGTTAATTGACCACCTATCTCAAGACCTGTTATAAGTACTGGGTTCAAGTTCGCTCTTGACGCATATAGAGCAGCGGTATAACCTGCCGGCCCTGATCCAAGTATTAGTAATTTAGTATGCTTTTTTTCCATTCTATCTCAGGCATCTATTTAATCTGTACATTATACATAATAATTTGTTCATATTATATATGTATATATTTCCTATAAAAATTTGTATAATTCTTAATGAAATGAGGTTCATTTGGCTCAAATAAAAAGAAATAAAAAATTTACCAAAACCAAATTGAATTATTTGCCAAAAGAAATATTTAATTTCTTTTTTCTAACTTTTACATTACTTTTCACGCTATCTGTCATTTCACATGATCCATCTGACCCTAATTTTTTTAAAACTGGTCTAGGAGATACGATAAATAATTATATTGGCATTTTTGGCTCATATGTATCACATATGACATTCATGATTTTCGGAAAAACTACTTATTTTATTACAGTATTATTAATTTACTTAGTCCTTGAAAGATATGGGTTAGTTCCGTCTCGAGGCACTATCTTTTCATATAAAAATTCATTGCTCGTATTATTAATTTTAATAAGTTTATCAATACTTTCTGACTTTATCTTATCTGGCACAGGTGGGTATCTTGGTCATATTTCTTTACATCATCTATCCAACTATATTGGTGCTTATGGATCAGTAACAGCCTCTCTAGTAACTTTATTATACTCATTGGTTTATTATTTCGACATATCTGTTCTTAGTACATATCATCGATTTAAAAAAATATTTATTTATCTCTATCTAAAAATAAAATATAAAGCCTTAAGTTTTTACGAAAAAACTAATTTGCAAATTCAATTGGCCAAACAAAAAAAAAATAATAATAAAAATATAATTAAAAAAGAACCAAACACCACTGAAGTAGAAATCATTAAGCCAAAATCTATAGAAAGCAAAAGAGAATTTAAAGAAAAACAACAAACGTTATTTTCCAATAATAATAAATTGCCCTTGTTAGAATTTCTTGAAAAGCATAATTCAGAAATTATTAATCATGATGAGGATTCCCTCAAGCTTATGTCTGAAATGTTAGAGCAAAATCTTCAACACTATGGTATAAGCGCTAAAGTTAAGGCTGTTAAGCCTGGCCCTATAGTTACATTGTTTGAAATTGAACCCATAGCTGGAACGAAAGCAGCCACGATAAGCACAATTAGTAAAGATTTAGCCAGGACTATGACTGTACCTAGTCTCAGGGTTGTAGAGACAGTTCCAGGAACAGCACACATAGGAATAGAAATACCAAATGATGATCGTGAAACTGTTTCATTAAAAGACATTATTAGTTCAAAAGAATTTGAAAACTCTAAAGCTGCTCTTACAATGGCCCTAGGAAAAGACATTCAAGGTAAACCTGTATGTGTTGATTTACATAAGTTACCTCATTTATTGGTTGCAGGTACCACAGGATCAGGCAAATCTGTTGCTGTACATTCCATGATTGTAAGTTTGTTATATAAACATGATATAGAAAATCTGAAGTTCTTAATGATAGATCCTAAAATGCTTGAACTGAGTACATATGAAGGCCTGCCACATTTGTTACACCCAGTAGTAACAGATATGAATGAAGCTAAAAGTGTTTTACATTGGTGTGTACAAGAAATGGAGCGCCGCTATCGATTCATGATGGATCTAAATGTCAGAAACATTCAATCTTATAACAAGCAACTCAAGCAAAATATTGATGACGGCATTAAAACTGTCTATGGTCCTACAGAAGGTAATAACGAAAAATATCATGAAAAGCTTCCTTATATTGTGGTCGTTGTCGATGAATTTGCAGATATGATGCAAACAGTTGGCAAAAAAGTAGAAGATCTCATTACTCGTTTGGCTCAAAAAGCACGTGCCGCAGGAATTCATTTAATTCTAGCAACGCAAAGACCATCTGTTAATGTGATAACCGGACTAATTAAAGCTAATATTCCCACTAGAATAGGACTTAAGGTGTCATCTAATATAGATTCACGAACGATACTAGATTCTATGGGAGCAGAACAACTATTAGGTCTAGGGGATATGTTATTTAGAGGATCTGGTACGAATGTTCTTCAAAGAATACATGGTGCATTTGTAAGTGAGGGAGAAATAACAAAAATTGCTGACTTTTTGAGGGACCAGAAACGTAACAATGATATCGAATCTATTCTTCTCGACAATGATGAAACAGAAAATCAAGATGAAATTAACGAAACATCTGACGAGCTTTATAATGAAGCTGTGAATATCGTCAAAGATACTAAAAAAACATCAATATCTTTCTTACAAAGAAAACTAAAAATTGGTTATAATCGAGCAGCAAATTTAATTGAAGCAATGGAGGCAAAAGGAATTCTTTCAGAACCTCAGAGTAACGGTAATAGAGATATCTTATAAATTATGCTGGATTTAAAAAATATTCTTGATCATAAGAATGATGTGGCAGAGCTGCTGCTGAGTCGTGGATATAAGTTAGATATTGATTTTATTGAAAAGAAATCTCTGGAAAGAAAAGATCTTATTCAAAAAAAAGAAAAACTAGCATGTGATAAAAATGTCATATCAGATTCTTTTAGAACTGCTAAGGATGATAGTCATAAAGAACAACTTATGGCTGAGTCAAAGAAAATTGATGAGCAAGTTCAATTTTTAAAATCATCACTCGACTCAATTGAAGTATCTTTAAATAATCATCTTCTTGGAATACCTAATTTGCCCCATCATTCTTGCCCTGTTGGCCATAATGACAAAGACAACATAATTATTAAAAAATCTTTAGATATTAATGTACATAATACACGTGAGCATGGTGATATTTTAGAATCCTTCAACTTAATCAGTTTTGAAGATGGTGTAAAAATTACTCAATCACGTTTTGTTGTCCTTAAAGGCAAGCTTGCGTCATTACATAGAGCACTGATTAGCTTTATGTTGACTAAGCATACTCAAAACTCATATGTTGAACATAATGTACCATACATATGTAATTCACAAAGTCTTATTGGAACCGGACAACTACCTAAATTTGAAGAGGATTTATTTAAACTATCTGGCTCTAATTTATATTTAATTCCAACTGCTGAGGTCCCGTTAACAAATATCTATAGAGATAAGATTTTATCAATCA
>Ga0129342_1000484_pt1 | contig 16965 bp, 17 predicted proteins | sample CPBDNA_5_FD_94426 | JGI IMG/M metagenome (GOLD analysis project Ga0129342, IMG submission 94426) | Freshwater to marine salinity gradient microbial communities from Chesapeake Bay, USA - CPBay_Sum_15_0.2_DNA | ecosystem: Environmental > Aquatic > Marine > Coastal | place: USA: Chesapeake Bay...
AAAGATTTGGATAAATCACTTTCATTATCGTCGTTAGTTCTTCTAGATTTGATAAGTTTAATTTTTGGAACATCTATGTCTGAGTTCACGTAGTAATACGACAAACTTTCAAGCTCATTTTTACTTTTTTTGGGCAAGTTATCGGTCATACTATACATTGCTTCTGCACTTAAATCTTTAATAGTAGATTTGAATTTATTTAGCTTAAACTTTTCTAAATCTTGATTGAACTCTTGTCTAAAAAACAGTTTATTTTCAGTAATTCCAAAATTATAATTACGCTCTATATATAATTTAACACTGTCAATTATTTCAACTGATGACAATTGATTGTTAGTTACAATAACATTTTTTAAAGAAATAGTTTTAGGAGATAATCTAATAATCGAGTCATTAAATATATCAAGAGAGAACTGTTTAGACTCAAAACCCATTGAAGAAATAAATAACGAATCTTTTTTAGAAAACTGTTCAGAAACTAATTCAAAAAATCCATTTTCATCTGAAATTATTCCATTATTATTAGAAAAAAATATTGTGGCGAACGGAACCGGCTCAAAAGAAATTGAATCAATTATTTTAACCTTTTTTGATTGAGCTTTTACGTTAAAAGATATTAAAACTAATAGTAGAAAGTATATATGCCTCACTGTGTAAAACTACAATTATTTTCAAAGTTTAGTATATTTAGATTATGGTAAAAAAAATCATTCAAATTTTAATTTCACTATTTGTTTTTGGATTATGTCTATTCTTGGCAACATTAGCTGATACTAATATTGTTTCAGATAATTTTTCGCTCAAAATGTTGATTTTTTATATTTTTTTAATTCAATGGTTGGTTTTTGTCCCTTGTTTTATTTTAAGAACTGAAAAAATCTATGATCTAACTGGTAGTTTTAGTTATGTATTTGCAATAATTTTTGTCTTATATAATTCATCTCTAAGTATTCCAAGTTTAATACTAGGAGCTGCCATAATTTTTTGGGCTGTTAGACTTGGAGTTTTTCTGTTTTTTAGAATTAAAAAAGCAGGAGAAGACAAACGTTTTAAAGAAATTAAACAATCTCCTACAAGATTTTTTTTAGCTTGGTCTCTTCAGGGAATGTGGGTTTCAATATGTAGTCTATGTGCTTTAACAGCAATTGCAAGCGAATCAGGTGTTGTTGAAAACATCTATTTTTATACAGGGCTTTTAATATATATTGCAGGGATTTCAATTGAAATTATTGCTGATAAACAAAAAATTAGATTTAGATCTCTTGAAAAAAATAAAGATACTTTTATAACCAGTGGACTCTGGTCAAAATCAAGACATCCAAATTATCTAGGTGAAATTCTTCTTTGGTTTGGGATTTCTGTAATGTCCATCTCATCACTTTCTGGATTTCAATATATAACTCTTATTTCTCCTGTTTTTAGTTATATTTTAATAGTTTACGTAAGTGGAGTAAGAATTCTTGAAGAAAGCGGTAGGGAAAAATGGGGGCATCTAGATTCTTACAAAGAGTATATAAAAAATACACCTGTTTTATTTTTCAAATTATAAAATGAAAGAAAATATCCCGCGAATATTTAGAAAGTCAAAAGGACAAATTGTAGTTGAGGGTGATATTAACTTAACTAGCGAAAATGGAGTTAAAATTAAACACGGGAAAAGATTTACTCTATGTGGTTGTACAAAATCAAAAAATTTACCTTTTTGTGATGGTTCACATAAAACTTAGTCTCTTTTAAAAACCTCTACAAAGACTATATCTTTAAGTTTGTCTAGATTGAAATATCCGCTATGTCTTTTTTAAAAGAAATTAGTATCTTCAAGAAACCAAAACTCAACAACAACAAATTATTATGGATAATTCAATTTCTAAAAGTAAACTTTTTACTGCGTCGTGTATTTCTTTAATTGTAACTGCAATGACATTTGCAATTAGGGCAGGAATTTTAACTGACTTAGGTGTTCAATTTGAACTAAACGATACCCAGCTGGGTTATGTAAACGGTTTAGCTTTTTTCGGATTCCCAGTTGCAACTGTAATTGGGGGATTACTTTACAACGTTTTAGGCGCTAGAAAATTAATGATTATTGCTTTTGTTTCTCACATAGTCGGTTTGGTTATGACTATTTATGCAGGAGGGTTTGCAACTCTTTTAATTTCCTCATTTTTCATAGGGTTTGCTAATGGTTCTGTTGAAGCTGCGTGTAATCCTTTAATTGCTGATATGTATACTGACAATAGAACCACAATGTTAAATAAATTTCACGTTTGGTTCCCAGGTGGAATTGTAATAGGAGCCCTTACTTCAAACTTTATGACTAGTTTAGATTTAGGTTGGCAATTACAAATTGCTGTAATGATAATTCCAACTTTAATTTATGGATATTTATTCTTTAAAGAAGATTTCCCTGAAAGTGAAAATATTGAAACAGATACATCAACCAATATAAAATCTTTAATTAATCCTTTATTTCTTTTCATAATTGTGTGTATGACCATGACTGCAATCTCAGAATTTGGGCCTCAACAATGGATTGAAAGAATTCTTGGAAATTCAGGTGCTAACCCAATGCTGGTTCTTGCTTTAGTTACAGGGATTATGGCAGTTGGTCGCTATTTTGCTGGGCCTATTGTACATAAATTAAACCCTATTGGAGTATTGTTAATGTCTGCTGTTTTAACAAGTATCGCAGTTTATTCAATGAGTACTGCTGAAGGCGGAATGATATACTTCGCAGCTATTTTATTTGCTTTTGGGGTTTGCTATTTCTGGCCTACTATGATTGGATTTGTTTCTGAATACATTCCAAAAACTGGTGCTTTAGGCATGTCATTAGTTGGAGGTGCTGGAATGTTATCAACTACCTTTTGGATGCCTGTAATTGGATCTTGGCTTGATTCAGAAAAAGCAAAAGCCCTAGCTAGCGGAGTCAGCGAGAATGCTGCTGAACTTGTTGCAGGTCAAGCTGCTCTTGCTAACATGGCCTACTTCCCGCTAGCATTAGTTATTTTATTTGGAATTTTATTTGCTTTTAGAAATAAGTTAGAAGAAAGAAGAATACATCAATCGGTAAATTAAGTCAATATAATGAGTAAAAAAATTAGATTAGGAATTTTAGGTGGCGGTGGTGATTCACTTATTGGTGTTCTTCATAGAGTTGCATCTAGTATGTTTGATAGATATGAAATTGTTGGCGGCGTCTTTAATCCATCTTTTTCTGAAAATTTAGCTTTTTCAAAAAAACTTGGTTTGGATGAGTCTAGAATTTATGTTGATTTTGAAACTATGATTGAAGAGGAATCTAAATTGGAACCTGAAAAGCGAATTGAAGTTGTTTCAGTTTTAACTCCAAATTTCCTTCACTATCCAATGGCTAAAAAGTTACTTGAAAATAATTTTCATGTCATTTGTGAAAAACCCTTAACTACAACATATGAAGAAGCTTTAGATTTAAAAAAAATTCAAAGCTCTAAAAATTTAGTTTTTGCCGTAACTTATACTTACACGGGATATCCTATGGTAAGGCAAATGACCAAAATGATTTCTGATGGAATCATTGGAAAGCTTCAAAAAGTCGATGCTCAATATTTACAGGGCTGGTTAAATCCTGTTATACATGAAAAAGATAAAAGAAATTCTACATGGAGATTAGATCCTGAAAAATCTGGAATAAGTTGTTGTGTTGGTGACATTGGTACTCATGCTTTTAATATGGTAGAACTTGTTACTGGAATGAAAGTAAAAAAGGTTTTGGCTGATTTAAATACTTTATATGAAGATAATCCAATGGATATTGATGCAAATATTCTGATTAGGTTTTCATCAAATATGAAAGGTACTATTCGCTCAAGTCAAATAGCTACAGGAGAGGAAAATAACCTAAGAATAAGTGTTTATGGAGAAAAGGGTGCTCTTAAATGGGAACAAGAAAATCCAAATTATTTATATCATTTAAAAGACGATCAACCTCTTCAAGTTTTAAAGTCTGGACATGGATACAATAATACTATTTCCTTAGATGGAACAAAGTTGCCTCCTGGACATCCAGAGGGAATTTTTGACTCAATGGGAAATATTTATAAAGGAGTAGCAAGAGCAATAAAAAAAGAAACTTATTCAAAACAGGAGTTCCCTTCAATTGAGGATGGTGTAAGAGGAATGGATTTTATAGAGAAAACTATTGAATCAAATTCAAAAGGTAACGTTTGGGTTGAATTAAATAATTAATAAAAATGAAAACAATTAAAGGTCCTGGAATTTTTTTAGCTCAATTTGCTGGGGATAAACCTCCTTTTAATAATCTGAAAAATATTTGCAAATGGGCTAGTAATTTAGGCTACAAAGCAATTCAAATTCCAACATGGGAAGAAAGTTTAATTGATTTAAAAAAAGCTGGAGAAAGCAAAACCTATTGTGAAGAGCTAAAGGGTGTTGTCAATGAATGTGGAATTGAAATTTCAGAATTATCTACACATTTACAAGGTCAGCTTATTGCTTCTCATTATTCTTATGATAAAATGTTTGATGCTTTTGCTCCAAAGCATTTACATGGTGACGTCAAATCAAGAACTTTGTGGGCAACCGATCAACTAAAACTGGCATCAAATGCAAGTAAACATTTAGGATTAACAGAAATGGCTACATTCTCTGGCTCGTTACTTTTTCATACTATGTATCCATGGCCTCAAAGGCCTGCAGGTTTGGTTGAAGCTGGATTTAAAGAACTTGCAAAAAGATGGATACCTATTATGGATCATTTTGACAACAATGGAGTTGATGTATGTTTTGAGATTCATCCTGGTGAAGATTTGCATGACGGAATTACATTTGAAAGGTTCTTAAAAGCCTCTAAAAACCACACTAGAGCTAAAATATTATACGATCCAAGTCATTTTGTTTTACAACAAATGGATTATTTAAAGTATATAGATTACTATCATGAATACATAAAAATGTTTCATGTTAAAGATGCGGAGTATAACGCAAGTGGTAAATCAGGAGTTTATGGAGGCTATCAAGAATGGATTGATAGACCAGGAAGATTCAGATCTCTTGGAGATGGTCAAGTAGATTTTAAAAGTATTTTTTCAAAACTTACTCAGTATGGATTTAATGGATGGGCTGTTTTAGAATGGGAATGCTGTGTTAAATCACCTGAGCAAGGAGCCAAAGAAGGATCAAAATTTATACAAGATCATATTATAGAAGTCTCAGATAAAACATTTGATGATTTTGCTGGAGGAGAAATAAACAAAAAAGATATTAATTCTATACTAGGAATTTAATATCTTTTGTTAGAAATTTGATAAAGATTCAGAATGAAAAAAAGCAGAATATGCTAATTCAGTGTTTGTTTAAAAAAATAATTAAATATGGAAACTTATAAGTGTAATCAATGTGGAATGTCCGTAAACGCATCATGTGGCAAATGTGGAATTCCACTAGAAAATGGATTTTTAAATTTACATGATGGATCGACCGTTCAGGTTTCTAAATGCCCCTCTTGTGAAGGAAAAATCAAATCTCCTTTGTGTTGTGGTGAAGATATGAGCTGCGTGTTATAAAATTAACTCCATTCCCGACTCTGCTACATTAAATCCGTTAGAAATAACTCTTATATACTCTTCAGAGTTTTTATTTAGCAACGGATTTGTATGATTCAAGTGAATAAAATAAACTTTAGCTTTGTCAATATCTTCTAACGAGTCTAATAACTCTAAGCTTTCAATTACGAATGGGTGTGGTATTTCTGAAATATCTCTATTGTTAATTTCTTTTTCGTCAAAAAAAGTACCATCTAAAAGTGCATAATCTACAATCTTTATCATTTCAGTTATTGAAAAATTCCATTTGGCCCACTTATCAATATCAGGAATATAAAGAGCTGTTTTATTATTTCCTTCAATTATGAATCCAACCGTTTCTGAATATTCGTCTCTGTGAGGCACTAAAATTGGAGTGAAACTTAAATTACTATGTAAATCAATCTTTTCTTTGTTAGCAATTTTAATAAGTTTAATATTATTTAAAGCAACTAGTTGATCCCAAGGCCCATTATTTGAAACATAATCAAAAAATTCAGGCATTAAATAAACTGGAATATTTTTACTGTTTAAAGCTTCTCTTCCAAAATTTAAAAGCCCTGCATAATGTCCCATGTGTGCATGGGTCAAAAAAATTCCATTAAGATTTTTAGAAGGGTTAGTATTTCCAATTAATGTGTGCAATTGAAAATTTAAATCAGGAGTTGCGTCAATAATATAATTAGAATTGTATTTAAAATTTGAAACACCAATGCTTGATACTCCAATTCTTACAGATTTGCTTTCAAAATATTTTCTACAACATTTTTTGCTACACCCCGTATGAGGGATTCCCCCATCTTGAATGGTCCCTAATACTTTAAGAACCACCTCATCGGAATAATGATTACTTTTTTTAAATTGCTCAGAGCAACTTGACAAAGTAAAACCCAAAAATGCAACAACAAAATATTTAGAAAAAACAGAACGAATCATGTCGGTTTAATCAAATAAAGCTCTGAGTTCAGTAGCATCTTTAGCTTCTAATTTTCCAGCTAAAACCAAACTCAATTGTCTTCTTCTAAGCGCCCCATCATATCTTTTTTTCTCAAGTTCAGTTTCTGGGATAATTTGTGGCACTTTTACTGGTTTTCCTTTATTATTTAATGCAACAAAAGTATATATCGCTTCATTAACTTTTACTTTTTTTGGATTCATTTTATCTTGTTTCCATACGTCAATAAAAACTTCCATAGAAGAATTAAAAGCTCTTGAAACTTTTGCTTCTATAGTTAATATGCTTCCAACAGGAACGGGCTCTCCAAATGAAACATTGTTAACTGAGGCTGTTACAACAACCTCCTCAGAGTGTTTAGCTGCAGCAATACTTGCAACTCTATCCATTCTAGCTAATAACTCGCCTCCAAACAGACCATTTAAACTGTTTGCATCTGCGGGAAGAACTGAATCTGTGTGAATTGTTTTAGAGCTTTCAGAAGTTTTAGACTTCATTTCTAATTCTGAGTATTTACATCAAAAATCCAAGCATACTTGTTTTCTTTAGCCTGAATTTCTCTAAGACTTATAATCGCCTCATTTCTATTTAAAAATCCATCAAAAGCAACAGGAATTAATCCCTTATCATTCAAAGGTAAAATTCTTGATTTATATCCTTTGCTCTTTAAAGAAGAAACAAGATTTTTAGCATTTTGCTTTACCCTAAAAGCTCCAGCGATTATAAAATATTTGGGTTGCTGTCTTTTTACATTTATGGTGAGTGAGGGTAATGAACCTAAGTCAAAAACAGCTTTTTCCACAATTGCTTTTGATTGGTCTCTTAGTGATTGTTCATATGCTATCTTTTGATCAATTAAATCATTGTTAACGTTTATATAAATATAACCTGAACCTAAAATTAAACAAGCCCAAACGGCAGCTTGTTTAAGAATTTTAGAGGATATATTGACCAGTCTAAGTGTTTTTCTATCTTCTTTTATATTTAAATGTGAAGAAATTTGTTTTACGTTCAATGGAGAAAGTCCAAATGAATCCTTTAAATAATTTTTAGAATGATATGGGTTGAAAATAATTTTTTTTTCTTTACTTAGGGAAAGTTCTCCAATGTCTTTTAAAAAATATTTTTCTTTATTTAAGGTCTGAATTATTTTAATTACTAAACTGTGAATGTCTTTCAACACAAAATTATAATCAAGATTCTCATGTGTGCTAATATGTTTAGCTAAAAGACCGTCATTTTTATTAATCTGAGAATTAAAAGAAATATGTTTTGAAGGAGGGTAAAATTTCTCATTTTTTAAATCATAATGAGCCGGTTTAAAAGTGCTTATGAAACTGCCAAGTCCAGGGATAGTAACACACTCATGGTGGTGTAATAATTCACTAATATATTTTGAGAGTTGCATTTAATAAAAATACATTTTTTTAATCAAACTTTTAAATTAAATTAATGAATTATAGCCTAACTTTTGTCTAACTCTATTTAGGACTTCATTTGCTACAACATTGGCTTTTTCAGCACCACAGCTAAGTATTGAATCTAATTCCTTTTTATTTGTCATAAAATAATTAAATTTTTCTCTTTCATATGAGTAATTAGACAATATGAAATTCAAAAGCTCTGTTTTTGCATGTCCATAACCAAATCCACCTGACATGTAATTGCGTTTCATTTTATCAATAGATTTTTTATCAGCAATTAATTTAAAAATTTTAAAAACATTACAGTTATTATAATCTTTTGGTTTGTCAATTGGTGTACTATCTGTTTGTATGCTCATAATTTGTTTTTTCAAAAGCTTTTCTGGTAAAAAAATGTCAATTATATTTCCCTTTGATTTGCTCATCTTTTCTCCATTTGTCCCTAAGACCAATTGTGTTTCTTTATTAACGTCACCTTTAGGGAGTACAAAGGTTTTTCCATAAATATTATTAAATCTTGAAGCTACATCTCTGGTCATTTCCAGGTGTTGTTGTTGATCTTTTCCAACTGGGACTTTATCAGCATCATATAACAATATATCTGAAGCCATTAACATGGGATATGTAAAAATACCTACATTAACGTCACTTAATCTCTCCGATTTATCTTTAAAAGAATGAGCAAGGGTTAATCTTTGAAAAGGAAAATAGCATGATAATATCCATGAAAGCTCAGTTGCTTGGGGAACATCACTTTGTCTATAAAAAACTGTTTTATCAGTATTTAGACCAAAAGAAAGCCAAGTTGCTGCCGTTGCATATGTATTATTTTTTAATATCCCTTTGTCTTTAATTTGAGTTAAAGAATGCATATCTGCAATAAACAAAAAAGATTGGTCTTTAGACTTATTGGCTAAGCCAATTGCCGGTATAATTGCTCCTAAAATATTTCCTAAATGAGGAGTCCCTGTACTCTGTATTCCTGTTAAAATTCTTGACATTTTATTTGTATAATAAGCAAAAGTAATGGTTTTGATAATTATATCCTTCATTTACTTACATTTACAGTCATGATACGATTCTTTAAAATGTGCATATATGGACTTTACAACGTATGGTTTTACATGTTGGCAGCTACAGGAATCATTATTTGTCTTCCTTTATTTTTTCTAACAAGTGTAAAAGAAGAATGGTACCCATATTTTTATTGGGTAGCAAGAAACATTTGGGCAAAACTTATTCTATACGGAATGGGGCTAATTCCAAAAATTGAATTTTCCGAAAGTCTTGAAAAAGGCAAAAACTATATGTTAACGGCCAATCACAAAAGTATGATTGATGTGATGCTTATGCTTCATATCAGTAAAAACCCTATTGTTTTTGTCGGCAAAAAAGAATTAGTAAGGCTACCTCTATTTGGACATTTCTACAAAAGAGTAGCAATTATGGTTGACAGAGAAAGCTCAAAAAGTAGAGCCGCTGTATACAGGCATGCTGAAAGAAGATTAAGCCAAGGCTTAAGCTTATGTATTTTTGCAGAAGGCTTAGTGACTGCTCCTGAAATTATTCTTGCACCTTTTAAAAACGGAGTATTTAGATTTTCTATTCACTATCAAATTCCTATTGTTCCAATGTCTTTCTACGATTGTGAAAGAAGATATCCTTATCACTTTTCCTATAATTATTTTGTAGGAGGTCCTGGTTTTTTAAGAGCTAAAGTTCATAAAAAAATAGAAACAAAAGGTTTAGATGAAAATGACATGGAAGGCTTAAAAAAAGAAGTATATGAATTTCTTTACAAAGATTTAAAACCTATGCTTTAATAGCTTCTATAATTTTTGATTCAATTTCATCACAAAGCTCAGGATTGTCTTCCAATATGCTTTTAACAGAATCTCTTCCTTGTCCTAGTTTTGTTTCTCCATAGCTGAACCACGATCCACTTTTTTCAATAATATCATTTTCTACCCCTAGATCAATAATCTCACCCATTTTTGAAATTCCTTTGCTATACATAATATCGAACTCACTGACTTTAAATGGAGGAGCAACTTTATTTTTGACAACTTTAACTCTAGTTTTATTACCTAAGACATTTCCATTTGTATCCTTAATTTGAGTAGATCTTCTAATATCTAATCTAACTGATGCATAAAACTTTAAAGCATTTCCTCCAGTAGTAGTTTCAGGATTCCCAAACATTACACCAATCTTTTCTCTCAACTGATTAATAAAAATTACAGTACAATTTGTTTTACTAATATTAGATGTAAGTTTTCTTAAAGCTTGTGACATAAGTCTTGCATGTAAACCCATTTTAGAGTCTCCCATTTCTCCTTCAATTTCACTTTTTGGAGTTAAAGCAGCTACTGAATCAATGACAATAATGTCAATTGCACCTGATCTAATTAAATTATCAGCAATTTCTAAGGCCTGTTCTCCGTTGTCAGGTTGAGAAATAATTAATTCATCAATATTAACTCCTAAATTTTGAGCATAAAATCTATCAAAAGCATGTTCTGCATCAATAAAGGCAGCTATACCGCCTGTTTTTTGACTTTCAGCTATTGCATGTAAAGTTAAAGTAGTTTTTCCTGAGGATTCTGGGCCATAAATTTCAATTACCCTGCCTTTTGGATAACCGCCAACACCAAGTGCATTATCCAAAGTTAATGAGCCGCTTGAAATAGCTTCTACTTTTTCAAATACAGAGTCTCCCATTTTCATAACCGTTCCCTTTCCATAAGTTTTATCTAATTTATCTAAAGTTAGTTGTAACGCTTTTACTTTTGAATCTTTCTCTTTGCTCATAAAAATTTGGAATTAAATTACCTAACTAAAGTACAATATATTTGATTTAAGTCATAGAATTATTACCATGATTTTTCTGATAATTTTTAAAATATTACTTTCGCTTATTGTATAATTAGACAATGCTTCTTTATAACAAACTTAGCGCTATAGAAAGAGCCGCTCTCATTGAAAAAGCAGGTGATAAACGCATTACTTTATCTTTTTACAAATACCACCAAATCTTAAACACTTCCCTTTTTAGAGACTATCTTTTTCAAGTGTTAGATAAGATTGAAGTTTTAGGTAGGATTTATGTCGCTTTTGAAGGAATAAACGCACAGCTTTCTGTCCCCTCAAAATATTTTGAAACTTTTAAAAAAACACTTGATGAAATAGATTTTTTAAAGAGTGTGAGACTTAATGTTGCTATTCAACAAGATAATTTTTCGTTTTTAAAACTTAAAGTAAAAATTAGAAATAATATTGTTGCAGATGGGTTAAAAAAAAACAGTTTTGATCTTTCAAATACTGGAAAGCATGTAAGTGCTTCTGAATTTAATAGATTATCAGAGGACCCCAATACCTTACTAATTGACATGAGAAATCACTATGAAAGTGAAATTGGACATTTTAAAGGGGCTATTCTACCTGATGTTGATAGTTTTAGAGAATCTTTGCCAATTATTGAAAAAAAATTTCAAAAAGTCAAAAAATCAAAAAATATATTGATGTACTGTACTGGCGGTATCAGATGTGAAAAGGCTAGTTCATTTTTAAAACATAAAGGGTATAAAAATGTTTTTCAACTTGAAGGAGGAATAATTGAATATGCTAGGCAAGTTGATAAAGAAAAAATAGAGAATAAGTTTTTAGGCAAAAATTTTGTTTTTGATAATCGAAGAAGTGAAAAAATTTCTGATCAAATTATTTCCAATTGTCATCAGTGTGGAGAAAAATGCGATACTCATGTTAATTGTGAAAATGAAGCTTGTCATCTGCTTTTCATTCAATGCCAAAAATGTGCTGAAAAATACGACAACTGTTGCTCAAAAGATTGTTCTGACATAAATAAGCTTCCTTATGAAGAACAAAAGAAACTTAGAAAAGGGAAAAAAAATAGCAACAAAATATTTAAAAAAGGAAGATCAAAAGCTTTAAGGTTCAAAAAAACATCTTAATTAACTAACTTTATAAGATAATTCTTAAAAAAATGAGTTGTAACAGCTGTTCTTCAAATGATTCACCAGCAGGTTGTAAAAACAATGGTACTTGTGGAACTGATAGCTGCAATAAACTAACTGTTTTTGATTGGCTTGAAAATATGGAGCCTGTTATAGATCAAAATCTTCAAAATATATTTGAAATCAGATTCAAAAATGGGAGAAAACAGTTTTATAAGAATTCTAATGACCTCACCTTAAGTATTGGAGACCTTGTAGCGGTAGGGGCTGAAAAGGGTTTCGACATTGGGTTTATAACTCTCAAAGGAGGTTTAATTCCAATTCAATTAAAAAGAAAAAAAATAGACCATAATTCAACAGAATTCTATAATATTATAAGAAAAGCTTCTCAAGCTGATATTGACAAATGGAAAAATTCTAGAGAAAGAGAGGAAAAAGTAAAAAAAAAGTCAAGAGAGCTAGCAATTTCCCTTAAACTAAAAATGAAAATCTCTGATGTTGAGTTTCAGGGAGATGGCACAAAAGCAACATTTTATTACACCGCCGCAGGTAGAGTTGATTTTAGACAACTTATAATAAGCATGGCTAGAGAATTTAACACCAGAATTGAAATGAAACAGGTTGGTTTAAGAGAGGAAGCTTCTAGACTTGGAGGAATTGGTTCTTGTGGAAGAGAACTCTGTTGTTCATCATGGCTAACTGATTTTAGGACAGTAACATCATCAGCGGCAAGATATCAACAGTTGTCCTTAAACCCCCAAAAACTAGCAGGACAGTGCGGAAAATTAAAGTGTTGCCTAAACTATGAACTTGATTTATATCAAGAAGCTCTCAAAGATTTTCCAAAATCTAATACTAAACTTTTAACTGAAAAAGGAATCGCTTATTGTCAAAAAATTGACATTTTTAAAAAGATACTTTGGTTTGTATATAAAAACGACAGCGTCAATTGGCACAAAATTAGTGAAGAAAATGTAAAGAAAATTATAAAAATAAATGAATCAGGAAAAAAAATTGAGGCGCTTGAAGATTACACTGTTTATGAAATTGACTCAACTTTGGACTTTGAAAATGTTGTTGGGCAAGACAGTTTGACAAGGTTTGATAAAAAAAAGAAAAGGAAAGTTTTCAAAAAGAGCTAAAGATGCTAAATAAAACTTGTTTTTTTTTATTTATTTTAACACTTTTTTCATGTAATAATCCATCATTTCTAGAATTTAAAAACTTTAAAAATGGATGGAATAAATATGAAGAATTAGAATTTAGGCTTATTACTGAAAGTCCAAATACTTCAAAAGATATTTTTTTCATTCTTAGGCACAATCAAGACTACCCTTTTTCAAACATTTTTTTAATTTCTGAACTTTACTTTGAAAACAACGAAATTGAAATAGATACTTTTGAGTTTAAACTGGCTAACGCTAGAGGGGAATGGTTAGGGCAAAAAAAAATTAGTGTAGTTGAACATCGCCTGCCATTTAAAAAAAATTTTATATTAAAAAATAATAAATTAAAAATTCGAACCTCAATGAGATTAAATAATAGCTCAGAAGAAATTGAAAATCTTTTAGGTATTACTAATTTTGGAATATTAATAAACTAGATTACGGTGTCTAAAAAAAAGAAAGCCTTGCCAAAAGTATATAGAAAATTTTTCTACGGCTTTTGGGTTTTATTTTTTTTAGGAATATTTTCATTTTCAAGTATTTTTTACTTAGCATCTATCGGATATCTAGGAGAAATGCCTGATTTTAGACAGCTAGAAAATCCTAAAACAAATTTAGCCACTCAAATTATTTCTTCAGATAATAAGGTTTTAGGGAAATTTCATTTTGGAGAAAATAGAATTCCTGTTCAATTTGAAGATCTTCCTAAAAATTTAATTGATGCACTTATTTCAACTGAAGATGAAAGATTTTATAGTCATTCTGGAATTGATTTTAAAGCAACCTTCAGAGCTATTTTGTTTTTAGGGAAAAGAGGTGGTGCAAGCACTATTTCACAACAACTTGCTAGACAACTTTTTGTTGGTATTAGATCAAAAAATATCTTTGAAGCACTTTCTCAAAAATTTAAGGAATATGTTATTGCTGTAAGACTCGAACGTCAGTATACAAAACATGAAATCATTTCAATGTATTTAAATATTTATGACTTTGGTTACAATGGAGATGGAATAAAATCTGCATCAAACATCTATTTTGATAAGGAATTAGACAGCCTAAGAATTGAGGAATCTGCAGTGCTTATTGGTATGCTTAAAAATTCCTCTTATTACAACCCTTTACGACGACCAGAACTTGTAAAAACCAGAAGAGACGTTGTTTTTAATCAAATGCAAAAAAACGGTCATTTAGATCAAAAAACTGTAGATTCTCTTAGACAAATTCCGCTTTCAATTAACTATACTCCACAATCTCACAGGGAAGGTATTGCTACATATTTTAGGGCTTACCTTCAGGATTTTATGAAAGAATGGAGCTCTAAGAACTTAAAAAAAGATGGGTCAAAGTACAATATTTATTTAGACGGTCTAAAAATTTATACTACAATAAATTATGAAATGCAGAAATATGCCGAAGAGTCTGTTAAGTTGCACATGGCCAATCTACAAGAAGAGTTTTTTAGGCAAAACACACCAAAATTAAATCCAACTGCTCCCTTTTTAGATCTAGAATCTGAAGATTCAATAAAGATTTTTAAAAATGCCATGAAACGTTCTGAAAGATGGAGAAAAATGAGGGAAAGCGGAAAATCAGAAGAGGAAATGTTTGAAGTTTTCGAAAAAAAAGTTCCAATGACTATTTTTTCTTGGAAAGGAGAAATTGATACTGTCATGAAACCTGTTGATTCCATTCGTTATTACAAACATTTTATGCAAGCTGGAATGATGTCAATGGAACCACAAACGGGTCATGTAAAAGCATGGGTAGGTGGTATAAATTATAAACATTTTCAATACGATCACGTTAAACAAAGCAAAAGACAGATTGGCTCTACTTTTAAACCCTTTCTGTACGCAACAGCTATTGATCAATTAAAACTTTCACCTTGCGATTCTCTTCCGGATGCCATTTATTGTATTGAGCCTAACAAGTATGGAAACCCTGACCCTTGGTGTCCAACAAATTCTAGTGGAAATTATGGTGGATTTAGAACCTTAAAAAATGCATTGGCTAATTCAAAAAATACTATTAGTGCCCAATTAATGGATAAAGTTGGTCCTAAGCCTGTTGCGGATCTAGCAAGAAACTTAGGAATAGAATCATACGTTCCTGAAGTGCCTGCAATTGCTCTTGGAACGCCTGATTTAAGTGTATTTGAAATGGTTGGAGCTTACGGTGCTTTTGCCAATCAAGGTATTTATGTCAAGCCCTCTATGATTTCGCGAATTGAGGACAAAAATGGTACTCTTTTATATGAATCAGTTCCTGAAACAAAGGATGTTATTAGCGCACAATCTGCATACGTTACCTTAAACCTTCTTGAAGGTGTTACTAAATTCGGATCAGGCGCTAGATTAAGACACGACATTCCTGAAGAAGAAAGAAACCCTGTGTACAGGGATGTTGTCACTGGATATCCTTACAAATTTGAAAATGCTATAGCAGGTAAAACTGGAACAACTCAAAATCAAAGCGATGGATGGTTTATGGGAATGGTTCCTAATTTGGTTACTGGAGTTTGGGTCGGTGCAGAGGACAGGGCTACTCACTTTGAGACTATCGCTTATGGTCAAGGAGCAACAATGGCTTTGCCCATATGGGCAATGTTTATGAAAAAATGCTATGAAAATGAAGAATTAGGAATCTCAAAAGAAGATTTTATTGGCCCTGAAGAATTAACAATTCCTGTTGATTGTGAAGCTATTCAATCATTAGAACAAGACTTGTCTGAAGCAAAAGACTTAGAAGGTTTAGGGCTATAAATTATTTGTAATTTAAATAAATGAACTCAAGACTAATTTCTTTAGATTTTTTTAGAGGACTCACCATTGCCGCAATGATTGTCGTTAATGACCCTGGAAGTTGGTCTCATGTCTATTCACCTTTGAGACATGCAGATTGGCATGGTGCTACTCCAACTGATCTTGTATTTCCTTTCTTTTTATTTGTTGTTGGAGTCTCAATATCACTGTCTCTTTCAAAAAGAAAAATAAGTGGCAACCTTTATTTTAAAATTATAAAAAGATCTATTATCATTTTCCTTCTTGGAATTTTCCTTGCTTTATTTCCAAACTTTGATTTTGAAAATTTAAGAGTAGTCGGTGTGCTCCAGAGAATTGCAATTGTCTATTTAGTCTGTGCTTTATTATATCTAAACACCTCGTTTTCCAATCAGCTTAAAATTGGTATTGGAATGCTCGTTGTTTATTGGATAACTATGATGTTTGTTCCTTATGGTGGAAACATAGCCGGGACTCTTGAGCCTGGTAATAATTTTGCTGCATGGGTTGATAGCTTTATAGTGCCTGGAAGAATGTACCAAGGAACTTGGGACCCTGAGGGTTTTTATAGTACAATTCCCGCCATATCTTCTGGAATTTCTGGGATGTTCTGTGGTCATATTATTTTAAATAAATCAAAGGATCTTAGAGATAAAATCATTTTAATTTTTGTGACTGGTTTTAGTAGTATGAGCTTAGGTCTACTTTGGGATTATAGCTTTCCTATGAACAAACACATTTGGACCAGCTCATATGTTTTATTTAGTTCTGGTTTAGCTATGTTATTTCTTTCTACGTGTGTTTGGATAATTGATTTTAAAAAGAAATCTAAAGGGTTTCATTTTGGAATTGTTTTCGGATCAAATGCAATATTCGCATATGTTTTACACGCTTTACTTTGGAGACTTTTCCAAATTCCTATTTTTAACGAAAAAGGTATTCAACAAAACTGGATGGATTTTGGAATTTCCACGGGAATCGATCCTCGATTTATTTCACTTATTTGGGCTGTTTTTTATACTTGGGTCATTTACATAATTATAAAAGAAATGTATAAAAGAAAGATATTTATAAAAATTTGATT
>Ga0129342_1000485_pt1 | contig 16954 bp, 18 predicted proteins | sample CPBDNA_5_FD_94426 | JGI IMG/M metagenome (GOLD analysis project Ga0129342, IMG submission 94426) | Freshwater to marine salinity gradient microbial communities from Chesapeake Bay, USA - CPBay_Sum_15_0.2_DNA | ecosystem: Environmental > Aquatic > Marine > Coastal | place: USA: Chesapeake Bay...
GCTCGCGGGTCACCTTGGCGTCGTAACTTCGGGAGTTCGAACGAGGTTTCCTCGCTCAAACTCCCGAACTTTGCGCGGATCAGGCGCTTATTCGACGCGATCCGCTCGGAGTTCCCACTCGAGCACGGGATACCTAGTCGAGTGTGCACCCGAGCAGCACCGGCTCGGGGACGAGTGGGATCCCGAATCGATCGCGTACGCCGTCTCGGATGGTGCGCGCGAGCGCGATGACATCGCTCGCTGTCGCATCGCCGCGGTTGGTGATCGCCAGCGTGTGCTTGGTCGACAGGCGGGCCGCACCGCCCTCGGGGTAGCCGCGGGGGAATCCGGCTCTCTCAACCAGCCAGGCCGCACTCGTCTTGACCAGGCGCGGGTCATCCGCATCCGTGTCGGGCGCGTCTGCCGGCCACGCCGGTGCACCCTCGGGCACGGCATTCGCGGGGACCACGGGGTTGGTGAAGAACGATCCAACGCTCCAGGTGTCGTGATCGGCGGGGTCCAGCACCATGCCCTTGCCGCGACGCAGTTCGAGGACCGCCGCCCGCACCTCGGGAGCCGGGGCGCGTTCGCCCACCGCGACGCCCAGGCGATCGGCGAGTTCGGCGTAGCCCACAGGGGCGGAGAGATCGCCAAGACGCAGTTGGAATTCGACCGATACCACGACGTAGCGGCTGGGATCGGACTTGAAGTGCGAGGAGCGGTAGCCGAAGCCACAGTCTCCTGATGCGAGCACCGCGAGGCGACGGGTGACGCGGTCGTACGCCGTCACGCGAGCGATCGTGTCAGCGACCTCCTGGCCGTAGGCACCGACGTTCTGGATCGGGGTACCGCCCGTGAGGCCCGGGATGCCCGACAGCGCCTCCAGACCGGACCACCCCTCGGAAACGGCGCGCGCCACGAGGTCATCCCACGGCTCACCCGCCGCCACGCGCACCCATGCTCCGGAACACGCATCGGTGGTGACCTCAATGCCGCGTGTGCGCACGACCACGACGGTGCCGGGCAGGCCCGCATCGGCGACCACGACATTGCTGCCGCCCCCGAGGACGGTGGCCGGCTGGCCGGCGGCGTCGGCGGTTGCGACGGCGTCGATGAGCTCGGCCTCGGTCTCGGCAATGACCAACGAGTCGGCCGCCCCGCCAACCCTGAGGGTCGTGAGGGCAGACAGGGGCGGCTTCGTTGGCTCGCCTGGCCCCTGCGCGGTCACGGCAGCCGGACGATGGCCCAGGCGTTGCCGAGGACCTTCTGGCCATCGTGGGTAGCCGTGAGCATCACCTTGGCGCGGCCATCGTCGAGAAGTTCGGTGACCTCGCCCGAGACCTCGATGGTCGTGCCCGCATCGTCGTCGGGCACCGGCACGGGGCGGGTAAAGCGCACGGCGTACTGCTCGAGGCACCCGGGGTCACCGAGCCAGTCGGTCACCACGCGAGCAGCCTCGGCCATGGTGAACATCCCGTGTGCGATGACGTCGGGCAGGCCGACCGATGTCGCGAATCGCTCATTCCAGTGGATCGGGTTGAAGTCTCCGGATGCCCCGGCGTAGCGCACCAGATCGAAGCGCGTAATCCGGAAACTCTGCGGGGGCAGTGTCGTGCCCACGGCGACATCGCTCACGATGCCTCCTCAGCGGTGCCGCGCGCCACGATCACGGTCGTGGTGGTGGCCACATGCTCGCCGGATTCAGTGGCAAGGTCGACACGCGTCGTGAGAATGTCATTGCCCGCCACGGCCCGGATGGCCTCGATAGTCGCGGTGGCGACAATGGCGTCGCCCGCGACGATCGGCCGGGAGTAGGCGAAGCGCTGCTCGCCGTGGACGACGCGGGAATAGTCCAGCCCCAGCTCGGGATCCATCGCCGCCTGGCTCGAGCCCGCGTAGGCGATCACAAAAGCGAATGTCGGCGGGGCGATCACATCGGAGTAGCCGAGGGATCGCGCCGCCGCCACGTCGTGGTAAGCCGGATTGCCATCGCCGATCGCGGTCGCGAATTCGCGCACCTTCTCGCGACCGACGACATACGGCGCCGTGGGCGGATAACTCCGCCCCACGAGTGCCGCATTGAGGGTCAGCGGGTCTCCTTGTGCAGCGTGTGCTTGTTGCACGCCGGGCAGAACTTCGAGACCTCGAGACGATCAGGGTCGTTGCGACGGTTCTTCTTGGTGATGTAGTTGCGGTTCTTGCACTCTTCGCAAGCCATGGTGATCTTCGGCCTGACGTCTGAGGACTTGCTGGCCACGGGGCCCTCCTGTCGTAAAGGCGCCGAGGCGCCTCATTGCTTCCCGGCGCCGGAGCGCCTCGGTGCGGCGTAGCGGAGGCCGGACTTGAACCGGCGACACAGCGATTATGAGCCGCTTGCTCTACCTGGCTGAGCTACTCCGCCCATGGTGGATCGGGTCCTGGGGCGGACCCGGCCGAGCCCCTTTACGGAATCGAACCGTAGACCTTCTCCTTACCATGGAGACGCTCTGCCGACTGAGCTAAAGGGGCGCGCGAGCGTGAGCCCGCAGCCCGGGAAGCGTACACGGCTCACCCGCGACCGGCCCCATCGAGGTCCGCCGTGTGATCGAAGATGCGGCGGCCGACCAGACCGGGTTCGATGGCCCCATGGGTGAGAAGTGGACCGCGGCCGATATCCCGGATCAGACGGGCCGGCGGGCCATCGTGACGGGGGCCAACTCCGGGCTCGGCTTCGAGACCGCCCTGGCCCTGGCGGCCAAGGGCGCAGAGGTCACCCTCGCCGTCCGTGACACCGCGAAGGGGGCGGAGGCCGCCCGGCTCATCACGGCGCAGGCGCCGGACGCCCGCGTCGACGTGCTTCGGCTCGACCTCGCCGACCTGACATCGGTCGATGAGTTCGCGTGGCTGTGGCGCGAGGCCCACCCGGACGAGCCCGACAGGGGCGGCTCTGCCGTTGCGCCGGGCCAGCCCGACAGGGACGGCTCTGCCGACCCGCCGGGCAGCCTGGATCTGCTGATCAACAACGCCGGCATCATGGCCATCCCCCGGCGAGACAGCGCCCAGGGATTCGAGATGCAACTGGCCACCAATCATCTTGGGCACTTCGCGCTCACGGGGCGGCTCATCGACGCGATCCGCCCCGAGGGACGCGTCGTCACCGTGTCGTCACAGGCACACAGGATGGGCCGCATCGACTTCGAAGACCTCATGGGTGAGCGCAGTTACGGTCCGTGGCGCGCCTACGGCCAGAGCAAGCTCGCGAATCTCCTCTTCATGCGCAGCCTGGCCGAGCGTCTCGAGCGCGCCGGGTCGACGGTGGATTCGGTCGCCGCGCATCCGGGCTACGCCAGCACCCACCTCCAGGCAGTGGCGCCCGAGATGAAGGGCCGAGGCTGGCAGGTCAAGGTCATGGACGTGGTCAACAAGGTGATGGCCCAGAGTGCCGCGATGGGCGCCCTGCCGACGCTCTTCGCCGCGACGGCCCCGGCGGTGAGTCGCGGGGACTACGTCGGCCCCGATGGCTTCGGCGAGCAGCGCGGGCATCCCACGCTGGTCGGCATGACCGGATCCGCACGCGACGATGCCGTCGCCGCGCGACTGTGGACCGTGAGCGAAGAACTCACCGGCGTCCGCTACCTCAGCGACTGACCGCAGCCAGTCGCCACGCAGGCGCGCTCCCGCGCTCCGAAAACGACGGCCCGTCACAGTTTCCTGGGCTCACAGACGTGACGAAGCGTCGTTTTGCCTAGCCGAGGGCTGGGTTGATGACGACCTTGAGGCTCTCAGGGCTCATCGACGTGTGCAGCGCGAGATCCGCCTCGGCCAGTCCGAACTCGTGGCTGACGAACTCCTCGAAGGGATAGCGGTCGGCGTACCGCTCCAGCAGGCGCAGCGCGGGTCCGTAGCCGGTCGACGGATGGTTGGTCAGCCCGATCAGCCGGATGTTCTTGCTGCAGATGTGGCGATGGACATTCATGGTGACCTCGCCGGTGTCGGCGAAGTTGCCCATCTCGACCATCATGCCGCCGCGCTTGAGCATCTCGATGCCCTCGACGAAGGACGCCGGGGTGTTCGCCATGTAGAGCACGAGGTCGGCGCCGCGGCCGTGGGTCAGTTTCTTGACCTCCGCGATCCGTTCCTCCGGCGAGGTCGTCGCGACGTTGAGTGTCACCTCGGCCCCGCAGCGCTTGGCGAAAGCGAGGCGGTGCTCGGAGAGATCCGTTGCGATGATCTGCCCCGCGCCCATCATGTCCGCCTTGGCGATATGCAGCAGGCCTAGCGGGCCGGCGCCGATGACGACGATGGTGTCGCCGGAGTTGAAGCCCTCCATGGCGTACGACGAGAACTCCTTGACCTTGTCGAGGGACGCCGTGCAGGCCATGAGTTCGGCGAGCACGGCCACTCGGGGCGAGAGGCTGCTCGGGACCTTGTAGACGAAGGTGTCGGGGCGCAGGTACATCTGCTCCGCCATGCCGCCGAAAAGGTGGGGAGCGACCGCTGACGACAGCGAGTTGCCGTAGCAGACGCTGTTCTCGCACCAGACGTATCCCATGACGTGCTTGCACTCGTAGCACTGGCCGCAGACCACGTCGGGGCACATCGTCACGCGGTCACCGACCTTGAGCGGCTGGCCGTAGAACTCCAGGCCCTCCGCAGCACCGGGACCGAGCTCGGAGATGACGCCGACGTTCTCATGTCCCTGGATGATCGGGAACGGCGTATCGCACTCCGCGGGTGTACCGACGTACTGCTTCGTCTCGCCCATGTAGGTGTGCTTGTCGGTGCCGCAGATGCCGGCCATCTCCATCTGCATGAGGGCGGATCCCTCGGGCAGCACGGGCCAGGGGAACGTCTGCACCTCGTAGCGGCCAGGAGCAGTGAGTACGGCTGCGCGGATGTCGGTCATATCGGGCAGGCTACGGCGCGAACCCGATGTGCGGAAGACCTCCGGCTACCGCATCTCCTGCAGGTAGGCGAGCGCCCACGAGCCGTTGCCTAGGCGGGCAAAGCCCGCGTCCGGGAGGGCGTCCGGGGGAAGTACCGAACGGCCGTCCTCGGTGAAGCCCGAGGAATCGCCGACGAACGGCAGTCCTGCTGAGGGCCCGCGCGACGCCAGGAGGCGGATGCGGCCATCAGAGAGGCAGGCAGCACTCCATGGGAACGCCGTACCCAGACCCGCCGGCATTGGCTGTTCCACGAAAGTGAGGCCGTCCGTTGAGACCGCGTAGACGACGGTATCGGTGGCGTTAACCCACATGAGCCATTCGCCGCCGCAGTGCGCGACGGTCGGGTCGTAGACCATCGTGCCTCGATTGAGGCGTGTTCCGGGATCGACAAGGAAGCGGACGCCGAGAGCAGAGCCGGGGCGAGACGTAGCGGAATAGACCTGGGACCGACCCGGCGAGCCCACCTGCTGCATCCAGAACAGCCGGATGCTTCCGTCCTCGAGAAGTACGGCACTCGGATCGACACCATTCGCTCCTCCGGGATTGGTGTCGAAGCCTTCAATATCGAGACGGTAGAAGGACCAGGTCTCGCCCTCGCGGACTCCCACCGCCATGGCGTTGTCCTGAGCCCAACTCACGAAATAGGCAAACAGGCGCCCGTCGGGGAGAGCCAACAGATTCGGCACCCCGGCCTGGTCGGTGATCGAACTTGATGCGGGAAACGATGAGCCATCGGCGGACGGGCTGACAGCCATGCCGGTCGCCCACGGCCCCATGCCACCGGCGTCTGGCGGGGCGGGCCGCTCCGTGCCGCGCGTCGCGGCGAAGGCGAGTGACGCGATCTCCTCGTCATTGCTCGGACTTGGCGATGGCGTTGGGCTGGGCGTGGGAGAGGGAGTCGGCCTAGCCTTCCGCACCCAGACGGGGCCCTTGCCCTTCTTCTTGGTGCACACGAAGGTCCACTTGGCGGTCACCACCTTCTTGCCCACCTTGGCGCAGGACGCGCCCGGCTTGGGAGCGGCTGAGGCGGGCGCAATCACGCCGACGATCGCACCAAGCGAGACGGCAATCACGAGGGCGATGACCATCGCGAAACTACGGCGCACCCCGCGAGCCTAGGGCTCCAGCACCCATCAATGCTCACCATTCTCGGCCCGTGCACGCGAAAGGCCCCCGGGATCACCCCAGGGGCCTTCTCACGTGGCAGGTAGAGGATTCGAACCTCTGTAGCTTTCGCGACGGATTTACAGTCCGCTCCCATTGGCCGCTCGGGCAACCTGCCAAGGCGCACCATCGTAGACGCCTTCAGAGGCGTCGGCCGACGCCCCCCGTCTAGTCGACGAGGGGCACGGAGACACCACCGCTACCGCCGCACTGGGGCGACGGCGGCGACCGCGTCGATGAGACCGGCGGCCACGGGCACATCCGGTCCGAACGCGGACGCGGACACCGGGACCCCGATGAAGGCGGCACCGGCATCGACCGCTGCGGCGTGATCCCACGATGAGTCCCCGATCATCACCGTCGCCGAGACAGGCACGCCAAGGCGTGCGGCAGCGACGACAAGGCCGGCTCCGGAGGGCTTGGCCGGGATATCCGGGTCGCGACCGACGATCACCTCGATGTCCACACCGTGGTGTCCGAGTACCTCGCGCGCGACGTCCTCCGGCAGGAGGGTGACGACCGCACGCGGTAGACGGCCGAGTGCCACCTCGAGTGACTCGAGTCCAGGCATCGCTACGGACTGCGCGATGGCCGCACGCTCGTGCGCGGCTACCGCCGACGACGCGTCGTGCCAGCGCGAATCGCCTGAGAGGGAGACAAGGACTGCCATCGTCGAGAGCGTCGGTGCATCCCAGTCGGCCTCGGGCACATCTGCGCCCTGCTGCTCCCCGACGAGCACCGTGAGGTCGCGCAACGCGGCCGCATAGTCCGTGTAGGACTGCAGATCCACGAGCGTGCGATCGAGATCGAAGATGGCAGCCCTGACTTCACGGGGGCTCGGCACAGACATAGGCCCATAGTCCACAATGTGCCCATGGCAGACAACAGTTTCGACATCGTTTCCAAGCTCGATCGCGCAGAGATCGACAACGCCGTCAACCAGGCGTCCAAGGAACTCGCGCAGCGCTTCGACTTCAAGGGGACCGGCGCGAAGGTCGAGTTCAAGGGCGAGATGACCATCGAGCTCGAGGCCGAGACCGAGGACCGCGTTCGTGCGGCGCTCGAGGTGCTCAAGGAGAAGCTCGTCAAGCGCGGCATCAGCCTCAAGGTGCTCGGTGACGGGGACCCCCGGTCATCGGGCCGCCTCCACAAGATCACCTGCCAGCTCAAGGAAGGCATCAACCAGGAGCAGGCCAAAAAGCTCGCGAAGCTGATCCGCGACGAGGGCCCCAAGAAGGTCAAGACTCAGGTGCAGGGTGAGGAGCTCCGCGTCTCGAGCCCCAGCCGCGACGACCTTCAGGAGGTCATCGCTCTGGTCAAGGATGCCGACCTCGACTTCCCGGTGCAGTTCGTCAACTACCGCTAGGGCGAAACTCCTCGAGACGCCCGATGCCATGGCGCAGACCCGCCTGCTCTGCAGCCGGATAGTCGTACGTCGGCACCCAGTGCAGTGCGTCGAAGGGGCACACCTCGACGCAGATGCCGCAGTACATGCATAGGCCCCAGTCGATGGTGAAGGAGTCCAGGACGGCGACCGAGCGCGGTCGGCGCGCTCCGGGCTCGGTGACTTCCTCGTTGTGGCTCTCGATATGGATGCACCAATCCGGGCACTCCTTGACGCAGAGCATGCACGAGGTGCACGCCGCGGCATCGAGCGCGATGGCGCCTCGCGCCTGCGCGGGTACGTCGTTCATCGCTGCTCCAGCCATTCGCGGGGCACACCCGGCACGCTCATCCGGCGGCGACCCGTGTCCTCGGCGCCGGGCCACGGCGTCTCGATGCGCGCCACCAGCGGGGTGTCCTTGAGCAGCGGCGGTGGCCCATCGATGCCGTGCAGCAGAAGCGGCTTGAGGTCGGGATGACCGCGCACCTCGACGCCGAACATCTCCGCGATCTCACGCTCGTGCCAGGCCGCAGCAGGTAGGACTGATGTGACCGAGTCGAGCACGGGCGCGTCGCGATCGAGCAGGGTGTGGCCCCACACCTCGTCAAGCCCTCCCCCGGCCGGGCGCCTTTGCAGGTGAACGACGATCTCAATCTGACCGGCTCGGGGCCGGTCTACGGCGGTGAGCAGATCGAGGCGGTCGAAGCCGTCGGCGACGTGGCGCGCGACCTCGGCTGCCCACGGCTCCCAGCGATCACCGGGTGGCCCGCTCACGCCGGCACCGCCAGGGCAACGAGGGCATCCACGAGAGCCTCAGGCCTAGGCGGGCAGCCCGGGACGTACGCCGTGACGGGGATGACTCGATCGACGCCCTTGGTCACGGAGTAGGAGTCCCAGTAAGGGCCTCCGGAGTTGCTGCAGGCCCCGAAGGACATCGCGGCCTTGGGCTCGGGCAGCGCCTCCCATACCGCCAGGACCTGCGGGGCCAGGGCATCGGTGACAGTGCCGGAGATGACGAGCACGCGGAAGGCCAGCGGATCGGGCTCTGCTGGCACGAGCAGGCCACGCCCGATAGCGGCGGCGAACTCGACCGCGCAGCACGCCAGGCCGAGGTCGCGCACGTGCACGTGGACATCGGGTCGAGAGGCGACGGCGTAGACGCGCGGCTGCCGGTCCATCCGGGCAGCGTAACGGGGCAGGACTCGCGGAATTCGCGGCCCAGTATCGAGAAAACTCGCTCCCAGCCGCGAATTCGGCGATATCGGTGCACGGCGGACCGGCAGAGCCGCCTAGCCCGTCCCGCGCGTCGGCACCGGACAGCCTGCGCCCGGCAGGCTTCGGGTGGACAATGGGGCACGGCCAGCGACCCCCTGTCGACGAAGAGGTGAACGTGAGTACGCAGACCAAGTCGGTCGTCCCCCTCCGTCGCGTGGTCATCCGATTCGCCGGCGACTCCGGTGACGGCATGCAGTTGACCGGTGATCGCTTCACCTCCGAGACGGCCGGCCTCGGCAATGACCTGTCGACGCTGCCGGACTTCCCCGCCGAGATCCGCGCACCCGCCGGCACCCTCGCCGGCGTCTCGGCGTTCCAGCTCCACTTTGCCGACCACGACATCATGACGCCGGGCGACCGCCCGGACGTACTCGTCGCCATGAACCCCGCCGCCCTCAAGGCCAACGTTGGCGACCTGCGCCCCGGCTGCGACCTGATCATCAACACCGACGAATTCACCAAGCGCAATCTCGAGAAGGTTGGCTATACCGTCAATCCGCTGGAGGACGGATCGCTTGACGCATTCGCGGTCCACGACATCGCGCTCACCTCAATGACGGTCGAGGCGCTGTCCGGCTTCGAGATCTCCAAGAAGGACGCCGAAAGGGCGAAGAACATGTTCGCGCTCGGTCTGCTGTGCTGGCTCTACAGCCGGCCGACCGAGGGCACCATCGACTACCTGCGGGCGAAGTTCGCAAAGAAGCCCGAGATCCTGGCCGCCAACATCGCGGCGTTCGAAGCCGGCTGGTCCTTCGGCGAGACCACCGAGGCGTTCTCGTTCCGCTACGAGGTCAAGCCCGCGCCCATGCGGGAGGGGACCTACCGCAACATCACCGGCAATCCGGCGCTCGCCTACGGCCTCATCGCCGCGTCGCAGCAGTCCGGTCTGCCACTCTTCCTCGGCTCCTACCCCATCACGCCAGCGTCGGACATCCTCCACGAGTTGAGCAAGCACAAGAACTTCGGCGTCGTCACCTTCCAGGCCGAGGATGAGATCGCCGGCATCGGCGCAGCGCTGGGAGCGTCGTACGCCGGATCCCTCGGCGTGACCACCACGTCGGGTCCGGGCGTGGCACTGAAATCCGAGACGATCGGGCTCGCGGTGTCGCTGGAACTCCCGCTGATCATCGTCGACGTCCAGCGCGGCGGTCCCTCGACGGGCCTGCCGACCAAGACCGAGCAGTCCGATCTGCTCCAGGCGATGTTCGGTCGCAACGGCGAGGCCCCGGTGCCGATCGTCGCGCCTCGCTCGCCCGGTGACTGCTTCGACGCGGCCTTCGAGGCCGCTCGGATCGCCGTGACCTACCGCACGCCCGTCTTCCTTCTCTCCGACGGCTACCTCGCCAACGGTTCCGAGCCCTGGCGGATCCCCGATGTCCAGGCCCTACCGGTCATCAACCCCGATTTCGCCACCGGGCCCAACCGCGAGGACGGATCCTTCTGGCCCTATCTCCGCGACGAGGAGACCCTCGCGCGGCCCTGGGCGATTCCCGGCACGCCGGGACTCGAGCACCGGATCGGCGGCCTGGAGAAGGCCGACGGCACGGGCAACATCTCCTACGACCCCGACAACCACGACCGCATGGTGCGGCTGCGCCAGGCCAAGGTCGATGCCATCGCGCGCAGCATCCCCCCGCTCGAGGTCGAGGATCCATCCGGAGATGCTCGCGTGCTCGTGCTCGGCTGGGGCTCGACGTACGGCCCCATCGGTGCCGCCTGCCGCGATGTGCGGACCCAGGGCATGTCCATCGCTCAGGCGCACCTGCGCCACCTCAACCCCTTCCCGGCCAACACCGAGGAGGTCCTGCGCCGCTACGACCGCGTGATCATCCCGGAGATGAATCTCGGCCAGCTTGCCCTGCTGATCCGAGGCAGGTTCCTCGTCGACGCCATCGGCTACAACACAGTGCGAGGACTGCCCTTCACCTCGGAGGAGCTCAGCACCACCATCACCGACGTCATCAGGAGCCTGTGACGACATGACCGCCATCGACCTGCCCATGCCCGGCCTCGCGCTCGTCCCTCGCACCGACGAGAAGCAGTCGGCGAAGGACTTCAAGACCGACCAGGAAGTGCGCTGGTGCCCGGGGTGCGGCGACTACGCGATCCTTGCCGCCATGCAGGGCTTCCTGCCTGAACTCGGCCTGCGCAGGGAGAACATCGTCTTCGTCTCCGGCATCGGCTGCTCCTCACGCTTTCCGTACTACATGGACACGTACGGCGTGCACTCCATCCACGGTCGCGCGCCTGCCATCGCGACCGGCATCGCGATCACGCGACCGGACCTGTCGGTCTGGGTCGTCACCGGTGACGGCGACGCCCTGTCGATCGGCGGCAATCACCTCATCCATGCCCTGCGTCGCAACGTCAATCTCAAGATTCTGCTGTTCAACAATCGGATCTACGGCCTCACCAAGGGCCAGTACTCCCCCACGTCGGAGACCGGCAAGGTCACGAAGTCCACGCCGCTGGGATCCCTCGACTACTCGTTCAACCCCGTCTCCATCGCCCTCGGTGCGGAGGCGTCCTTCGTGGCCCGGACGATCGACTCCGATCGCAAGCACCTCACGGAGACGCTGCGCCGCGCTGCAGCACACGAGGGCACGGCGCTGGTGGAGATCCTGCAGAACTGCAACATCTTCAATGACGGAGCCTGGGAGCCTCTCAAGGACGTCGAGACGAGCGACGACTACCTCATCCGACTCGTCGACGGCGAAGAGGTCCGCTTCGGCAAGGACGGCAGCAAGGTCGTGGTCCGCGGCGCCGACGGGCACCTCATGGTCGCCAACGCTGCCGAGGTGGACCAGTCCGAGATCATCGTCTTCGACTCTCACGCCAAGGACCCCGGCCTTGCCTTCGCGCTGTCGCGACTGTCGAAGGTCAAGTCGCTGCGCGACTCCGCCATCGGTGTCTTCCGCGATGTCGAGAGACCGTCCTATGACCGCCTCGTGCGTGAGCAGGTCGCCACCGTCCGCGAAGCGGGAGAAGGTGACCTGGGGGCTCTGATCCGGGGCAAGGACACCTGGACAGTCACCTGAACGCTCCCAAGAGATCCGAGCTCACCACAGGCCTGCTCTTCGGCATCGCTGCCTACGGGCTGTGGGGCACCTTCCCCCTCTACTTCTCGCTCTTCGACGACGTCAATCCCGTCGAGGTCGTCGCCTACCGCATCGTGTGGTCCCTGGCCTTCTGCCTGCTCCTGCTCGTGATCATCCGGGGCGGCTGGCGCGAAGTCACCCAGACCCTGCGGAACCGCCGTAGCCTCGGCCTGCTCTCCCTGGCCTCCATCGCCATTGCGATCAACTGGACGACGTACGTCTATTCGGTCTCGACCAATCAGGTGGTCGAGGCGGCCCTCGGCTACTTCATCAATCCCTTGATCTCGGTCGCCATGGGCGTGGTGATCCTGCGCGAACGGCTGAATGCGCCGCAGTGGACGGCCGTGGCCATCGCGGGTGTGGGCGTCGTCATCATCGGCTTTGCCGAGGGCGCAGCCCCCTGGATCGGGCTCATCCTGGCGTTCAGCTTCGGGTCCTACGGCCTGCTCAAGAAGCTCGCTGGGGTCGGTGCTCTGCCGGGCCTGACGGTCGAGACCCTCGTCCTCCTGCCCGTCGCGGGAGTGGTCCTCGGCTACTTCGAGGTGCAAGGCAGCGCGGCCGTGACGAGTAGCGGCTGGGGCATGGGCGTGCTCCTGGCCCTCCTCGGCCCCGTGACGGCGATCCCGCTCATGGCCTACGCCGCTGCGGCTAATCGACTTCCCCTGGCCACGCTCGGAATCCTGCAGTACTCCACGCCGACGGTGATCTTCATCCTCGGCATCACGGTCTTCGGGGACGTCGTCAACACCGGCGAATGGATCGGCTTCACCCTGATCTGGGTGGCCCTGGCGGTGTTCTCAACCGATGCCCTGCGGCGCTCGCGCCAGTCCCGACCCATCGACGCCCTCGAGGTGTCCGAGCCGACCTGATGGTGCGAGCGGCTAGAGGCCGGCGCGCTTGGCCCTCTCGAGGATCTCAGCGCGGCCGCGAGCGCCGAGGAGCTGGCCGAGAGCGGTGATGTCGGCCTTGATGGTCGCCACGCTATAGCCGAGGTCCTCCGCTATCTCACGGTTGACCCTGCCCTCGCGCATGAGCACGAGCACCTCGCGCTGGCGAGCCGTGATTTCCAGGGGCGCTACCTCGGCAAGGTTGGATCGTGCCGTCCCACGCAAGGCTGACGAGGCGAGCAACCACATCACCGTGGCACTGAGCAGCGCGTCGATCGTCGCCCGCATATGCCAACTCCGCTCGATTGGGTCCGCAAACGCCAGGACCATGAAGCCGATCGGCGCGCCTCGATGGCGAAGCGGCAGGAAGGCGAAGTCGCCCTGCGAGCTCCACGTACGGAAGAAGGGCGCCGCCAGCGGATAGCCCTCCGCGACCTGCTGCTTGCTGAGCCACTTCTCGGTGCCGAGCCGGAAGGTCTCCGCTCCCGGCAGGTGCATGTCCGCGGTCACGCGCCCGTAGACGGCGTTCTCCTTGCGGCCCATGCCATAGGAGGCGACGAGGTCCAGGGCCCTGCCATCAGGGCGAACGGCGTAGACGAGAGCTAGCTCGGCTCCATAGGGAGCCAGGAGGCCGCGGCAGATGGCGAAGCCGACCGCATCTCCATCGGGCAGATCGCTGAGCATCCAGAGGTAGGAGATGAGCGGCGTGCCATCGAGGGCAAAGTTCTCGGGGCGAGCGATGTCACCGAGGCGTGCCTCATCGACCTCGCGATCGGTGCTTCGGCGTCTGGGCATGTCACCCCCTCGAGTGGAAGGGCGCCCAGTCTCCCAACCCCGGCCCGCCAACCTCAGACCGGGTCTATAGCCGGGATATAGCCACGGCGAATCGGTTAACGGGCCCCTCAGGAGCGATAGACCTGACCCGTCCGCCAGTCGCGGGGGTGGCGGAACGAGCTCGACTCGTCGCCTCGTCCCGTCGGGGGGCAGGCGAGGCGGCGGGTCGAGCCCTCACTCCTAGGCTGGGGCCATGGCCCTGAATGACGCCGCAGACCCCTTCTCGACCCCCGAGCGTCGCGCCCTGCGGGCCCTGGTCACCGACTTCACCCAGCGCGAGATCGCCCCGCACCTGCCCGCCTGGGAGGCGGAGGGTGAGATCCCGCGGGATCTGCATCGGCGGGCCGCGGAGGCAGGGATCCTCGGGATCGGCTTCCCCGAGGATGTCGGCGGCTCCGGTGGCGACCTGATCGATGTCGTGGTCATGACGGAGGCACTGCTCGAGGCTGGAGGCAGTGGAGGCGTTATCGCCGGGCTGTTCAGCCACGGGATCGCGATGCCGCACGTTGTGGATGAGGTCCAGCGCCGACGTGATCGCGGGCAGGCCACCTCTGCTGAGCAACTCGTCGAGCAGGTCATCGCACCCGTGCTGCGCGGAGAGGCCATCGCGAGCCTTGCCGTGACCGAGCCCGACGGTGGCTCGGACGTTGCCCGCCTGCGGACCCGCGCGCACCGCACCGCGACCGGCTGGCAGGTCACGGGAGCGAAGACGTACATCACCTCCGGCGTCCGCGCCGACGTCGTGGTCGCCGCCGTGCGCACCGGCACCCCGGAGGACGGGGCGTCCGGTATCTCCCTGATGGTTCTCGATCCGCGCGCCGACGGCTACGCCGAGCCGCGCGCCCTGGCCAAGATGGGCTGGTGGTGCAGCGACACCGCTGAGCTCGCCTTCGACGGCGTGGCGGTCCGAGACGATGCCGTCCTGGGCGAAGGGGCGGGGTTCGCGTCCCTGGCCCGGCACTTCGTGTCCGAGCGCATCAGCATCGCTGCGACGGCGTACTCCACGGCCCAGCGCGCGCTCGACCTCACGGTCGACTGGGCACGCAAGCGCGAAACCTTCGGCCGGCCCTTGATCGCACGCCAGGTCGTGCGCCACGACCTCGTCGAGATGGCCAGGCGCATCGATGTGGCCCGCGTCTACACCCGCGATGTGGCCAGGCGCTACGCCTCCGGTGGGGAAGCCATCCTCGCCGCGGTGCAGGCCAAGAAGACCGCTGTCGACGCATGCGACTGGGTCGTCGACCGAGCTGTCCAGCTCCACGGCGGCATGGGCTACATGCGCGAGAGCGAGGTGGAGCGCCACTACCGCGATGCGCGGGTGCTCGGAATCGGCGGAGGAGCCACCGAGGTGATGGACGACCTCGCCGCGCGCCTACTCGGCTACTAGCTGAGGCCCTCGGCGCGGAGTCAGCCCGTGCGGGTGACGACGTAATCGCAGAGCGTGGTGAGCGCATCCCGGGGGCTGCCCTCGGGCAGGTCTGCGAGCGTCACCCGAGCACGGTCTGCCCAGGCGCGCGCCTCGGACCGGGCGCTCTCGAGTGCCGGATGCTCACGGAGGCGTTTCAGAGCCTCAGTGTGGTCGGCGTCGTCGACGAGAGGACGGGTGAGCAACTCCTGAAGCCGCGGGTCATCGTCGGTGGCCAGGGCGATCAGGCCGGTCAGCGTCGGCACGCCCTCGCGCAGGTCGGTGCCGGGCACCTTGCCCGACTCGTCGGAGTCGCTGACGATGTCCACGATGTCGTCGGCAAGCTGGAACGCCACCCCGATCTGCTCGCCGAAGACCGTCATCGTCTCCACGACCTGGGCATCCGCGCCGGACATCATCGCCCCGAAGCGACCCGAGGTGGCGATAAGCGAGCCGGTCTTGTCAGCAAGGACCCGCAGGTGATGCTCGACGGCATCGGAAGACTCCGGACCGATCGTCTCGCGGATCTGGCCCGTGCAGAGGCGCTCGAAGGTCCGCGCCTGGATGCGCACAGCCTCCGGTCCGAGGTCGGCCAGGATGTCGGACGCCTTCGCGAAGAGGAAGTCGCCGGTGAGGATGGCGACGGTGTTGTCCCAGCGCGCGTTGGCAGATGCAGCGCCGCGACGCAGGTCGGCCTCGTCCATGACGTCATCGTGATAGAGCGTGGCCAGGTGCGTGAGCTCGACGACGACGGCTGAAGGCACCACGCCTGGGGCATCAGGGTCGCCGAACTCGGCAGCCAGCAGCACGAGCAGGGGTCGAAAGCGCTTGCCCCCAGCGTCGACGAGGTGGCGGGACGCCTCGGTGACGAAGGGGTAGTCGCTGCGCACTGACGCACGCAGGAGGTCCTCCACTCGCACCATGCCCGTGCTGAGGCGTGTCTCCAAGGCAGGGTCGAGAGCCCCCAGACCTGTCAACGACCCAGAGGACTTCGGGCTCATAGGACCACTATCGCAGGAATACGCCAGCGCGCTCGATGAGATCGAGCACCGGCTGCGGGAGTATGCCGAGGATCACGGTCACAGCGACCGAGATCGACAGGGCGAGGGTCGTGAAGCCGGAGGGAACAGCGACAGTCGGGGGGTTGTCACCCGGGTCACGGAAGAACATGACCACGACGATCCGCGTGTAGAAGAACGCCGCGATGACGCTTGCGATCACGCCAACGATCACGACCGCGATGGCGTCCACGGCGAGAGCGGCCTCGAAGATCACGAACTTTGCGATGAAGCCGCTCGTCAGCGGGATGCCGGCCAGGGCGAGCATGAAAATCGCAAAGGCGGTGGCCACCACGGGATTGGTGCGCCCCAGGCCGGTCCACTGCTCGATCCGCGTGGCCTCTCCACCGCTGTCGCGCACCATGCTGATCACGGCGAAGATGCCGAGGGTCGTGAAGGAATACGCCACGAGGTAGAAGATCGACGCCCACAGGCCCTCAGCTGTCGCCGTCGAGACGCCGATGAGGATGAAGCCCGCCTGCGCGATCGAGGAGTAGGCGATCATGCGCTTGATGTCGGTCTGGGCGATGGCCACGATCGAGCCGACAAGCATGGTCAGGCCCGCGATGACCCACAGCAGCGGCTCCCAATCCCACCTCAGGCCGCCGAAGGCGACGTAGAACAGGCGGAGCATGGCGCCGAAGGCAGCGATTTTGACCGCGGCGGCCATGAACGCGGTCACCGGAGCCGGCGAGCCCTGATAGACGTCCGGCACCCACTGATGGAACGGCACGGCGCCGACCTTGAAGAGCAGGCCCACCGCGATCATGGCGAGGCCGATGATGAGGAGGGCCGTCTCACCGGGCTTGGCGGCCATGGCGTCAGCGATCTCGCCGAAGTCGATGCTGCCGGCGAAGCCGTAGACGAGAGCGGAACCGAAGAGGAAGAACGCGGAGGAGAACGCGCCCAGGATGAAGTACTTCAGGGCCGCCTCCTGCGAGAGCA
>Ga0129342_1000486_pt1 | contig 16951 bp, 21 predicted proteins | sample CPBDNA_5_FD_94426 | JGI IMG/M metagenome (GOLD analysis project Ga0129342, IMG submission 94426) | Freshwater to marine salinity gradient microbial communities from Chesapeake Bay, USA - CPBay_Sum_15_0.2_DNA | ecosystem: Environmental > Aquatic > Marine > Coastal | place: USA: Chesapeake Bay...
TAAACAATTTTGATAAAACATTTGAAAAGGAAATGGATAATTTAATTGGAAGTACATCTATGAATGATATAAATTCGTCAAATACAAATTTTTATAATAATAAAACTTATATTAAATTTTTAGCATTAATTGTATTATTGTATATAATAAGTAACATAAAATTATTAGTTATATTTAGAAATTTCATACCAGAGCAAGTATATGAAAAAATAATAGATAACGAAAAGTATATATATTATTTAATTTTTGGTATAATAGTTTATACATTATATAAATATGAATATATTTAACTATCAAAAAGTACTATAGTTATTACTAGAATCATTTGCAATAACAGGCCCTAGATTTTGACCACCGGCGTCAAAATCTATATCAGGTGTGATAGGTTGATTAGAGTTTGCAAATCCTTCTGCATATTCCTCACCAGAAGCTTTTCTAAGTAGGTCATCGGATATAAAGTTTACAACACTTTTTCTCTGATTTATAGTAGTTCTCTCAAAATTTTCTAATATTTTTTTATTTACATTGGTATCGTATTTGTCTATTTTTTTTACTAATACCTCTTTTTCTTTTTTTTTATTATATACTTCATAATAAATTAACATTAATACTAATGCATATATTAATCCAGATACATAATCAACAATACACAAAGAAGTAACTAATATTGCTAATATCAATTGTATGTGAGGTAGTTTAAGTTTTTTGTAAAATGGAAAATCATCCATAATAAGTATTATTATAAATAAGATTAACCCCGACCCTCTAAATAAATTGTTAATCATTTATATTATTTCTCTCTATAAAAACCATATAAAAAAAATGAATTTTATTATTTAAGAAAATAAATTATATATTTATATGTATTATGAATAATTTATTATCTATTTATGGATATGGTATAGAAAAAACAATAGATAATGAAGACTTAATAAAAGAATTAAAAGATGAATTAACAGTAACACCAAAAATATTTAATAGTACTGAAAAAACAAAATTTGCGACTTATAGTGAAAATAATAAACGTATATATGTTCCGAGATATTATGGATTACAGAAATTTGGTATTGCAAATATTAATAAATTAAGTGAAGGGTTAGATTGTCCTAATATGATATTTAATGGCAATTTAAGAGAACAACAATTAGAGCCTGTTAATAATTTTATAAGTGTAGCAACAGACCCATTAAAAATGGGAGGAATAATATCAGTACCGTGTGGATTTGGAAAAACTATTATGGCTGTATATATTGCTTGTCATTTTAAAAAAAAAACTTTATTTGTATCACATAAAGACTTTTTAAATCAACAATTTTTAGAATCTGTAAAACAATTTGTACCAAATGCAAAAATAGGAAAAATAAAACAATCAAAGGTTGATACAGAAAATAAAGAGTTTGTAATAGCTTCTTTACAATCGCTGGCAATGAGAGAATATGACATAAATATTTTTAAAGAATTTGGTTTAGTTATAATTGATGAAGTACATCATATGGGTGCAGAAGTTTTTAGTAAAGCATTCCAATATATGAATGCTTCTAAGATATTAGGATTAAGTGCAACTTTAAATAGAAAAGATGGTTTAAGAAAAGTATTTGAAAATTTTATTGGTAAATCGGTATATAAACATGTAAATAATGAAATAATTAATGTTAATGTAGAAATGCATAAATATTTTGACACAAATATAGACTATTGTAATAATTTGTTATTATGGAATGGAAAACCTAATTTGGCGGCAATGATTAATAATATATGTAATTATGAAAAGAGAAGTTTATTTATATATGATACTATAATTAAAATTTTAGAAAATGAAAATAAAAGAAAAATACTTATATTAAGTGAGCGTAGAAATCAGTTAAAATATTTTGAAAAATTATTTGATAAAACAGATTATTCAGTGGGTTATTATATAGGAGGTTTATCACAAGATGTATTGGATATTTCATCAAAAAAACAAATAATTTTAGCAACATATCAAATGGCAGCAGAAGGTATGAATATTCCAACATTAAATACGGTAATATTTGCGAGTCCAATATCAGATATACAACAAGCAATTGGTAGAATTTTACGCGAAAAACCGAATGAAAGAAAATATATACCTTTATGTATTGATATATGGGATCAATTTTCTTTATTTATAGTAAAAGGTTTTACAAGAATTAAATATTATAAAAAAAATAATTATACAATTAAATATTTTAGTGATAATGAAGAAATTATATCTCATGATAAAAATGAAGAAAATCCTAAAAAATTAGAATTTATTGATGATAATTAAAGTATTTAATTTCTTTATTTAAATTAGATTAAATGGATTATAATAATATTATAATATTTATAATTTTTTGTTTATTATTAGCATTAATTTATACTTGTTATATTAAATTTGAAAAAAAATATAGTAAACAAGATAAAACACTTAAAAAAAAAGACATTGAAAAATTTTTTAATGAAAATGAATTAAAGATAGAAACATATAATAAAGAAGATAGTGTTGAGAAATATGGCGATAAATTTGTAAATGAATTAATACCAACAAAAAAAGATATGGTAGAAAATTTTGATTATTTAATGGTTGAAATAAAAACTGAAAATGAAAATATTAAAATTGGGGATGAATTATTAAGTAAGAATTCTAATGATTTGTCTAATTTAAATCATTTATATAATAACGATGCAGTGCAAAAAGTAATTATTGATGAAAATAGTGAAAGATATAAAAAAAATCAAAGTACAGATTTGCCATTATCAAATGTTCCAGTAAACTTATTATTATCAACAGATTCAAAACAAATTAAATTATCAGAACTAATAAATAATACAAATTAATTTTGCATATATTTTAATAAATATGCGCGTTTATCAATTATATTTTTGTCAAATAAATTAACATTATTTGGTAACATATGCTCAATTTCTTTTATAGTTAATAAATTTACATTGATATCATTTTTATTTTTAATAAAACTTTCTTTTTTTTCTTTAATAAAGGTTTTATCTATATTATTTGATATATCATGTAAATTTTTTTTTATATTATCATATTCTATACTATTATAAGATGTAGGTTTAATCAACTCTAAAAATAATGAGAAATTGTCTCTATTTTTAGGATTTTGCATAATTGTATTAAGTTTATTTAAATCAATATAAATACCATAACCATTTTTTTTATAACCTTTTATATAACAATCGTAAATTGTATTTTTTTTAACAACATCTACTTTATTACTAACAGCATTTGCATCAAATTTATACCACTTATCATCATCATCTAAATTACATTTAATAAAAGATATCCAATGATATGCAATAATGTTGTGATAACGATTTAAATCATATTTGTTACATCTTTCTCCAATTACAAAACCAACTAATTTTTTATTATTAACATTTATAATATTATTAAAATCATTTTGATTATTTAAAACAAATTGATTAGCAGATAAATAACATAAATTATTTGTATAATGATGTGTCTTTGTTATTATATTAAATAAATTATCAATTACATTTATAGCATCCCATATTTCACCCCATGAATCAGGTAATGATATTAGTTTATGCTTAACATATTTAACAAATAAGTTTGTAAAAATATTTTCATCATACAAAATATTACTAGTTTTATTAGCTTCGCTTTTTACATATTTATAATTATATATTATATTATTATAATATATATCATTATAAATATTTTTTTGACTTGTTGATAGTCTACTATCGTCTAATAATAAATATTGAAAAAAAATATATGGGTTAGAAGATATTAAATATAATGCAGAATTTACCCAACATCCATTGTTACCATTATCACTATTAATTGGCTTAAATGTAATATTTGAAAAATTTTTTTTTATTATACTATTAATTTTAGTTTTATCCATCTAATATTTATTATTTTTTTTATTAATAATGTAAATATCATAAGATAAATAACTTGCAAACATTAACCATAATATATATGGTATTAATAATAAACAAGCATATTTATTATAATAATAAAATTGTATTATAGTTAATATACCAAATAATAATGTAAGTAATACAATAATTAAACTTAGTTTTAAATTATCTAATTGTAAAAATATTGGCGTATATGAATAATTTATCAATAAACTAATAATTGGTATTACAAAATACTTATAACTAGTTGGATTTATACCAATATAATAAGAAATACCAATCATTATATATAAAATAGGCCATACAATTCCAAAAACATAATTTGGAGGCATTACTTTTGATTTTTTTAATTTATTATATTCTTTATCAGTTTTAAAACTTCCTGAAACACTAGCAATTAAAGACCCGCAAATAACTGGAATAAATATTAATAAATATTTAAACAAATTATTCATTTATTTTCTATTATTTTATTAGAATATATTTACTAAATGATAGTAGCCATATTACTAATAGTCTTTCTTATATTAATTGCCATTGCCCATATTGCTGCTTTATTTACATCATTATATTGTTTTAAACATGGTGTTGACTCTGCAAGCATATTAGGATTATTAATTATGTTCTTTTTAGGTCCATTTTTCTGGTTTTATTATGCATTTGCAAAAAATTATTGTACCTCAGTTTATAATGTTAATCCACCAGCTCAAAATTAAAAAAATGATTATATTATTTTATTTTTTTTATTATAAATAATAATGAAAAGAAAATTTTCTGAAATTGACGATGATATTATTGATAATAGTATGGAAGAAATGACTTATAATAATTTACAAGCATTTTTATTAAAATGGTTACATGAAAAAAATATTAAAGTATTAGATGATTAATTATTACAAATTAATAATTTTAATTTATCGTTATAACATATATGTCTAATATACAAAAATCCAATTATTGTTGTTATTATTAATAAGTGTAATAATAACACTAAAAGTATAATAAACTTATTTAAAAATTTTATCATAATTAAATTAATAAATATAATTTTTTTCATTTTTTATTGTACTTGAATTAATGGCGTCCATTTTTTAAATATATCATTATATTTACATTTAAACTTTAAAAGCGTAGAAGCATTTGTATTTTTAAATGCTAGTCTTAGTAATTTACTTGTTACTAATGTAGAAACATTCGCGATGCCAATACTTTTTTCGTTAATATTTTCTTTTAAGTATAGATTATATACATCTGCTTCACTTGTTTTATTAATCCATAAAATTTTTTCATCATTTTCAATTGTATTATTTTCTTTAATTTCATTAATATTTGTAAGATTATTGGTGTTATTTTTTATAATATTTGTACCTTCTTCTAAAATTTTAAATGTAGTTTCGTCTTTAACTTCCCTTACAACAGATTTAATGTTTTCTTCGTTAAAATTATATAAAATTGGTTTATAATTAATTTTATCATTCCATAGATAAATACCACGACTAGTATAGTTTAATTTTTTAGAGAGATCTAATAAATTTGTTATGCTATCTTTATGTAAATTGTAATATGTTTTAACTTTATAAGTACATACATCGATTGTACTATCTGGAGTATGTTCAGTTGCAAGTAAATTATAAATAATTTCAAGTCTTTCGGAAAGTTTTTTAGTTTTTAAATGCTGTCCTTTATAACTAATTATATCATTAAAAACTAGCTCCCATTTTTTACTATTTGTTTTAATCATTTCACCATCAAGTAACGTATTATCAAATAGTGATATGTCAAATAATCCTTTTACTAATATTATTCTTGGTTTTTGATAATTAGGATGAATTTTTTTATCTATAAAATATATAATTGGGATATCATTATATTTTGTAAAAAATATATAATATGGATTACCATTACTTCTAAGGCAACATAAATATTTATTATTTTTAATATGTTCTGCACTTGTATCATTTAATACATAATAATGTTTTTGTATAATTTTTAAATTATATAATTGATATAATTTATTTAATATTAAATCTTTAAATTCATTAGATTTAATATTAAATGCTATTCTATCAGCAAATGAAATAATACCAGTATGCATTAATTAATTATATTAATATAATAATCAATTTTTATATATTTATTTAATAACATGGAAAGCGAAAAAAAATTATTAATTGGTATTTTAATTGGATTATTACATGTTTACACTTTTTTCGGATTTAAAATAGTATCTAAATCAAATATCGGTTATCATATAAATTTTATTATACATTGGCATCATTGGTTAATAGCTTTTATTTTATTAGTATTAATATTTAAATTAAGTACATATGAAAAATTTAATGAATATGAAAAATACAAAGATTATTTAGTTGGTTATCTTATCGTATTAATGATACATGGATTATTATATGATGATAGATTTGATTTTAAGATTTATAAAAAAATATAATTTGTATAATATAGATGAATAAGTATAAAAAGGTAGAGACACGTATTATTAAAAAAAAGAAAAGAACAATTTATAAAAAAATTGGGTCACAAACATTATATATAAAATCAAAAGGAAGAATGATTAAATTAAAAACATATTTAAAGCAAAAAAAAACGGGAGGGGTGAATTCTAATAAAAAAACAAAATCAAAAAATGAGGAAATTCGAGAAAAAGCCGAATCAATGAGAAAAAGAAGAGAAAATATGGAATTTTATAGAAGATCCAGAAGTCGTTCTAGAGGACGGTCTAGAAGTAGCTCTCCTCTTAGAAAACCAGTTTTTACTATAACTAATATGTTAAAAACAAAAAAATAAGCGCGTTTATTTTCTAATATTTATATAGGAAATGGCTGAATATAAATTAGTAGGAAAAAAATATATATTAGGTAAAAAAAAATTAGTGTATTCGAAATCTGGATCTAGAAAATTATATGTAAAATCTAAAGGACGTATGATGAACGTTGTAAAATACAAAAAAATGAAAATGAAAGCAGTTGCTAAATCTGTTAAAAAATCGGCTAAAAAGGTTGTAAAAAGAAAATCTTCCTCTAAAAAAGGTAAACGTAAAAAAGGTAAAAAATAAATTAATTTAATTTTTTTTTTAATTTTTCAATTAATATTGGATTTATATAACTTTTTACACATATATGATATGTATTGTGTAATTTATGGGCAACTTTTTCAATTGCTTTTTTAACTGGATTTTTGGCTGTTTTAATTTCCGGTAATTTAATATATTCTAGTAATAAATTATTAGCATTCCATGTTCTTAAATCTTTTGAAGTTAGTTTTTCGTTATATTTTTTCAAAAAATTATTAACATCATAACTGGTTATACTAAATACTTTATCATCTTCTAGATTATTTTTTTTTTTATTTTTTAAATATTTAATTATGTTTAAATTTAAACATTTAGATATATTTCGGACACCTTTTTTACCTATAAAATCGATTGTTAATTCATTTTTATAAAAATTTAAATGTTTAAAAAGCAATGTGGTAATACCAAATGAGTTATTTTCTGTTTTATATTTTTCATTTCCGATTCGAAAACCACAATTTACTATTAAATATATTACTATTGCAATATCATAATTAGTGTTATATTTTTTAGTATTAATTATATTAATAATATCTTCTATTATAGTTTTAAATACTTTATTTAATTTTAAAATTTTTTTATATTTTTTTTCATGTTGTTTTTTAATATATTCTGGATTATATATTACCTGTTTTCTATTTTTTTTATCATATCCGTATGCTAATATTTTATTATTTTTACCATCTGGATATATATATACATTTGTATATGCTGGTGGTATTTTAATATTCATCTCTATATAATATATTTAAAAATTAAGTAATTATTTAAAATTAATAATGATAGATTTAAAGTATTATAATGTAGTATGTAAATACTATGATATTATAATTAATAATAAGTCACAAAATATAAGTGCTAGATTGGTTTATAATTTATTTAATAAATATAAAATAGTTGATCAGCGTCATAGAGATAATATTAATAATTATATGTACAGATATCATTTATATTTTTTAACAAAAATTAAATTTATATAAAACTCTTACATATATTTATTATAGAAATGCAGGAAATAGTTAAAAAAATAGATACTTTATTACTTAATGATAATAATATTGAAGTAGGTTTAGATTTAATACAAGAATATAGTAAAAATAAAGATTATGAACCTATATTAATAGATTATTTACCAACTATATTAAAATTAGCTAGTTTTAAAAAATCAGAAAATATTAGAATAAAAGCATGCATTACTGGTAAATCATTAATTAATATGGTAAATATTTATGCGACTGATAAAGTACAATCGTATTTATTTGATGGTATTGGTAGTACTAATTGGCAAACTAAAATTTTAGCACTCGAACTATTAGGTGAATTTTCTGATAAATCTAAAAAACCTTTTTCAAAAACATTACACGATGTTATGCCTGTTGTAACAAATTGTATATGGGATACAAAAAAAGAGGTAAAAGAAATTGCTAAAAAAACTACATTAAAAGCAATGCAAACTTGTGAAAATAATGACATAAAAGAAATAATACCATCTATATTAGATAGTATTGAAAATCCAGATAATGTTGGTGAAACATTATATAAATTATCTGCAACTGTTTTTGTTCAGTCTGTTGATAATTCTTCGTTATCAATTGCTGTACCTTTATTATTAAGAGGATGTCAAGAAAAAAAAACAGAAAGCAAAAGACGTGTATGTGTTATTGCTGATAATATGTGTAAATTAATTGACTATCCACATGATGCAAAAACATTTTTACCGGAATTAAAACCTAATATTGAAAAATTATCCGAAGAATTATCTGATCCAGAAGCAAGACATGTGGCAAAAAAATGTTTAAAAACATTAAAAAATATAGAAGAATGTGTTAATAATTTTGAAGGTAACAAAATATTATCATGTGACAAAATTAAACAAATTATAAATAATTATATTAATGAAAAAACAACTAATTATAATATTATTCTATCATATGTATCAAATATTTTATCTTCAATGATTAAAGGTTCTTTATTTGATAAACAAGAATGGAATAATATAATTAAAAATTATCTCGCACCTTATATAAATGATGATGGCATTTATAATAAAATTTATAACGACTGTTATATAATGTGTATACCTAAAGAAGTACAAGATGACGAAAATGATGATGGTGAAGATTTATGCAATTGTGAATTTTCTCTTGGATATGGTGCAAAAATATTACTAAATAATACAAGACTACATTTAAAAAGAGGAAAAAGATATGGAATATGTGGACATAATGGTTGTGGTAAATCAACTTTATTAAAATCAATTGCTAAAGGACAAGTAGAAAATTTTCCACCACCAAGTGTACTAAAAACGGTTTATGTAGAGCATGATATTCAAGGCGATTATTCAGATTTAAATTTAATAGATTATATTAAAATAAATAATAGTGATAAGGAAACATCAGAAATATACAATAAACTATTAGAATTTGGATTTTCTGAAAATAATAAATCAAATGCTTATATAAATTCTAATATATCATGTTTATCTGGAGGATGGAAAATGAAATTAGCATTATGTAGTGCAATATTACAAAACCCTGATATATTACTTTTAGATGAGCCTACAAATCATTTAGATGTTACAAATGTTAAATGGTTAGAAGATTTTTTAATTTCACAAACAACTAAAACATCTTTAATTATATCACATGATACTGGATTTTTAGACAAGGTAACAACAAATATAATACATTATGAAGATAACAGAAAACTAAAAAATTATAAAGGAAATTTAGAATTATTTGTTAAACGTGTTCCTAAAGCTAAAACATATTATGAATTGTCGGATGAAAATTTATCATTTACATTTCCTACACCAGGTATATTAGATGGTATTAAGTCTAAAGGCAAAGCTATTATTAAAATGGATAAATGTACTTATAAATACCCTTCAAAACAAGAGCCAACTGTTTTTAATATAACATTACAAGCTTCTTTAAATTCAAGAGTCGCTGTAATTGGACCAAATGGTGCTGGAAAATCAACAATTATTAAAATATTTTGTGGAGAAGTAAAACCAACAACAGGAGTTGTTTGGAGACATCAAAATATGCGTGTTGCTTATATAGCACAGCATGCATTTTATCATTTAGAAAAACATTTAGATAAAACACCAAATGAATATATACAATGGAGATATTCTTCTGGAGAAGATAGGGAAAAAGCTGATGACGAAAATAAAATAGATTTAACAAAAGAAAAAGTGTTTAAAAACGAGGATGGTACTATTGAAAAAGGGGTTATTGAATATTTATGTTCAAGAAGAAAAACTAAAAGATCATATGAATATGAAGTTAAATGGTTAAATAAAGATAATGATAAAAATACCTGGATTTCTAGAGAAAAATTAGAAGAGCTAGGTTATGAAAAACTAATACAGCGTCTCGATCAACAAGAAGCACTTAGAAGTGGTTTAGCGACTAAAACATTAACAACTAAATCAATAGAAAAACAACTAAATGAAATTGGTATCGAGCCCGAAATTGCAACACATTCTCGTATTAGAGGTTTATCAGGAGGTCAAAAGGTTAAGGTTGTTTTAGCAGCATGTATGTGGAATAATCCTCATATTTTAGTTATGGACGAACCTACTAATTATTTAGATAGAGATTCTTTAGGAGCATTAGCTGGTGCTATAAATAAATATGAAGGTGGTGTAGTTTTAATATCACACAATAAAGATTTTACCGAAAATATATGTAAAGAAAAATGGATAGTTGAAAAAGGGCATTTAATACGTGAAGGTGAAATATTAGATGACGAAAAAATAAATGTATCTAATGCGCGAATTAATGATATAGTATATGATTCTTTAGGTAATGAAATTAAAGTAAAAAAGGAAAAAGTATTAACTGCAAGAGAAAAGAAAAAGTTAGAAAAAAAAAGAAAGGAAAGGAGGGAAAAAGGTTTACCAACAGATTCCGAAGAAGACTAATCAATATTTAATTTTATCTAAAAATTTAAATAATGGATTTTTGGTATTTATATTTTTTTTTATTATTTTTATTTTTTTAACTAAATTTAAATAATTCATTAATTTATATTTTTTTAAGCATTTTAAATAACCATTTATAATAAGTTTAAATTTTTTTGAATTAATAAATTTAACAATATCTATTTTGCTAACACTTGATTTAAATTTTTTATTTCTATCTAAACATTTTTTACATTTTACATTTGCAATATAAAACATAAAAAAGTTTACTCTTTAATAAATAAAAAGATATTTATCTTAAATACATAGTATTATTAGTATAATTATTATCTAAATACATAGTATTTCTAAAATAGTTTTGTTCATAATAATAAATTAAATATAATATAATATAGAAACCTGTATTCATTTATAATTTTATATATTAAGATATTCTTAAGTTACTTTAAGACGATTCATCATCTAATGTAAATTTTTTATTTAGTCTATTTTCCAAAACTATTTTTTCTAATTCATCAATTTTAAGTTTTAAAACTTCTATTTCCTGTTTTTGTTTAGCATAAATTTCTTTATGCTCTTCTCTTTCTTCAGAAAGTCTTTCTTTTAGCAACGAAACTTGTGATGAAAGACTTGTAATAATAGAATCAACATTATTAATAGTATTATTTGTTTGAGTATCAGACTTAGTAAGCGTATCCATTTTATTCTAAATAATAAATAAGAAATTAATCAATTTTTTTTAATTAAAACAAAAAATAAAATTAATTCATTCGTATAACAAATAATGGTTCTTTATTTTTATTAGATGGTAGTATATATTCTATTGTTTTATTTATTTCTGTAAATCGCATTTTACCTTTAAATTCTTTTACATTATTATCATCTTGTTTTATATAATTATTTGTAATTTCTTTAAATTCTTTAATAAATTCACATAAATTTTCATTATATAAATTTATTGTAGAGCCATTTTTAAGTTCATAATTTTTTAATTTTTTTACAATATTTAATACAATTTCTAATCTTTCATTACGTGAATAATAATTAGTCATAATAAAAATAAATAGTACTTTATTATTTATATAATTAATCTTCGTTATCTTCATCACTTTTAATACGAAGTCCTTTCCATCCTTTATTATCAATTGGATAAGGTCCAATTAATTTTTCAAAATAAGCACGAAGTTGATTTCTATCAGGTTGTTTTTTATTTTTAGGAATATTTGAATAACACCATAATCTAAAATCGTTATAAATTGTCATTAGACCACATCTAGTATTTGTATCTTCAGTATCAATAATAAGTCTTTCAGATTTATATTGTCCAATAATATCATTATTATTTTTATAACTTTCAGTAGCAATTCTAACTTCCATAGGTTCATGAATATTATTTGGATTAATATGTTTATGACGTTCAATTAACATACTCATAAATGTTTCTGCCCATCTATCAAATTTATCTGATAACTCTAAATCCATAGGAAATTCATTTGGTTTAGTTGGATTTTCACAAAATTTAGATAAAAATTCAATGACTCTAATACGTCTCCATGTGCCACCATCATCACTTGGAACTTCTGGAAGCTCATTACAGGTTAAAATCATTTTAAATTGTGGTTTAAATTCAAATGGTTCTTTATATAACCCTCTGCATAAAATTCTATCATTTCCAGATAATTCTTTCATAAATCCAATATTAATTTTATCTTGCTCACTTGGTTCTTGCATAACTGCAAATCTACGTCCTTTTGTTCTTTCTAATTCACTTTGAGCACTATTTGAAGCTGCCCGTTTTTGTGTTAATAAAGCTATAGGAAGAATACAATAATAATCTCCAATAGTTTTTTGAATAAAATCTAACAATCTACTTTTACCATTACTACCATTACCTGTAAATACGTAAAATCTTTCTTGAGTTATACTACCGTCAATAATGCAAGCTATTATATCTAACACATAATTTTTAACATTTTCATTAATAAATATTTTCGAAAAGAATTCATTAATTTCTGCCACTTCAGGAGCGTCTGGATTATAAGGGATATAATTAATTTTACTTGAATGGGATATGTAATCATCTGGCATACCGTCTCTAAAAATATGCATTTTCAAATCATATACACCATTTGTAAAACCTAATAAATGAGATCTACTATCAAGAAGTTCTTCAAATTTTTCATCAATAAATAAACTTTTACATTCTTTCATAACACTATCTTTAAATCCAGCATTTTTAAGTTGACTAGCAATTTTTAAAGACTTTTTTGCTTTTTCCTTATTTGCTTCCATTTGTAATTCATCATCATTGCCGATTTGAACACTATTCCAATATTGTGTTCTATCCATAAATTTTTTGCATATATCTTCGCTTAAAATTATACGTAATAGTAATCCTTCGCTTGTAGATTTCCATTTGTGCTTATCTCTATCATAATAATACCAAACAACTTTACTTATTGCACGAATATCATCTTTTTTAAGTGTTTGAACAACTTTTGCAACATCATAATGAGCACCATCACTTCTAATACATTTATCTATCCATGGAAATAATGTTTCATTAATAATTTCCTCATATTTATTTTTATTATCTTGTTTTGCCCACCATCTTAATGTTCCTAATCCCATATTATCTTTTCTCATTTTATTCCATAATGTTTGACATTCACCTTCAACATAAGCGGTACCAATTTTAGAAAATTCAATCCAAGTATCTAATAAACGGTAATCAATATTTCTTAAAACCCAACCTAGATTAATCCAATCTTCATAATTTTCAGCACGATTATATGATAAACATTCTAATACTAATTTTCTAGATAATACTAATTCATCGTCTGAACTATAATTTTTATTAATATTTAATGATTTAGCAAATATATTATTTTGCAACTTACTTTTTTGCTTTGAATCAATTGAAGGTAATACATGTTTTGTATATTCTTCAATTTCTTTTACAATATGATCTTTTATTTTACAAATTTTTGTATTAATAACATTATTTCTCATTGAAAATAATTTAATATATTCTAAATGGTCTTGTGCTGTTATTTTTTGCTTTTCATAAATACCATTTTTATATATTTTAGTAACAGTATATGCATCGCAATCTGGTTTACGACTACCATACATTTGCCAAGAATTTACATCTATTATAGCTTTATCTACAACATCTTCGTATGAATTACAAATAGGTAATCCGGTAAAAATTTCAGAAGCAAGATCTAATATTTTTTTTCTAATAAAATGTTGTTCATTATTTGATAATATAATATAGGGATAAACAATATGAATACCATCTTTAATTTTATTTCTTTGTAAACTAGGATCTGATTTTTCCATTAAATATCCTAAATTATAATTTTCATCAATATCTAAATATTGCGTAATTATTTTATTATAATAAAACATTATTCTATCTAAATTATCATTTGTATAAATACGTTTAATTTCATTATCTTCCGTATTTATAAGTGAAAATCTAAAATCTAAATCAACTCTTAATGGACTTGGATTTAATGGTTTTTCAGTAAAATGTAAATGAATACCATTTGTAATTGCTATACCATATATTCTTAAAAATTCATCATATTCATTATCAGGTATACATAATGATTTTTTTGGATGACCTATACTTGTATTGGTGTATATTTTTCCTTTTTGGACGCTATATTTATTTATAAATAGATTTAATTCTTCTTGAATACCCATTTTAAATAATGATTTATATTTGTCTTAATATATATAATCAATTTTTATTTTATATATTTTCCTTAAAACAATCTATTTTTTTTAAAGATTTATATTAGAATGATAAGATATTTATAATAAATATAAAAAAATCATTACTAATAAACTATTTTTAATAAAAAATATAATATATTAGTATAGAAGTAAATAATATTTAAATGACAGATTTAAATTTAGCTTATGGGTTTGAAGAAGAACAAATGTTGGATAATAGTGTAGAAATGAATTATAACAATACATTAGAAAAAGAAGTTGAAAAAAATAATACTACTAATAATATAGAGAAAAAAATTAAAAAGAAAAAAATGGATATGATAGACGAAAGACCTATGTTAAATAGACAAAATGACCCAAATATTCCTATAAATTTAAATGATAATATTACGGAAAATGTTTATAAAAAATATCAAATGAATCAAATGAATCATGTTAATACACAACAAAATAATAACCATGTTCAAAATAAACAAGAATTTTACGACAATGATAATACATTTTGGAATAGATTTACAAATAAAAAACATGAAGTATTTAAACTATTCTTATTTTCTTTAGTAATTGTATTAGCAATTGGAATAGATAAAGGTTTTAGTCATTATTTAAACAAATATATAAATGAAAATATATTAACTAATACTCAAGAACTAATTATTAGAGCGGCTTATCCAATATTAATAATATTAATGTTATGGATTTTTAAAGCTATATAATAATAGATAAATGAAAATTAAGGAAAATTATTGTAGTCCGTCTGCTAAAGATAATGGTCCTACATGTTTATCTAAAGACTCCTTAAAAATGTTAATAGATACTTATAACAAATCTAAAAAGAATAAAAGAGAGCGTATATCTTATTACGATAATAATAAACAAATTGAATTATTTAAAAAACTTGATAATAAATTAAAAAAACTAACAAATGGTTCTGGAAAATATTGGTTATGGCCTGATTTAATTGCCAAAATGTCACCAATTGATAAATATAATTTAAAATTAATAAAAAAAAATAATATAATTCCAGAAATGCCTAAATCATGGCATAAAAATATTAAAGAATGGTTATCTAACTATGATATAGACAATGTAATGTTTCAGTATAATAATGCTAAAAAATATAATTATAATTATATTGGAACTTTTTCTATTGATTTTGCATTAAAAGATAATTTTGGTAATTGTATACATTCAGATTTTTGTAATATAGATATTAAAAATAATTATATTGATAAAAATATTAAATATATTGGTTTTATAACAAATTTAGATAAACATGATGAGCCTGGCTCGCATTGGACATCAACATTTATTATTTTAGACAGTAATTTGAAATCTTATGGGGCATATTATTATGATAGTGTATCTAGAAAAACACCAAAAATGATACATGATTTTTTATTAAATATAAAAAATCAATGTGATAAACTTTATCCAAAAAAAAAATTTAAATTAACTTATAATACTAAACAACATCAGTTTCAAGATACTGAATGTGGTATGTTTTCTATAATATATCAATTAAGATGGTTAAATTTATTATTAAACAATAAAGATACTTCTTTTAAAAATGTTATTAATAATAAATATTTAAATGATAAACATATTAATTATATGAGAAATGAGTTATTTATTAAATAAATTATTTATTTTATATATTTATATTAGATTTACTATTTAATATGAATTTATTAGGAAGTGGAAGTTATGGATGTGTGACAAATAAATCTATTAAAAAAAAAGCATTAAAGTTAAATTACATTAGTGATACTGATAAAAAAAGTTTTGATTTAGATGAAAAAAATGGTAAACATATAGCTAAATTTTTTATAGATACAAAATCATATTGCGAAGAGCTTCAAATTATTAATTTAATTTTAAATAAATATTATCAAGTATTTGGCACTGTTAATGTTTTTAATGAGTTATCTGTTTTACCGAAAAGATGTGCAACATATACAATTAAAGATAATAATGATACTATTAAAAAAGAACATATTAATAAATTATTTAATAATAATCAAGTTACTTCTTGTTTATATGATATTATAACTTATGATAGTCATTATATTCACGAAATTGTATATAATGATGGTGGGCAACAATTAGGTAAAGTGGTTTTAACTGATTATGAGTTAGTAAAATCTCTTATTGTTTTTTGCAAATCATTAGAAACCTTTCATGAACTAAATTTTGTTCATAGAGATATCAAGGATGATAACATTTTATATAAGGATGGTAAATTATCATTAATTGATTATGGTTTA
>Ga0129342_1000488_pt1 | contig 16920 bp, 18 predicted proteins | sample CPBDNA_5_FD_94426 | JGI IMG/M metagenome (GOLD analysis project Ga0129342, IMG submission 94426) | Freshwater to marine salinity gradient microbial communities from Chesapeake Bay, USA - CPBay_Sum_15_0.2_DNA | ecosystem: Environmental > Aquatic > Marine > Coastal | place: USA: Chesapeake Bay...
GGTTTCGCGCGACCACGAGTCCTTTTTAGACACAAAAATTTCAACTCAGAAACCCTGATTTAACAAGGCTTTTTACACATGGCATATAAACCATCAGAAATGACAGCATCTCAGATCCAAACTGAGCTAGGTATAGATGGGCGAAAACTAGGTCAATATTTGGCAAGAATTAAGCCAGTCAAGGAAAGAGGTAAGTTTCAATACTACTTACTCCAGGATGTAATTGAGCAGATCTATAAAAAACCAGGCAAGGTTATTCCAATTGATGAGATTAAGAAAAAGAAACTCCAGGCTGAGGCAGAGCTAGTTGAACTAGAGCTAGAAAAAGAAAAAGGCAGTGTGGTTCCAGTAAAAGACATTCAGAGACAATGGACTAATTTAGTGCTTTCATGCAAAACAAAGCTACTATCCATCCCAACCAAACTTGCTCCAATTATGTCAACTGAGACAGATATAAATGTGTGCAAGAATATCCTGGAAACAAGTATTAATGAGGCATTAACAGAACTAAGTAAAGGAGAGGACATTGAACCAGTTGAAGATAACAAACCAACTGCAAATGCTCAGCCTGAAGGCAATGAAGGAGTTCCAACCATCAGAGCCATTGAGTATAAGCCAGTACGCAAATAAATATAGATACTTATCTGCTGAGGCGAGCTCAGAGCCAGGCAAGTATTATGTTGAAAGAGCTTGGTATCAAAAAGAGATGATGGATGCCATCAATGATCCAACTGTTAAACAAGTTGTTTTAAAATGCTCATCCCAAGTTGGTAAAACAGAGATCTTACTAAATATCTTATTATACTTTATAGCTCATGAGCCAGCTCCAATCTTATATGTAATGCCAACTCTCCAAATGGCTCAAGCATTATCAAAAGACAGAATAGCTCCAATGATTAGAGACAATCCAATCCTTGCAAATTTATTTGGAGATCCAAAATCAAAAGATGGAGATAATTCTATTTTACATAAAAGATTTAATGGTGGTCATTTAACTATCTGTGGAGCCAACAGCTCCAGTTCCTTATCCTCAAGACCAGTTAGAATTATATTACTAGATGAGGTTTCAAGATACCCACACTCTGCTGGATCTGAAGGTGATCCAGTAAACCTGGCTATTAAAAGATCTCAAACATTCTGGAACTCAAAAATCATTATGGTTTCAACTCCAACTATTAAAGGTGCATGCAGAATTGATAATGCTTTTGAAACATCTGATAAAAGATTTTTCAAAGTACCATGTCCAGATTGTGGAGAGTACCAGGTCTTAAAATGGAAAAATGTTAGATGGGATAAAGATAAACCTGAGACAGCAGAATATTGTTGTGAGCATTGTGGAACTTTATGGAATGATCCAAAAAGATGGAGAGCAGTTCGTAAAGGTATTTATGAACCTACAGCAGAATTTAATGGAGTAGCTGGATTTCATATATCTGAGCTCTATTCCTCCTGGAGCAAGTTGTCCAATATGACAACTGCTTTCCTTGAGGCTAAGAAATTTCCTGATCAATTAAAAACATTTATCAATTTATCTTTAGGTGAAACTTGGGAGGATAAGGGAGATAGCTTAGATGAAAACGAACTATTATCTAAAAGAGAAGATTTTGATAAAGATACAGTTCCTGAGGATGTTTTAATTATTACTGCTGGAGTGGATGTCCAGGACACATCACTCCATATTAGTTATTTAGGATTTACCAAGAATGAAATAATCCATGTTATCCATCATGAAGTTTTAAATGGAGATCCATCAACCAATATGCTTTGGTTAAGTTTAGATAAACAGCTCAACCAGGTATTTACCAGAAAAGATGGTAAAAGAATTAAAGTTGCCTCAGCTTGTATTGATAGTGGAGGACACTTTACTCAATCAGTTTATGCTTATTGTAAAAATAGATTTACAAGAAGATTTTTTGCCATTAAAGGGATGAGTGGAGATAGAGCTATTTTTCCAAAAAGACCAAGCATGAATAATACAGCCAGGATTCCATTATTTATGATTGGAGTAGATTCTGCTAAGGATCTTATATTTAATAGAGTTCGGAGGGAGGGCTTGATCAAATTTTCTAATACACTTGATCAAGAATATTTTGCTGAGTTAATCTCAGAAAGGGTAGTAACTAGATTTAGACAAGGATCTCCAATAAGAGTATATGAGAGAACCAAAAGACACAATGAGGCTCTAGACTGTTTTGTTTATGCTTTTGCTAGCTTTATGGGATTAAATCCTAATTTTAAAGTAATTGAGATGAATATTAATAAGCAACAAAAAGAACAAGAAAATCAAAATGAAACTAGACCAAAGCAAAAAACAATTGTAAGGAATAATTTTATAAATTCATGGGATAAATAAAAAAAATGGCTAACATATTAACAGAACCACTATCAGATTTTCCAGAACAAATTAGAGCTGGTGACACAGTAAAAGTAAAAAGATCAGATATTGGAACAGATTATCCAAACTCAACTTACACAGCAAAATTTCAAGCAAGATGCTTTGATCATAAAGTTGATACTATAACCATTACAGCAACCAATGATGGTAATGATTATTTATTTACATTTCCAGCATCTGCAACTGTAGATTATCATGTTGGAGAATGGTCTTTTATTCTAACAGTTGAGGATGGAACTAATAGAATAACTGTTGATGAAGGAACAATTAAAATTTTACAAGATTTAGTTTCAGATAACTCAACTGATGTTAGATCTCATGCTAGAATTGTTTTAGACAAAATTGAAACATTATTACAAGGTAAGGCAGATAGTGATGTTGCAAATTATTCTATTAATAATAGATCTTTAACAAAAATGTCACCAGATGAATTATTAAAATGGAGAGATTATTATAAGGCAGAAGTGTTAAGAGAAAAAAGAATTGAAAGAGCTAAATCAGGACAAGGCTCTGGCAATAGAGTATTAGTGAGATTTTAATTATGGCTTGGTACGATAGATTTTTCAAAAAAGATAAAATTAATAAAAGAAGATACGAAGGTGCATTAATTGACAGATTAAGAAATGATTTTGTTGGTTCAACACAAAGTGCAGATTCAGAAATAAGATTTTCAATTAGAAAATTAAGAGACAGATGTAGAGATCTCCATAGAAATAATGCTTATGTAAAAAGATATGTTAATTTATTAAAAACAAATATTATTGGATCTATGGGTATCAAGCTCCAGGCTCAAGTTATTGACCAGGACAAATCTCCAGATTTTGTAGCCAATGCACAAATAGAAAGAAACTTTACTGATTGGAGTAAAAAAGGAATTTGTAGTGCAGATGGCAGATCATCATTTTTAGATATTCAAAAATTAGTTATAGAAAATTTAGCAATAGATGGTGAAGTGTTAATTCAAATGTTACCTAATGCTAAAAATGATTTTGGATTTTCATTAAATGTAATTGATATTGATTATTTAGATGAGGAAAAAAACGAGACACTAAGAAATGGAAATGAAATTAGAATGGGTGTTGAAATGGATGCAAATAGAAAACCAGTTGCATATCATGTCTTTACTAAACATCCTTATGATTATAATTTTTCAAATTCATTAAGACGAGAAACAAGAAGAATATTAGCAGATAATATTATTCATATTTATTTACAAGAAAGACCATATCAATCTAGAGGAGTTCCATTCTTAGCTCCAGTGATCACTCAATTAAAACAATTAGCTGGTTATTTAGAATCTGAATTAGTAGCATCAAGAGTATCAGCTAGTAAGATGGGATTTTTTACTTCACCTGATGGAGAAGGTTATACTGGTGATGGAGAGACATCTGGTAAGAATGATAGATTAATGAATGTTGAACCAGGAACATTTGAACAATTACCAAGTGGAGTTGATTTTAAAACATTTGATCCTAATCATCCTACACAACAATTTGAGGCTTTTGTAAAAACAATTCTAAGACAAATAGCTAGTGGATTAAATGTTCCTTACAATGAACTTGCTAACGACTTAGAAGGAGTTAGCTATTCATCATTAAGACAATCAGTATTAGAGGCTAGAGAATATTATAAGTATATGCAAAAATTTATGGCTGAACATTTATTAGAACCAGTTTATTTAAAATGGTTAGAGATGGCGATCATGAAAAATAAATTAAATTTACCAATGGCTAAATTTGATAAATTTACAAGAGTTAGATTTGTAGGCAAAGGCTTTAGTTGGATAGATCCACAAAGAGAGGCTCAAGCAAATGTTCTGTTATTAAAAAATGGATTAATCAGTGTTCAAGATGTTCAGCAAAATTATGGTAGAGATACAGAAGATCTTTATGCTCAATTACAAGCTGAAAAAAATCTTAGAACTAATTTTGAAATTAGTGCATCATACGAACCATTTGGAGCTATGAGCCAAGATAATATTCAAACACCTGAGGATGATTAATGGCAACTAACTTTCCTAAAAAGGGTGATGATAAAAAAGTTTCATTAAGAAATTCTGAATATGAAAGATTTCCATTAGAGTTTGCTCAAAATGTAAAAGAACAAACTCCAGAGATTTGGAGAGCTGGAGGCAATATTGAAGGCAATAGATCTTTTAGACTCCTGGAGGATCATATTGAAAATGGAACTATGAGTCCAACAATAGAAAAAAAGATAAGAGAAAGAGAGTCCTGGACAGCTAGACATGAAAAAGATGGATCCCAATTTATTGGAGGTAAACTATCACCAAATCTATCTAATGTTGGAGGAATAGTTGCATTAATGAAATGGTTAAGTGTTAATCCAGATTTAGGAGTTCAAGGAATGAAAGATATTATCCTGGAGCTTACTAAGAAATTAGAAGGCAAAAAAGATAGACAACTTTCAGAGGCAGTAGAAAAAGGAATTAAAAATAAAGTTGACCAACACAATGAAGAAGTTAAAGATTTAAAGAAGGCATGGAACCCAAGAATTACAGTTGCAAATGCAACTATTGTTTTTGAGAGAGGGATTGGAGCTTATAAAACCAACCCAGCATCAGTTAGACCAAATGTTGGATCTCCAGAACAATGGGCTTATGCAAGATTAAATTCTTTTTTATTTGCCTTAAAAAATGGAAGATACCAAGGTGGTAAACATGATACTGATTTATTACCAGATGATCATCCAGAGAAAAAAGTTGAGGAAAAAAATATGAATGACAAAGTAGAAAAAAGACACATAGAAAAAATTGAAGAAGACGATAATTCGGTAACAATCAAATTTTCAAAACATGGTGAAGAAGAAGACATGGAGAGAAAAGAAGATGATAAAGAAACTAAAGATATGCATGAGGATGATAAAGAAGAAAAAGGAGCTCATGAAGATGATAAAGAAAAAAAAGATTACAACATGGATAAAGAAAAAGAAAAATCTATGCATGAGGATGATGAAGAAGAAAATAAAAAATCTATGCATGATGATAAAGAAACTAAAGAAAAAGATCGTTCAGAAAATTTTGAAAGATTATTCAGATCTGCATTCTTAAACAAAAGAAAAGTTGACGATAAAAAAAGAACAGCAGAATTTTCTTTTATGTCAGATGAACCAGTTGAAAGAGATTTTGGAATTGAGAGTATAGATGTATCTAAAAGTGATATGAGTTTTATCAGCAGTGGTAGAGCTCCATTATTATTAGATCATGATACAAAAGCTCAAATAGGTGTCATTGAAAAGGCTGAAATAGTTGATGGCAAAGGCAGAGCCATTGCGAGATTCGGAAAATCTCAGCTTGCTAATGAAGTCTTTGAAGATGTCAAATCAGGTATCAGGCAGAATATTTCTGTTGGGTATCTAATTAAGGAAATGGATAAAGTAGATAATGAAGATGAGGAAAAATCCCCTGGAAGGGATTTTTTTAGAGTTGGAGTTAAACCTTTAGAAATTTCAATGGTATCAGTTCCAGCAGATACAACTGTGGGAATTGGTAGATCTTTAAATCAACAATCAACAATAACTATAAAGGAGAAGGCTATGGAAAAAGCTAACACTGATAAAGTTACTGAAAACAATGTTGTAAACAAGGATCAAATTCAAAAAGCTGAGATGACTAGAATTAGAGAAATCAGTGCGATCGGTAAGAAACACAACTTACAAGATTTAGCTGATGCATCTGTAAGAAATGGAAACTCAGTTGCTGAATTTAAAGGTCTTGTTTTAGACAAAATCGGTAACTCTAAACCTTTAGAAACTGATCCAAACGAAGTTGGATTAAATTCTAAAGAACAAAAAAGATACTCAATTGCAAATGCAATTAGATCATCATTAACTAACGACTGGTCAAAAGCTGGTTTTGAAAGAGAAGTTTCTCAAGAGATTGAGAAAAGAACTGGAAGAACAGCAAGAGGATTTTTCGTACCTGGTGATGTATTCAAAAGAGATCTTACAACTCTAACTGCTGGTGCTGGTGGAAATGTAACTCCAGATACTCATAGAGGTGATCTTTTTATTGATGCATTAAGAGACGATTCTGTAGTACAGCAAGCTGGAGCTACTGTATTCAGAGGTCTTAAAGGTGACATTAAAATCCCAAGACTAACAACTAAAGGAACTGTAGGTTTTGTTGCTGACAATTCAGCAGTATCAGAAACTAACCAGGCATTCGATCAAGTTACAATGACTGAAAGAACACTTGGTGGTTTTGTAGATCTATCTAGAGTTCTTATAAACAACTCAGATCCTTCAATTGAGCAAATCGTAAGAAACGATATGACTCAACAAATCGCTCTTAAGATTGACAGTGTTGCTCTTAATGGTGGTGGATCTAATGAACCTTCTGGAATCATTCAAAATAGTGATGCTGGAGTAGTAGCTATCGGAACAAATGGTGGTGCTCCAAGTTATGGAACTACAATTGATATGATCAAAGAAGTTGCACAAAGTAATGGTCTTAAAGGATCATTAAATTATGTGATAACTCCAGAAGTTGTTTATCAATTAAGACAAACATCTAAAGTTGCATCTACTGATAGTGTTATGGTTATGGATAATGCTGACATGCTTAATGGATATAAAGTATTCCAATCAAGTCAGTTACCTAAAAACCTAACTAAAGGAACTTTATCGGCTACTGCTCACGCAATGGTATTCGGTAACTTCCAAGACTTATTGATAGGTTACTATTCAGGTCTAGATGTATTAGTTGATCCTTATACTGGATCATCTGCTGGTACAGTTAGATTAAATTTCTTTACAGGAATGGATATCGCAGTAAGACATGGCGAGTCATTTGCAGTTTGTAAAGATATTGACGAAACTGCGTAATAATATCATCAACTCTATAGCTAGGAGCCGATCCCTCTTTCGGCTCCTGGCAGATAAACCATGAAACAATTAGATTTAGGTAATACAAGCTCAATAATGAATAGAGCAGTAGGATTAAAAAAAAGTTTTTTAAAATTAATTAAAAGAAAAAAGAAAACTCAAAAAAATGGATCTCCCAAACAAGATATACATAAAAGGTAAAAAATGGGAGCTCATACCTTTAACCAATAAATCTCCAGAGGCTAAAAAAATAGATGGAGAGGCTGATTTAGATAAACAAAAAATAAAAGTAAATACAGATCTAGATCATGATCAATTACTAATTACAATTATACATGAGCTCTTGCATGTGATTTTTCATAATAATAAACTTAGATTAAATCTTAGAACTGAAGAAAAATATGTAGATATTTTTTCAAAAGATCTGATAAAAATACTTCAGAATAAAAAAAATAAAAAATTAAATAATTTGATAAAGGACTTATTATAATGGCAGTAGAAGATGCAGATGTAAGAGCAGTTTATTTTAATGTGGATGAATTTGGAGTCCAGGCGACAGTAACTCCAACTGGTGGTAGTGCATCAACAATTAATGTTATTTTTGATAGACCAGATGAAACATTAGGACTTGGAGAGGCTGGTATTACATCTCATAGACCAAGCATTACTTGTAGAACTTCTGATATATCATCATTAGCTCATGGAGACTCAGTAGTTGTTAATTCTACAAATTACACAATTGCAGAAATTTTAAGAGATGGAACTGGTATAGCTCAAATTTATTTAGAGGATATTTCATAATGGCACATCAAAGAAAAACAATCAGAGATCAGGTTATTACATCTTTAACTGGATTAACGACTACTGGAACTAGAGTATTTAATTCTAGAATATATCCAAATGAACAATCAAAATTACCATTATTAAATGTCTATACTATCTCAGAGAGCTCAGAGCTTGATGCTGTAGGTAGTTTATTGAGATCTATGGATCTAGTAGTAGAAGGATTTGCAAGTGCTAATAGTAATATAGAAAATACCCTAGACATCATAGCTAAAGAAGTTGAGGAGGCTTTGGGTTCAGATATTACTTTAAATAATACATGCAAAAATCATTTTATTAGCTCAACTGAGGTAACTCTAGCTAATGAAGGCAGTTTACCAATTGGAGTGGTTAGATTGGTGTTTACTGTAATTTATAGAACCACACAATCTGATGTTGAGGCATTAATTTAAACTTGACCAAGACATCAAAAACTTTAAAGGAGTAGTTATGGCAACAGTAAGTGGAAATAATGGTGAAGTAAAAATCGGCACAGATCTAGTGGCTGAGGTAAAATCTTTTGATATTACTGAAACAGATAATATCATTGAAGATACAGCTATGGGAGATACAGCTAAAACTTTTGTCTCTGGATTAAATGAGGCATCAGGAACTATCACTTGTCATTTTGATAGAACAGATACTAATGGACAAGAGGCAATGACAGTTGGAGCATCAGTAACATTGAATTTATACCCAGAAGGTGATTCAACTGGTAACAGAGAAATTTCAGCAACAGCTTTAATTACATCTGTTGGAGTTTCAGAAACTGTAAATGACATTGTAGAAAGATCTTTTGGTTTTACTGTAACAGGTGCTGTTACTCATGGAACTGCTTCATAATAATTTTTTATGTCAGTAATTGATAAAGCTATTCAGCATTTTAGTTTACAAGAATCTAAAACAATTGATGTTCCTGAATGGAATACAACTTTTGTTGTTAAACCATTAAATCTTGATGAGCACAGAAGATTTGTAGAAAAACATCAAAATAATCCAATTGAGGCTTTTGTTGATTTATTAATTATGAAATGCTTAACAGAAGATGGAAATAAAAAGGCATTCAAATTAGAAGACAAACAAAAGTTATTAACTCAAGCTGATCCAAAAATAATAATGAAACTTGGATTAGAAATTGGTGGAACTTCATCTGTTATGGATGAAAAAAAAAACTAAAAAAAAACGCAGATCTTTATAACGAATATCAGTTAGCAGAATTACTACATAAATCAGTAGCAGAAATTAAATCCATGAGCATTGAAGAATTTAATGGATGGATTGCCTATTTTCAGATAAAAGAGGAAAAAGCGAGACTAAAACAACATGGCACAAAATAATTTAAAATTTACAATATCAGCAGTTGACAGAACCAAATCAGCTTTTGGTTTAGTTAAAAGAGGACTAGGTGGTTTAACATCTGCTGTATTTAATTTTAAAACAGCTTTAGCTGGAGCTCTAGGAATTGGAGGTCTTGGTTTATTAGTTAAAAATTCTTTAGAGGCTACTGATAGAATTGGTAAACTTTCAAATACAATTGGAATTTCTACAAAAGATTTACAAACATTTAAACTAGCATCTGAAGTTGGTGGATTAGAATTAGAAACTTTTGCAAGAGGTATTAGACGATTTACAGATAATATTGGTGATTTTAAAATAGGTATTGGGGAGGCTAAAGTTTCTTTAGAGGCTTTAGGTATTACCCAGGAAGATGTCTTAGCTGTAGAAAATGACCAGGTAGCTTTATTAGGTTTAGTTGCAGATGCATTAAATCAAGTTGAAGATGGAGCTATTAAAACTAAATTAGCTTTAGAAATTTTTGGTGGTAGAGGTGTTGAATTATTAAATGTATTAAAAGGAGGAACTGCACAACTTAGAGCTTTTGCAGAAGAATCAGAAAGATTTGGAGCTTTAACTGAACCACAAATAAGAGCAGTAGAAGATTTTAACGATAGTGTTGTAAGATTACAAACAGTATTTTTTAATTTAGTTAATCAAATTGTAGCTAATTTAACACCAGCTTTATTAGATCTTTCAGAAAATTTAAGAGAAAAACTTTTAGTTAATTTAGATGACTCAACAACTTTTTCTAAAAATTTTGCTTTATCATTAATTGATACTGCTGAAGCTGTTGCATTATTCTCAAGTAATTTAATAGTTGCTGGAAAAAATGTTGGAATATTTTTTGAAAATGTAAAAGATTTATTTGATTTTAGTAAGTTCATTGAAAATTTAAGAACTGGTAAAAAATTTAAAGCATTTGAAGAATTAAATAAAGACTTATCTCCAGAACTGGTAAATAAATTTGATCTTATGAGAGAATCTATAAATAGCATTACAGATAAATCTAAAGATCTTGGAGACAATATGAAAACTGTTGGTTTGAATACAGATGATGCAGAAGATAAATTTGATGTATTGGAAGACAGATTAAAAAGATTAAGAGACACATCTCAAAAATTTGGAGACACAATTGCTCAAGGTTTAGAAAGAGGAGTTTTTGAAGGACAGAAATTAACTGAAACATTAAGACAAATTGGACAAGAAATAATTAAAATTGCATTTAGAAAATCTATAACAGAACCAGTTGGAACTGCAATTGGTGGAGCTGTTAGAGGAGTCTTTACAGATATTTTAAAAGGATTACCAGGTAGAGCTGATGGAGGATCTGTAACTGCTGGACAACCTTATATGGTAGGAGAGAGAGGAAAAGAGCTTTTCATTCCAGGAAGATCTGGAACTATAATTCCTAATCATGCATTAGGTGGTGGATCTGTAACAGTAAATCAAACAATCAATTTAATGCCATCAGTTACTGATAGTATTAGAGGTGAAATTTTAAATGCATTACCATTAATTAGAGAACAATCTGTCCAGGCAGTGATAGAGGCAAGATCTAGAGGTGGTATTTTAACTAAAGCAATGGGATTAAAATAATGACAACTTTAACAATACCAAAACAAACTGAATTTAGAAATTCAACATTTGGATTAGAGGAAAATACAGAAACTTTCCAATCTCCAATTTCTAACACTATTCAAACTTTAGCAAGAACTGGAGCTAGATGGTATTTAACAATTAATTATGTTCCATTAAAGAGAGCTGATGCTCAAGTTGTTTTAGCATTTTTAAGTAAATTAAGAGGCAGAGTAAATTCATTTAATGGTTTTGATCCAATAGCAACTTCTCCATTAGGTGATGTATCTGCATCAACATTAGTTGTTAATGGAGCAGATCAAACTGGTACTAGCTTAATTTGTGATGGAGCTGAGGCATCCACTACAGTTTTAAAAGCTGGTGATTATATAGAAGTAAACTCAGAATTAAAAATGGTAACTGATGATGCAACATCAGATGGAACTGGAAATGTAACAATTAATTTTTCACCAAGCCTAAGATCATCACCATCAGATAATGCAACTATTGTAACAACCAATCCAAAATGTGAAATGAAATTAGTTGATGATAATGTTACCTGGGCACAAAACACAGATGGTACTTACAACATTTCATTCTCTGGAATAGAGGTATTCTAAAATGAGTAAAACCTTAACAACAGCCAATGCAAATGTATTGGATGATAGTGTTATCGTTCCAGTTCATTTTTTAAAAATAGAATACACATCAGGAACTTTATATTTAAACACATCTGATAGAGATATTACTTTTAGTGGTGATGAATATATTGGTGGATCTGGGATAGCAACTATATCATCAATTGAGGAAACCCAGGAGCTCCAGGCGAGTGGGATTCAATTAACTGTATCTGGAGTTTCAACATCCAATGTATCAATTGCATTAACTGAAAATTTTAAAAATGTTGATGCAACATTATATTTAGGTTTTTTAAATATTAATACTTATCAACTCCATGATGATCCTTTTATTATTTTTAAAGGTAAAGTTGATACTCAAGATGTGCAAATAGATGGAGAGACAGCAACTATATTAATTGAAATAGAAAATAGATTAATTGACTGGGAGAGACAAAGAATAAGCAGATATACAAACAATGATCAATTACAAAAATTTAGTGGAGATGTTGGTTTGGAGTTTGTTCAACAATTAGTAGAAAAAGAATTATTTTGGGGAGTTAAAAACTAATGGGATTCGGATCTTTTTTTTCAGGTGTAGCATCAGTTGTTAAAAGTGCAGTTAAATCTGTAGCTGGATCAGTAGCATCATCTGTTGCTAAAAAAGGTGGAATAAAAGGTTTGTTCTCAATGGGATTGAAACAGTTTGCAGTTTCATTTATTGCAACTGCTGTATTCTCATTCGCTTATAAAAAATTAGCTGGTAAACCAAAAGAGCCATCAGTAGGTGGTTTTGATAGTGAAGTTGTTAATAGATCCACATTAGTTAAATCTCCAATATCAGCTAGACAAATAGTTTATGGAACTGTTAAAAAATCAGGATCTTTACTTTATGCATCCACAACTGGAGATGATAATAAATTTTTACACTTAGTAATAGCTTTAGCTAGCCATGAAATACAATCTATTGATAAAGTTTTTTTCAATGATGTAGCCATAGATCTTAGCTCCGATATTGATGGTTCTGGTAATGTAAACACTGGAACTTATAATGGTAAGGCTAGAATAAAGACCAAACTCGGAACTGCTGATCAAACAGCAGATTCCGATTTGGTTTCAGAAAATAGTAATATAACTTCTAATCATAGATTTAGAGGAATAGCTTATTTATATATTAGATTAGAATATGATGTGGATGTTTATCCAAATGGTATTCCAAATATTTCAGCATTAATACAAGGTAAAAAAGTTTTAGATTACAGAACTTCAACAACAGCTTACTCATCAAATCCAGCTTTAATTGTTTATGATTATCTAACATCATCTGATGGAATGAATGCATCAACATCAGAAATAGATACAACTTCATTCACATCATCTGCTAATGATTGTGAGGATTCAATTACTTTATCAGATGCCTCAACTCAAAATAGATATGATTGCCATGGAGTAGTTACCCTGGATAGAAAACCAATTGAAATAATTGAAGATATTTTATCAAGCTGTATTGGAACTTTAACTTATGAGCAAGGTAAGTTTGTTTTAAAAGTTGGTAAAGGAAGATCATCAGTTAAGACAATTACTGAAGATGATTTAGCTGGAGAAATATCTGTTAGAGCAAAACCTAAAAGACAAGATCTTTATAACCAAGTTAAAGGTGTTTTTGCAGATGAAGATAATAATTATGTAGCAACAGATTTTCCTGTCCAGGAGGACACAACTTATCAAACAGCAGATGGTGAAACTATTTCAAGAGAAATACAATTAAATTACACAACTAATATTGCAATGGCTGAAAGAATTGCATTGGTTCTTTTAAAACAATCTAGACAAATGATGACTGTTAATATGATTGCTAAACCAACATTACTCAATTTATCTGTTGGAGATATAGTCAGTTTAACAATGGATAAATTAGGATTTAGTTCAAAAAATTTTATTGTAACTACTCATACATTAAATGAAAATTTAACTGTTAATTTAACTCTCCAGGAGTACAGCTCAACAGTTTATGATTACAATAGTGCAACAGATCAAACTAATATTACAGCTCCAGCTAACTTAAATTTACCATCAGCATTTAGTGTCCAGGCTCCAACATCTTTAGTTTTAGATGATGAACTTAGAATTTCAAACGAGGGTATTGTTACATCTGTTATTACAGTATCTGCTACTGAGAGCTCAGATGCTTTTGTAGGCAGATATGAATGTCAATTTAAAAAATCAACAGATAGTGTTTATACAAGTGTTGGAACAAATACATCTCCAGTTTTTGATATTCATGGTGTAATTGATGGAACTTTATATGACATAAGAATTAGAGCTATTTCTAGTATTGGAGTCAAATCTGCATTTTTATCTGGTCAACATACAGTAGTTGGAGAGCTAGATCCACCAAGTGATGTAGAAGATTTTGCAGTAAACATTGTTGGTCAAGATGCTCACTTGAGCTGGAGTGCTGTTAGTGATCTTGATCTTGCATATTACTCAATTAACTATTCAACATTAACATCAGGAGCTGAATGGCAAAACTCAGTTCCTTTAGTTCAAAAGGTTTCAAGACCAGCAACAAGTATTACAGTTCCAGCAAGAGTTGGATCTTACTTAATTAAAGCTGTAGATAAATCAGGAAACTTTAGCTCCAATGAGGCAGTTATATCCACAAATATAACTGCTATTGGAAACTTTAATGCAGTTGCTACACAATCAGAGCATCCAGATTTTGCTGGAGCTAAAACAAATGTTGTAAAAACAGAAGATGGTTTAGTTTTAGATACAACAGAATTATTTGATGACAACACAACAGATAATTTTGATGATATTGTTTTAAAGAATTTTGATGGAGGAACTCAATCAGGAAATTTATACACTTTAGGTAATTATGTATTTTCAGATGTAATAGATATTGGAGGAATATTTACTTCAAGAGTTACAGCAAGCATCACACAATCTGCAACAGATAGAGATAGATTATTTGATAATATTTCAGGAGATTTTGATGCACAGCCTTCAAACTTTGATGGTGATGCATCAGTTCAATCAGATACTCATTTGGAAATAGCTTTATCAGATGACAATGTAACATACACTCCATTTAGAAATTTTAGTGTTGGAGATTTTTCAGCAAGATACTATAAATTTAGAATTGTTTTAACTTCAAGAAATGGATCAGCAACTCCAGTTATTTCTCAACTATCAGTTACAATAGATATGCCTGATAGAGTCATATCTTTCAATGATCAGGTTTCAGGAACTGGAACATTTACAGTTACATTTACAGATCCATTCAAGAGCTCTAATTATGCAATTGGTGTATCAGCTCAAGGCTTAGCCACTGGTGATTTTTATGAAATTACTAACAAGCAAACTGGTTCATTTGATATAGCCTTTAAGAATAGCTCTAATACTGGAGTGTCCAGGACTTTTGATGCAATATGTAAAGGATTTTAAACTTGACCAAAGAGGCTTTTAAAATAAACAAATAATTATGTCACAAGTTTCACAAGTAACATTAGATAACCAGGGCTTTCCAAGTTTTAGATCAAACTTGAATGCTACTATTAATGCTCTTAATTCTAATCACATTGGTTCATCAAGACCAAGTTCAGCAGTAGCTGGAACAATTTGGATAGATAGTTCTGTAACAGATACTTATTCAATTAAAGTTTTTGATGGAACAGATGATTTAGAATTATTTAGTATCAATACATCAACAAATGCAATAACCCTACCAAGTGGAGTATCAGTTTCAGAAACTGACCCTAATTCAATTCCATTTGCAGTAGCTTTAGGAAGTTAAGGAGAAAATATGGCAAATAATTTTAATGATGCACAAGTAAGTCTAACAGATGCAACTCTGACAGATGTTTATACTGCATCAAACAAATCTTTAGTTATTGCTGGAACAATCTCTAATACCACAACAACATCAATGAATGTATCAATCAAGAAATATGATAACTCAGCAACTGCTGGAAAATTCATATTCAAAGATGTACCATTACCAAGTGGTTCATCACTAGAACTACCAAAAATAGTTTTAGCAAGTTCTGATAAAGTACAAGCACAAACTGATGATGCTTCTGGTAATTGTGATGTTCATTTGCAATTATTAACTGATGTATCGTAAGGAGTTTAAATGGCTTATATAGGTAAAGTTCCAACAGCAGTACCTCTAACAAGTGCTGATATTCAAGATGGTACTATCGCATTAGCTGACTTATCTGCTACAGGAACAAAAGACGCAACTACATTTCTAAGAGGCGACAACACATTTGCTAGTGCTGGTGGAACAAATACTCCATCTTTTAAAGCATCTGCTTCTTCAGTTACAACAATATCAAATGCTACATATACAACAATTACTTTTGATGGAACTGATGTTTGGGACACAGATAGTGTTTTTGCATCCAATACTTTTACTGTTCCTTCTGGAGAAGATGGAAAATATTTATTTTGTTATGGAACAGCTATTGGAAATTTAGGAGATGGGGATTTTAGTGAAATAATTTTAGCAGTAAATGGGACAAATGATGAAAGCACTAGATACAGAGAACAAACTGGTGTTGCACAAACTACAATTATGAGAGCGGCTGCAATTTTAAATTTAAGTGCTGGAGATACTGTAGTCTTAAAAGGATTTCATAATTATGGTTCAAACAGAGATACAGCAACAGGACAAACTTCTTTTGAAGGATTTAAAATTATAGAATAAGGAAAATAAATTATGGCAATAACAAAAATACAATCTGAAAGTCTTAACCTAGCAGACGACTTTGCATTTACTGGTACGATTACTGGTGCTGGTGGTGTTAACACTCCAGCTTTTGAAGCCTATGCAACTGCTACACAAAGTATTTCACAAGATACACAAACAAAATTAACTTTTAATACTGAAAATTTTGATGTTGGAAACTCTTATGACAACAGTACAAATTTTAGATTTCAACCTCAAACATCTGGTAAATATTTTGTTTATGCAAGAGCAACAACCGACCCAAGTGCATATAATAATGAAAGAGATAGTGATTTAAAATTTTACAAAAATGGTTCTCCAATAACTGAATATTTTTCAAATATTATGGTAGGTAATTTATCAACACCAGAAGGTGCTACTGCTACAACACATAATCTTGAAGGCACAATAACACTAAATGGTTCAAGTGATTATATAGAAGTTTATGGAAGAATGTTTAATCATAGTGGAACTGGTGCATCTTTTGTAAAAAAATTATTTGGTGCATACAAAATTATAGAATAGGATAAATTATGGCAATAACAAAAATACAATCTGAAAGTCTTAACCTAAGCGACAACTACGATTTCACAGGA